>Ga0190275_10002305_pt1 | contig 13794 bp, 17 predicted proteins | sample Popmic550T_FD_133745 | JGI IMG/M metagenome (GOLD analysis project Ga0190275, IMG submission 133745) | Populus adjacent soil microbial communities from riparian zone of Yellowstone River, Montana, USA - 550 T | ecosystem: Environmental > Terrestrial > Soil > Riparian zone > Trees stand | place... | reverse complement strand
GCGCCCGCCTCCGCACTCACCAAGCAGGCGACGAAGGAGCCCGCGCGCCCAACCGCAGCAGGAGCCGCCTCACCAATCCGCCGCCACCACCCAGCCCACCACCCCACCCCGACGGAACTGCTCGCCCGGTCCGCCTTCATCCAGCGGGCGACGAAGGAGCCCGCGCCCAGGGTGGGTGGGAGTCAGTGAACGAAGGCCGCGACGAAGGAGCGGTCGTCGGAGCCGTCGTGGGGTACTACCTCAGACGGGTTCAGCCGGTGGTTCGTCGCCTACGGCGAGAGTCCGCTGAGCCCACGCCACGTCATGCCACCCGTTGTGTTTCCACCCGATCCGCCGGTACGTCCCAATGGGCTCAAACCCGAGCGCCGCATGCAACCCCTCACTCCCCGGATTAGGCAGCGTCATCCCAGCAACAGCAGTGCGATACCCCCGCGCAGTCAACCGTTCGAACAGCGCCTCATACAACGCCCTCCCCCCACCAGTACGCCGCCGCCCCAACTCCAAATAGATGCTCACCTCACAAGACCACCGATAGGCCGCCCGAGGCTTCATCGGTCCCCCATACGCGTACCCGGCAACCCGCCCCTCGTCATCCTCAAGCACCACCCACGCATGCGTCCGCACCGCCCGCGCGATCCGCCCAGCCATCTCCTCAACAGAAGGCACCTCAAGCTCAAACGTGATCGCCGTGTCCCGCACATACGGCGCATAAATCCCCACGCAAGCCTCAGCATCCAGCTCCGAAGCATCCCGAATCTTTCCCATGCCACGATAGTAGCCATAATCGCCGCTATAGTGGCAACCATGCAAGATCAGCTCTCCGCCTCGCTCGCCGCAACCCTGCAGTCCGCCCGCCTCAGCCGCGACCTGTCGGTGAACGCCCTAGCCGACCGCTCCGGCGTCTCCCGAGCCATGATCGGCAAAATCGAGCGCGGCGAGGCCCAGCCCACCGCAGTACTACTGGGCCGGCTGTCCGGCGCCCTCGGCCTGACCCTCTCCGAGCTCGTCGCACGCGCCGAAGGCAGTACCAATGACCTGATACGCCGCGCCAAAGACCAGCCCACCTGGACCGACCCCGCCACTGGCTACCGCCGCCGCGCCATCTCCCCCGCAACCGAAGGCCCATTGGAGCTGGTCGAGGTCGAGCTCCCACCCGGCGCCTCGGTCTCCTACCCAGCCGACGCCTACATCTTCAAATATCAGCAGATCTGGATCCTCGAAGGCGACCTGCACTTCCGCGAGGGCGAAGTACTGCACGAACTATCCACCGGCGACTGCCTCCAGCTCGGCCCGCCCGCACCCTGCACCTTCATCAACCCAACAACAACCAGCTGCCGCTACCTGGTCGCACTAGTCAAAGGCCGCTGACCCGAGTCGTACGGCGACGCACCCGGCCCGGTCGTGATTGGCTGGGCACCGACGCTCGGGCCCCTCGCGATCGGAAACGCTGATGACCGTCTCCCCGCTGGTCTGGATCCTCACCGTGGCGGGAATTCTCGCCCTGCTTGCCTTCGACTACTTCTTCCATGTCCGCGGCGCGCACGTCCCGACCCTGCGCGAGGCTGCCCTCTGGTCCAGCCTGTACGTCGGGATCGCGCTGCTCTTCGGACTCGGCATGCTGATCCTCGGCGGCGGCGCGATGGGCTCGGAGTACTTCGCCGGCTACATCACCGAGAAGGCGCTGTCGGTCGACAACCTGTTCGTCTTCCTGATCATCATGACGAGCTTCCGCGTCCCCCGGGAGAACCAGCAGAAGGTCCTGCTGATCGGCATCGTCATCTCGCTGATCGCCCGGGCCGGCTTCATCTTTCTCGGCTCGGCACTGCTCAACACCTTCTCCTGGGTCTTCTACCTGTTCGGGCTGGCCCTGCTGCTGACCGCGGGCAACATGCTCAAGCCGTCCACCGAGGAGTCGCACTCGGCGCAGAACATCGTGGTCCGGCTGGCCCGGCGACTATTCCCGACCACCGAGAACTACGACGGCGATCGGCTCATCACGATCCAGGACGGTCGCCGGATGATGACGCCGATGCTGCTGGTGATGGCGGCGATCGGCGGTACCGACCTGATGTTCGCGCTGGACTCGATCCCGGCCATCTTCGGGCTGACCCAGAACGTTTTCATCGTCTTCACCGCCACCGCGTTCAGTCTGCTCGGCCTGCGCCAGCTGTATTTCCTGCTCGACGGCTTACTGGACCGGCTGATCTACCTGTCCTTCGGGCTCGCCACGATCCTCGCCTTCATCGGTACCAAGCTGATCCTGCACGCGCTGCACGAGAACAACCTGCCGTTCATCAACGCCGGCCACCACGTCGAGGTAGCCGAGCTCAGTACCGGCCTGTCGCTGGTCGTCATCCTGGTGGTGCTGGTGGTCACGGTCCTCGCGTCACTGTTCAGCACTCGCGGCCGGACCCAGACGGCGATGGCCAACGTCCGCCGCGACGCGCTCGCCTACCTGGACGCGGAGTACACCAATGATCCGGACGAGCGCGAGCGGATCTTCCGCCGGCTGGAGGACTCCCGCGACCACATCATTGCCCTCGGCCCCAAAGCCAAGCAGATCGTGAAGAACGAGCCCGAGCTGCTCGACCTGTGCCGCCAGGTGGTCGAGAGCCGCAACGCCGCCAAACGCTAGTCCGTACTGCGAACGCGATCCTGGTGCCGCCGAGCCTTCAACCGGTTGCCACACGTTGACATCGAGCACCAGCGCCGGGCATTCGCCTTGCTGCGGTCGATGAGGAAGAGCATGCACTCAGCCTCGTTCTCGCAAGGCCGCAACCGACCCTGGAGCCGGGACCACGCAAGCACCGCCCTGGAGGCGAACCGGCCGCCCTCCACCTTCCACTCCACGCCAGAGTCCGCGACCACCGGCACCTGACGCATCCCGTCGACGAACCGCTGCAGAACGGTTGCCGGCTCCTGACCCCGCACCACGCCGGCGACCGCATCGCGAAGCTCCCGTACGGCCGCCGGAGTGCCGGGGATGTCGCGCGCTCGCAGCCAGCTGGTTGCGTCCGCGCCGCGCAGCTCATCGGTCGGCACGCCGTCGACCATCCGCGCCGAGTTGAGCAGCTCGAGCAGGACCGCCTCATCGGACATAACCCCATTGGACATGTTGACAGGTTACACCACGGCGGTGTTAACTCAGCGCTCGTAACCAGATAACACTTCCAAAGGGGTTAGACGATGACCGTTCACCACCGCACTGTCGAGGTCGGCGGACACCAGCTCTTCTACCGTGAGGCTGGCCCGGCCGACGCGCCGACACTGCTGCTCCTGCACGGGTATCCGAGCAGCTCACACATGTTCCGCGATCTGATCCCGCTGCTCGAAGACCGGTACCACCTGATCGCACCCGACCACCTCGGCTTCGGCTATTCGGCGATGCCGCAAGCCGACGAGTTCGAGTACAGCTTTGCCGCGCTGGCCGACCTGACGACCGCCTTCACCGAGAAGCTCGGCCTGACGGAGTACGCGATCTATGTGCAGGACTACGGCGCGCCGATCGCGTGGCGGATGGCGCTGGAGCACCCGGAGCGGATCACGGCGATCATCACCCAGAACGGCAATGCCTACGAGGACGGCTACGTCGAGGCCATGTGGGCCGATGTCATCGCGTACGACGCCAACCCGACCCCAGAGACCGCCGATGCAGCCGCGGGGATGCAGAGCGCAGCCTTGGTGAAGTGGCAGTACCAGCACGGCGTATCGGATCAGAGCCTGCTCAGCCCCGACGCCTGGCAGCACGACTTGTCGCTGCTGGCCCGACCGGGCGCAGAGCAGGTGCAGCTCGATCTGGTCCGCACCTATGTGGACAACTTCAAGCTGTACCCGAAGTTCCAGGAGTACTTCCGGACCAGTCAGGTCCCGCTGCTCGCGGTCTGGGGAGCGAACGACGAGATCTTCCCGCCGGCGGGCGCGAAGGCGTTCCAGCGCGATCTGCCCGACGCGGAGATCCACCTGCTGGATGCGGGCCACTTCGCCCTGGAGTCCAACGCCGCCGAGATCGCCACGCTGATCAGAGACTTCCTGAACCGCAAGCTGACCTAACCGCACCGCTGGGCGGGCCGCGGCCTCTCGTAGGGTGGGTGGCCGTGGCCCAGCGGATCAGTAGTCGGAATGCGCGCTTCCAGGTGTGGCAGGCCTTGCTCGGCAACCGGAACAAGCGGTTGCGGGCCGGGGAGTTCCTGGTCCAGGGCGTCCGCCCGATCAACCTGGCGATCGAGCACGGCTGGACGGTACGGGCGCTGATCCACGACTCGGAGCGGCCGTTGTCGCGCTGGGCGGCCGACCTGCTGCAGACGCAGCGCGGCGCCGAGCGGGTCAGCATGGCACCGGAACTGCTCGCCGAACTGGGCGAGAAGGAGGAGACAGCGCCCGAGCTGATCGCCGTGGTCGAGATGCCGGCGGACGACCTCGGGCGGATCAAGGTCGGGCCGGACTTCCTCGGCGTCGTCTTCGACCGGCCGACCGGTCCCGGCAATATCGGTTCGATCATCCGTTCCGCTGACGCCTTCGGTGCTGATGGCCTGATCGTCACCGGGCACGCCGCTGACATCTACGACCCGAAGGCGGTCCGGGCGAGCACGGGATCGCTGTTCGCAGTACCGGCCGTGCGGGTGCCGTCGCAGCGGGAGGTGATGGCTTGGGTCGAGGAGCAGCGCACGCTCGGTACGCCGATCGTCGTGGTCGGCACGGACGAGAAGGGCGCGGCCGACATCTACGACTTCGACCTGACCCGCCCGACGCTGCTCCTGATCGGCAACGAAACCACGGGTTTGAGCACCGCCTGGAAAGACCTGGCCGACCACCTGCTCCGAATCCCGATGACCGGCTCCGCAAGCTCCCTCAACGCCGCAAACGCCGCCACCACCGTCCTGTACGAGGTTTCCCGCCAACGTGCCCATTCATCCAAGACCAGCGGCAACAACAGCGCCTAGCGTCGCCCCATGAGTACTTCCGTACAACCGCAGCCGATGATCGTCGTGACCGACGTCGAGAAGAGCAGCACCTGGTACTGCGCAGTCCTGGGCGCGACGAGTGGCCATGGCGGCCCGGAGTACGAGCAGGTGCTCGTCGACGGCAAACTGGTGCTCCAACTCCACAAGCTGGATCTCGGCCACCACCATGGCACGATCGGCGACCCCGCCTTGCCGCTGGGCAATGGTGTTGCGCTCTGGTTTCAGCTCGACGCGCTCGAACCGGCCATCGCTCGTGCCAACCAAGCCGGCGCCACCATCCAGACCGCCCTGCACCACAACCCCAATGCCCATCACGAGGAAGTCTGGCTTCGGGATCCCGATAACTACCTGGTCGTGCTGTCCAACTGAACCGCGGTCTTCAGGCGGTGGCGAGGATTTCGCCGTGGAGTAGGGACATGAAGGCGGTGGGGTCGGCTGCCCAGGTCTTCCAGGCTTGGGAGATTCGGGTCAGGGTCTCCTGCGGGACGCCGGAGGCGATGGCCTGGTCGGCGAGGGCGGAGTGGAGGATTCGGTCGGACCACATGCCGCCCCACCAGGTGCGGTCGGTGGCATTGGCGAAGGTCCAGTTGCTGGCGGTGGCCTCTACCTTCTCGAACCCGGCGGCCAGAGCCCAGGACAGCAGGCGGCGACCAGCGTCGGGTTCGCCGCTGTTGGCGCGGGCCATTCGCTGGTACAGCGCCATCCACTCGTCCAGCTCCGGCAACTCCGGGAACCACGTGAAGGCGCGGTAGTCGGAGTCTCGCGCCGCGACGATCCCGCCCGGCTTGCAGACGCGTCGCATCTCGCGCAACGCCTGGACCGGGTCGGCAACATGCTGCAGGACTTGGTGCGCGTGCACCACGTCGTACGAGTCGTCCGGCAGGTCGAGCCGATGAACGTCACCGACGACGAAGTCCACGGATACGTCCAGCTTGGCGAAGGTCGCGCGGGTGATGCCGAGCGCACTCTCACTGGCTTCGAGTGCCGTCGTACGACCAGGCTGCACGAGCCTGGCGAGGTCAGCCGTGATGGTGCCGGGCCCCGCCCCGATATCCAGCAAACTCTGCCCGGGCCGCAAGTGCGGCAACAGGTAGCCCGCCGAGTTCTCAGCAGTGCGCCAGCTGTGCGAGCGCAGTACGGATTCGTGGTGGCCGTGGGTGTACACGTTATTCATTACGGACTCCTTCGTCCTCGCTGACCCGCTCAGACTAACCCTGAATCTTGCTTTATGAGACATATCGTCTCAAATAATGAACAGTAATTCGGGCGGGACGCTAAGGTGCCCAGATGTCGTCGAAGCCCATGCTGATCGTGGTCAGTGGTCCTCCGGGCAGTGGCAAGACGACGCTTGCTCATCGGCTTGCTGCTGCGATCGGTTGCCCGGCGATCTGCCGGGACGAGATCAAGGAGGGGATGGCGCACACGACCCCAGGATTCGTTCCCGGTCCTGGCGATCCGCTCACGATGCGCACGCTCGCGACGTTCTTCGACGTGCTCGGGCTGTTGATCGGCCGCGGCTCGACGGTGGTTGCCGAGGCCGCCTTCCAGGATCGCGTCTGGCGCCCGGGTCTGACGCCGTACCTCGGCCTGGCCGATCTCCGGATCGTCCACTGCACGGTCTCGGCCGAGGTTGCCCACCACCGCATGACCACTCGCGCAGCCGAGAACACCCTTCGCAAAGCCCACGAGGACGGGTACCGATCCCCGGACACCTGGCGCCGCGGCCACGACGCCTTCGACCCGATCTCGCTGCCGGTCCCGACCCTGACCGTCGACACGACCGACGGCTACCTGCCGGACCTCCCGGACATCATCCGGTTCCTCCAGCGTTGAGGCGCATACCTGGTGGGTTAGCAATTCTCTGACTAAAGTCAGGGAATGGTAGCTCTACTGAAGCGGTTCGAGACTCTGACCACGGCTCACATCGCCGACGCCTGCCTCCGCGCGGGTGTCGAGGTACGGACGGTTTCCCTGCGACCCGTCACCCCGCAACGCGTCGCCGGCCGAGTGCTGCCCGCGCGGCACGTCGGGAGCGTCGACATCTTCCTGGAGGCCTTCGAGACCGCCCAGCCCGGCGACGTACTCGTCGTCGACAACGCCGGCCGGAGAGACGAGGCCTGCGTCGGCGACCTGGTCGCTCTGGAGGCACAGGCCGCCGGGGTGGCCGGTCTGGTCGTCTGGGGCCTGCACCGCGACACCGTCGACATCCAGGCGATCGGTATGCCCGTCTACAGCCTCGGCGCGATGCCGACCGGCCCGCTGCGCCTCGATCCGCTGCCCGACAACGCACTGGAGTCCGCCACCGTCGGGGAGTGGACGGTCACGAGCGCTGACGTAGTACTGGGTGACGAGGACGGTGTCGTCTTCATCCCAGCAGACCGCGTCGACGAGCTGCTGGACCTCGCGGAGTCGATCCACGCCACCGAACGCCGGCAGGCCGAGCTGATTCAGGCCGGTACTTCGTTACGTGAGCAGGTCCGCTTCGACGCCTACCTGGAGGCGCGCAAGGAGCGCCCGTCGCTGACGTTCCGCGAACACCTTCGCGGCGTCGGCGGAGCTATTGAGGAGTAACCCGGGCGAGGAAGTCCTCGTACTGCGTCCACACGCGACGCCAGAGCGCATCCCGATCCGTGCCGGACAGGTGTGGGAGCGGGAGGTGGAACACGTCGGCCAGCACATCGAAGTACTCGGTCTGGCTCTCGACGAGCTGGTTGTCGATCCGGTCCGCATAGGTCTGGGTGAAGCCGACGGAACGGATGACCGCCGTACTGTCCGCGCGGCGCAGGAACGCGGAGCAGACCCGGACGAACGGCGAGTCCGGCGACTCCGACAGGTGTTTGTGCTGCGCCTCGAAGTCGGCGAGCGTGGCCGGCGCGGACTCGAAATCCATCCCGATCAGGCTGCTGCGCGGGTCGTGATCCAGCCGCCAGCCGTCGACGAGATCCGACCTCCGCAGGGACAACACGAACGGTTCCTGCTCGGCCTTCGCGCCGTCCTGCAACGGCATCGGGGTGAGCAGGCCGTCGCCGAGCCCGACATCGACCAGCCACTCCTCCGACTCGAGAAGCACGGTCAGGACCATGTGGCTGGAGTCCACTACCCGCGGCCGGTTCGCGGTGTGGACACCGCCGCGATGCTTGGTGACCTCGTAGCCCAGCTCGGTCAGGAGATGGGCGAAGACGCCGTTGAGCTGGAAGCAGTAGCCGCCGGCCTCGCGGGCGATGATCCGCGCCGCGACCGCTTCCGGGTCGATCGGTCCGCCACCGCCGAACTGGTACTGCACGGTCTCGTACGGGACCTGGTCGACGAACGCGGCGTGCAACTCGGTGAGCCCTTCGACACTCGGGCGACCATGGCCGTCGACGCCGATGCGGCGGAGGAAGGCGGAGGTGTCCATGCCGTGAGCTTACGAGCAGCGGGGTGCTCGCCGGTGAGTTACCTGGCAGGGTGGGGGCATGACCTCGGAGCAGATCTTTGTCGGTAGTTACACCACTCAGGACGGTGGCGGGGACGGCATCGGGTTCGGTACCGCGGAGGAGTTGCAGGTGGTCGCGGCGACCGCCGACCCGTCGTTCCTGACGCTCTCGGCCGACGGCCGCTACCTGTACGCGACCAACGAGCTGGAGTCCGGCCGGGTCAGTGCCTTCGCCGTCGCGGACAGCGGCACGCTGGAGTTCCTCAACCACCAGCCGACCGGTGGCGCGCATCCCTGTCATCTGGAGATCGACCCGTCCGGCAAGTTCCTGCTGTCGGCCAACTACAGCTCCGGATCGGTCGCGATCCACCCGATCCGGGACAACGGTTCGCTCGGCGACCCGACCCAGATCCTGCAGCGCGAGGGCACCGGGCCGAACAAGGAGCGCCAAGTTGGTCCGCACGCCCACCAGGTGACGTTCGACCCGGCCGGATCATTTGCCTTTGACATCGATCTCGGCTCGGACACCGTCTACGTGTCCACGCTCAGCGCGGAAGGCCGGCTCGAAGAGGTGAGCCGCCTGCAGGTCCACCCCGGCGCCGGGCCCCGGCATCTCGTCTTCCACCCGGGCGGCTCAGCGGCGTACCTGATCAACGAGCTCGACTCGACGCTGACCGTGTGCAGCTACGCGGAGGGCAAGCTGTCGGTAGTACAGACGGTGTCGACGCGGCCCGACGGTGCCGAGGGCGACAGCTTCCCGGCCGAGGTCCTGGTGTCGGCGGACGGGCGGTTCGTCTACGGGTCCAACCGCGGCGACGACACGATCGCCGTGTTCGCGACCGGCGCGGAAGGCCTCGAGGCGGAGCTGATCCAGACGATCGGTTCCGGTGGGACCTGGCCGCGGCACCTGGCCTTCAGCAAGGATGGAACCGAGCTGTACGCCGCGAACGAGCGCTCCGACTCGATCGCGGTCTTCACCGTCGACCAGAGCAGCGGCGCCCTCACCGCAACGGGGACGCCGCTGACCTGGCCCAAGCCGGTCTGTGTTTTGCCCTACTAGATGGTGACGAGCTTCTCGAAGAAGAACTCGTGCTTGAGGAACGACACGTCGTACTCGTGACCCGGCTGTGGCGGGAGTAGCTGGGCGGCCTGGAAGAGTCGCCAGCCGTCCTTGAGTGCTTCGAGGCCGCTCGCGTACGGCGGTACGTCGGAGTCACCCGTGGTCGGTGTCGTCGCGCCGGTACCGTCGTAGGTCGACCAGCCGACCGTGCGCGAGTCCAGCGCGGACGAGGCCAGGTAGAGCACCAGCACCTGCTGACGGGTCACCTGCTGGCCGATTGCCTGCAGGCCGAGGGCTTCCTGGTCGGGCGTGATGCTCATGCCATCTCCTTCTTCGCTGCGTGCGGGTTGAGGCTGCGCTGGGCGACCACGCGGCGCGGGCGGTTGGAAACCCGGGTGACCCAATAGTCCGGATCGTAGGTGTCATCGCCGGCCAGCGCCTGCCACAACTTGACCCGGTTGTAGATCTCCAGCCGGCCGGTAGCGTTCTCGTACCAAGGGAACGTCTGGCCGAGCTCGGCCGCGACCGCGTCGTCGTACAGGTCGTCGGTGTTCCACAGCCGGACCTGGCGGACGGTCGGGTTGAAGCGGATCTTGAACATATAGCGGTCGATGTCGCTGTCGTTCTTGCGGCCGCCGTGCCAGATGCCGTGGTGCAGGAAGACGACCGTGCCGGGCGGGCAGGTGAGCCGGGTCTGGCCGAGCAGGTTCTGGTACCGGCCGGTGTCCGACTCGTTCGTCTTGCGCAGGTGGCTGCCGGGGACGCTGAGCGTGCCGCCCATCTCGAGCGTCACTTCCTGCGGGTAGTACATGAGCTGGACGTCGAACGCGTCCTCGCGGACGTCGATGATCGCGTCGCCGTGCAGGTTCTGCGCCTCACCCTCGTTCGCCTTGCGGATGTGGACCGCGTGGTGGTCGACCGTCGGCTCCGGGCCGACCAGGCTGTGGATGGCGCCCGCGACCTCGGGCAGCTGGACCAGCCGTTGGACGAAGTCGCTGTCCACGAACGCCTCGGACAGCGGGGTGCCGTACGGGACGCCGGGGATGCCGGACTTCAGGACCTCGATCGCCTGCTGGTTCATCTCGTCGGGCACGACCGCGTCCATCCGGAACGCGCCGGTGGCGACGAAGCTGGCCATCTGGACGGAGGTGAGCAGGTTCTTGCGATGCGGGTGGGGCATGTGTCTCCCTTTCGGCGCACTGGTTGCTACTCCTCCAGATTAGGGAGAGTTGATCCGCTTCCGCGTGGGTTGAGTTCACCACTGGTGGTAGTTTTTCACCATGATCCCGTTGCATTTGGCGGCTCCCCCGGAGGCGGTGAACGCCGGCGTCGGGGTGCACGGGGTGTGGCGGTTACGGGACAGGTTCCGGTTGCCGGATCTGTGGCAGCTGCATCTCTACGGCTATTCGGCCGACCTGACGGTGAGCGGGACGACGTACTCGGTCGAGCCGGGATACGTGAGCTTGACGCCGGCCGGAGTACCGGTGCAGTTCGACTATCGGGGGCGGTCGGAGCACCTGTACGTGCACTTCCGGCCGCAGTTGGTGGGCGAGCCGTCGTACGTACCAGTCGTGCAAGACGCCGGTACTGCGGCGCCGGTGCTCTCCGACATGCTCAGGTCGGCCATCGGGGCGTCGCCGAGCGGCTCGGCCCGCGTGGTGGCTGAGGTGTGGGCGGCACTCTGGCGGGTCACGCAACTGTCGGCACCACTCACCGAGGGCGGCGCTGCGGCCGGGCACTCGGCAGTGTCGGCGGCCATCAGCCACATCGAAGCCAACCTGGCCAGGACGCTGACCGTGCCATCACTAGCCGCCGCAGCAGGCGTCTCCCACAACCACCTGACCAGGCTCTTCCGCGCGGAAACCGGCCTGACAGTAGTCGCCTACATCCGCCAACGCCGCATGGCCCGCGCCAGACACCTACTGGTCTCCTCCACCCTCTCCATCCCGGCAGTCGCCGCCTCAGTAGGCATCCCCGACCTCCAAGCCTTCAACAAGGCCTGCCACCGAGAGTTGGGCGGCCCACCCCGCGCAGTACGAGCGGGAAATGCGGTGGCTGGCGGCGCGCGCGGGACCTAGCGTTCAGAGCATGTATGAGCTGATCCCGGTGGCCGAAGCACCTGAGCTGGATGAGGAAGCGGGCCGCCGGTTCGTGGAGGAGTGGCCGGAGTTCATCTTTCACGACGAGGGCGTGACGCCTTATCGGGAACGGCGGATCGCTTACTTCCGGGATTGGGAGTTCTACCTCGTCGATGGCGAGCGCCGGCTGATCGGTGGCTGCTGGGGAGTACCGATCGCCTGGGACGGGTCCGTGGCGGATCTGCCTGGAGGGTTCACGGACTCGCTGGCTCGGTCGGTGGAGTCGTACGAGGCTGAGGTGGTACCGAACACGTTCGTGCTGATGGCCGCCGCGGTCCGCAACGACGAGCAGGGCAAGGGACACGCAAGCCGGGTCATCACCGCCGTACGGGACCGAGCAGTCGCCGCCGGCCTCCCGCAGGTGATCGCCCCCGTCCGCCCGACCCTCAAGTCCTCCTACCCACTGATCGACATCGCCGACTTCATGACCTGGACCCGCCCCGACGGCCTCCCCCTCGACCCCTGGCTCCGCACCCACATCCGCCTAGGCGCCACCATCCTCGCCCCCGCCCCAGCATCCCAAACCATGACCGGCACAGTCACCGACTGGGAGAAGTGGACCGGCTTAGCCCTACCCGCCACCGGCACCTACGTAATCCCCCACGGCCTAACCACTCTCGCGATAGACCACAAAACCAACACCGGCACGTACACCGAACCCAACATCTGGATGCGCCACCGCTAACTAGCCGTCGACGTACCACTCAGGGAGTGGTGGTCTGCGCCTCGTGCCTTCCGGGGTAAAGCTGAGGCACTTCTCGAACGGAGCGTTCCCGCGGCGCACCGCCAGCAGGATCGGATCGTCATACACCGGCCAGGTCTCCGGTTGCCCCGGTTCGCTGCCATTCCAAAGGTGGAAGCAGATCATCGGGTCGCCCGCCCTGCCGGTGGCGTAGCCGAGCGTCTTGCCGTACCGCGGATTGGTACCACCGAACAGCACCGACGGCTGCCCAAAGGTCGCGAGGATGTCTTGCCAGGACCGGTCGCCGGACCAGGCGGCGACCTCGTCAACCATCGCGCCATACTCGTCGGTCGTGAGTTCCCGGTCGAGCGTGAGCCACTGCCGTCGACGGGCGAACTCGGCGTACACCGAGTAGATGATCCCGACGTCGGCCTCCGGAAACATGAGGCCGACCGCACCCTTCACTCCGGTGGAATAGAACGCGCCGCCAGCCCGCATCTCGTCATGCCAGCTGTCCATGGTGCCGCTGTCCTCCACGTAGAGCAGGAAGCTGATCAGTTGGCGCAAGTTCTCCTCGTCGCCATACATGCTCGGTCTCCGGAAGGCGAAGTTCAGCTCCTCGAGGAGGTGAGCATGGATCTCGGCCGCGCTACGCATCTGCCAGTCTTTCAGTTCAGAGCCCGTACTCCGAGGCCTACGGGACTTGGGCCCCTGGAGGATGTGGAGGCAGTCTTTCCGGTCTGGGCCTGTGAGGCTCCTGGGAGTGGATTCGGGCCAGCAAGGCGCCGTACGGGACCCGCTGTACCGTGGTGAGCCCGGTCTCAGCGGCGCGCCCGGCGAACCAGCGAGAGGCGTTTAACGTCCGGCTGGCTCCAGAGCTCACCACTAAGAGTCCTGACGGGCGCCGGTACGACTCGGACCCCCACACCCGCCAGGTACGCCGTCGTCTCATACGCCGCCGTCGTACCGCCACTACTCCACTTCACGGCGTACTGGTTGTCAGCGTTCCAGACCTCTGCGGCGGTGTCGGCGCCGTGGTGGATCGGGGTGAGTTCGGTCACGTCCAGACCGAAGCCTTCCCGGCTCCACCGGCGCAAACTCGGCACTACGGGTTAGCGGTAGTTGACGAACTGGACGGCGAAGTCGAGGTCCTGGGACTTGATCAGGGCCTGGGCTGCCTGGAGGTCGTCGCGGCTCTTGCTGGAGACCCGGAGTTCGTCGCCCTGGATCTGGGCCTTGACGCCCTTGGGGCCTTCGTCGCGGATCAGCTTGGACAGCTTCTTCGCGTTCTCCTGGGTGATCCCGGCGCTGATCGTGGCGTTGATCTTGTAGATCTTGCCGGACAGCTTGGGCTCGTCGGCCTCCAGCCCCTTCAGCGAGATCTGCCGCTTGACCAGCTTGTCCTTCAGCACGTCGAGAACGGCGTTCACCCGCTCCTCGGTGTTGGCCTGCAGGTCGATCGCCTCACCGGACAGCTTGATCCCCGCGTCCACGTTCTTGAAGTCGAACCGCTGGCTGATCTCCTTCGCCGCCTGGTT
>Ga0190275_10002304_pt1 | contig 13803 bp, 8 predicted proteins | sample Popmic550T_FD_133745 | JGI IMG/M metagenome (GOLD analysis project Ga0190275, IMG submission 133745) | Populus adjacent soil microbial communities from riparian zone of Yellowstone River, Montana, USA - 550 T | ecosystem: Environmental > Terrestrial > Soil > Riparian zone > Trees stand | place... | reverse complement strand
TACCCACCCCGCCACTGTTGGTGCGCGCATTTGGCATGGCGGCCATTGCGCTGCTCAGTGCGGCCGGGCTCAGCGTCCAAGGGTGGTACGTGTGGAACTTTACGAGGGGTAACTGGGTAGCTTAACAAAAATGAAAACGAACGTAGCAATTATAGGTGCGGGTCCGGCAGGGTTGACGGCGGCGTATCTCCTTTCCAAGAACAACGTCGACGTCACTGTCCTCGAGGCCGATCCGGTTTATGTCGGCGGGATTTCCCGCACCGCCACCTACAAAGGTTTTCACTTCGATATCGGCGGGCACCGTTTCTTCTCGAAGTCGAAGGCAGTCGAGGATTTCTGGATGGAGATCCTGCCTAACGATATGCTCGATCGCCCGCGTTCCTCGCGGATTTTCTACGGCGGCAAATTTTTCGCCTATCCGCTCAAGGCTTTCGAGGCGCTGACCAAGCTTGGCGTTTTCAAATCGATCCTCTGCGTCCTCTCCTGGCTGAAGGCGAGGCTCTTCCCGGTGAAGAATCCCAACAACTTCGAGGATTGGGTGAGCAATCAGTTCGGCAAACGCCTCTTCAACACCTTCTTCAAGAGCTACACCGAGAAAGTCTGGGGAATGAGCTGCAAGGAAATCTCGGCGGATTGGGCCGCGCAGCGGATCAAAGGTCTTTCGTTAGGCAGCGCGATCAAAAACGCGCTCCTGCCGCAGCGCCAGCCGAAGGACAAGACCAAAGTCATCAAGACGCTGATCAATTCCTTCAAATATCCCCGCAAAGGTCCCGGCATGATGTGGGAAGCGTGCGCCGAGAAAACCAAAGCGATGGGCGGCCAGATTGAGATGGGCTCCAAAGTCACCGGCTGCGCTTACAACGAAGCGACCGAGGCCTGGGAGCTTCGTTACCAGGACCGCGACGGCAACGCGCAAACAATCGAGGCCCAGCATGTGATCTCTTCCGCGCCGATGCGTGAGTTGGCCCGCGGCCTTATGCCGCCGATGTCCGAGCGCGCGATCACGGCGGCCAGCAGCCTGAAGTATCGCGACTTCCTCACCGTCATGCTCATCCTGAAGGAACGAAACATGTTCGATGACAACTGGATCTACATTCACGATCCGAGCGTGCAGGTCGGCCGGATTCAAAATTTCCGTTCCTGGTCGCCCGAGATGGTGCCGGATCCGGACAAGGCTTGCTACGGCCTCGAGTATTTCTGCTTCGAGCACGACGGTCTTTGGGATTCATCCGACGCCGACCTGATCGAGCTGGCGAAGAAAGAGCTGATGCAGATCGGTCTGGCGCAGGAAGGCGACGTCATGGACGGCTGCGTCGTCCGGCAAAAGAAAGCGTATCCGGTTTACGATGACGATTACGCCAAGCACGTCGCGACCGTTCGCAATGAGATCGAGGAGCGTTATCCGAATCTCCATCTCGTCGGCCGCAACGGCATGCACAAATACAACAACCAGGACCACGCCATGATGACCGCGATGTTGTGCGTGGAAAACATCCTGGCCGATACCAAGCTTTACGATCTCTGGCAGGTGAACGGCGACGCCGAATATCACGAAGCCGGCGAAGCCGCCATCGAAGAAACGCAAGGAACCGCCCTGCGTCAGGTGCCGAGTCGGGTAGCTGCGACGCCAGAGTTGGCGTCCGAGCAGACGTAGTCGTGGTTAGCGGAACATAGGCTTATAGCCTGTGCGCCCAGCGGACTTGCAGTCTGCTGCCGATGCGGATGAACGCAGCGGGATACAATCCCGCTGGGCACACAGGCTGAAAGCCTATGTTCCGGCGCCGAACTCCTCCATCGGCGGACAGGTGCAGAACAAGTTCCTGTCGCCGTAAACGCTATCGATCCGAGCCACGGCCGGCCAGAACTTGAACTCGCGCGTCCACGCTGCCGGGTAGGCGGCCTGCTCCCGCGAATACGGCCTATCCCATTTGTCAGCGATAACCTGCTGCGCGGTGTGCGGCGCATTCTTCAGCACATTGTTTTGCCGATCCGCCTTGCCCGACGCGACCGCCTCGATCTCGGCATGAATGGAAATCATCGCGTCGCAAAAACGGTCCAGTTCCGCCTTCGATTCGCTCTCGGTCGGTTCGATCATCATCGTGCCGGCGACCGGGAACGAAACGGTCGGCGCATGAAATCCGTAATCCATCAGTCGCTTCGCCACATCTTCCACTTCCACGCCCGCGGTTTTCCATTGCCGCAGATCGACGATGCATTCGTGCGCCACGAGGCCGCGCTTGCCCTTGAAGAGAACGGGGAAATAACGATCGAGCCGTTTCGCGATGTAGTTCGCATTCAGGATCGCGATCTTCGTCGCTTCGGTGAGCCCTTCGCCGCCCATCATGCGGATGTACATCCAGGAGATGGTGAGGATACTGGCGCTGCCGTAGGGCGCGGCCGTGATGGGGCCGACGCCATTTTCGATTTTCGATTTTCGATTTTCGATTGTGGAGAGCGCAGGCAGAAACGGCACGAGGTGCTTCGCAACGCCGATCGGGCCAACTCCAGGTCCTCCGCCGCCGTGGGGGATGCAAAAGGTCTTGTGCAGGTTCAAATGGCAGACGTCGGCGCCGATGTCGCCTGGGCGGCAGAGGCCAACCTGGGCGTTCATGTTTGCGCCATCCATGTAAACCTGGCCGCCGTGGGAGTGAACCACTTCGCAAATCTCGCGGATGGTGGTTTCGAAAACACCGTGCGTTGAAGGGTAGGTGACCATGAGCGCGGCCAAATCGTCTTTGTGCGCATCGGCTTTGGCGCGGAGATCGGCGAGATCGATGTCGCCGTCCTTCAGGCAGGCGACCGGCACGACTTTAAAGCCGGCCATGACGGCGCTCGCCGGGTTCGTGCCGTGCGCGGAAGTCGGGATGAGACAGATGTTGCGGGCTGCTTCGCCGCGAGACGCGTGATACTCACGGATGGCCAGCAGGCCGGCGTATTCGCCTTGTGAGCCGGCGTTCGGTTGCAGGGCGACCGCCGCGAAGCCGGTGATCTCAGCGAGCCAGGCGGCAAGTTGATCGCACATTTCCCGATAACCGGCTGATTGGTTTTCCGGGACAAACGGATGCAGCTTCGCGAACTCCGGCCAGGAAATCGGAAACATCTCCGCCGTCGCGTTCAACTTCATCGTGCAGGATCCGAGCGGGATCATCGAGGTCGTGAGCGAAAGGTCGCGCGACTCGAGCCGGCGGAGATAACGCAACATCTCTGTTTCGGTGTGGTGCGTGTTGAAGACCGGATGGGTGAGGAAGTCGGATTTTCGATTTTCGATTTTCGAATTTCGATCGGAAGAGGACTTCAAGTCCGCGCTGAAGATATGGCAGAGGGCTTCGAGGTCTTCTTCGTTTGCCGTTTCATCTAGAGATATCCCGACTGAATTCCCATCCAGCCGGCGCAGATTCATTCCGCCTTTGGCCGCGCGCGCCACAAATACGTCCGCATCTTTGTCGGCTAAATCGATGCGTATCGTATCGAAGAAGTCTTCGTGCGCGATTTTGAATCCAGCCGATCGCAAAGATTCCGCGAGCTGATTCGTCAGGTTATGAACTTTCTCGGCGATGGCGCGCAACCCGCGAGGACCGTGATAGACGGCGTACATCGACGCGATCACGGCGAGGAGAACCTGGGCCGTGCAGATGTTGCTCGTGGCCTTGTCGCGGCGGATGTGTTGCTCGCGCGTTTGCAGGGCGAGGCGGTAACCGGGCCGTCCCGTTGCGTCGTGAGAGACGCCGACGAGGCGTCCGGCCATGTGCCGCTTGTAGGCATCGCGGGTCGCAAAATACGCGGCGTGCGGCCCGCCAAATCCGAGCGGAACGCCGAAGCGTTGCGTGCTCCCGATGGCGACATCGGCTCCGAATTCGCCGGGAGGCTTCAGGAGCGTAAGCGCAAGGATGTCCGCCGCGACAACCAGAAGCGAGCCGGCGTCGTGGGCCGATTTGGCGAACGATTCGTAATCGTGAATCGCGCCATCAGTCGCGGGGTATTGGACGAGCGCGCCGAAGACTTCCTTGTCAAATTTGAAACTCGCGAATTCTTCCACCACCACTTTGATGCCGAGCGGCCGCGCCCGCGTTTGCACGATCTCGATGGTCTGCGGATGGCAGTTGTTCGCGACGAAGAAGGTCTTCCGGCCGCCCACCGCAGCGTGGCAGAGCGCCATCGCTTCCGCGGCTGCGGTGCCTTCATCGAGCAGCGACGCGTTCGCAATGTCGAGCGCGGTCAGGTCGGTGATCATCGTCTGGAAGTTCAGGAGCGCTTCGAGCCGGCCTTGCGCGATCTCCGCCTGGTAGGGCGTGTAAGCGGTGTACCAGCCGGGATTCTCAAGAATGTTCCGCTGGATAACCGGCGGGATGATCGTGTCAGAATAACCGGCGCCAATGAATGAGCGCGTGACAACGTTCTTCCTCGCGAGCTCGCGCAATTCAGCAAGCGCGTCCCACTCCGATTTCGCGTCGGGCAAATTGAGTGCGTGATCGAGTCGAATGTTCTTGGGAACGGTCGCATCGACCAAAGCGTCCAGGTTCTCGAACTCAAGTTCGGCGAGCATGGCCGCGCGCGCCTGCTGGTTCGGGCCGATATGCCGGCGGGCAAAGGAATCGACGCGATCCTTTTCCCGCGGAGGGCGCGGAGCAGGGGGGGATTTGGCGTTTTGCGCAGGCGATTCCGTTTCGGCGGTGGGCATCCAGAATCCTACGGAGTGCGTTTGGGCATTCAAGCCAAAGCATGGAAATGGCTTGCGCCTCAAGGAGCGACGGTTTGAAACCGCCGTTTTATTTGGTCGGCGATTTCAAATCGCCGCTCCTTGAGAGGCAGATCTGCTCGCCGGGCCAGGGATGAGTAATTGGCGCCCGGAGCGAGACGGTGAAGCCGGCGTTTTCCAAGAGCCGCACCAGTTCGTCGATGTTCTTCCAGAAGAAGCTTTCGAAGAATCCCGGATTGATTCCCTGATCGCGGCCTTGCACGGCTTCCACGAGAAACAGTCCATTCGGTTTCAAGACCTTCAGCACTTCTTTCGCGAGCCGATCGAGATCGAACGCGTGATCAAGGGAATTGGTATAGACGACATCGACCGAGCTCGGGGCAAACTGCAAGTCGTGGAAATCGCCCTGCACCACGTGGCGATTCTGCTTCCCTGGATTGAGATCGATGCCGACCGCGAACGCGCCGAGATCGAGGAACGCCTTCACTTCCGAGCCGATGCGCGCACCCAGACAGAGCACGCTGCGGCCCTGCCATTCGATCTCGAGCAAGGCTAAACGCTGCCGAAGCGCAGCGCGGAATTCATCGTCGTAGGGGCCGAACTCGTGCGTCTCGAGCTTTGCCTTCTGGTGTTCCAAATAATCCTCGTAGGAATCGTAGCGACGTTTTTGAAACGCTTCGCCATCCGATTTCCATTGTTCGCCAAACTTGCGGAACAAGGCGCGCTTTCGCAGGGAACGCTTGAGCCGGTCGAGCGCGCGCACTTACTTCGAATCGAACGTTTGCACGCCGTTGTCTTTCAAGCGCGCGCGCAGCTCGTCGAGGTGCTCCCGGTTTCGCGTCTCGACGGTGCACAAGACATGCACAGCGGAAACATCCGAGCCGGCGAAGGCGCGGTCGTGGACGACCTGTTTGATGCTGGCGCCGGCCGAGGCTATCTGCGCCGTGAGATCGGCCAGACCGCCCGGACGATCGCTGATCACGGCGGTGAATCGGGCCAGCCGGCCATCTGCCACCAGCCCGCGTTCGACCACGCGGCTTAGGACATTCGGATCGATGTTTCCGCCGCAAAGAAGAAGAACCACTCGCTTTCCGGCCAGTTCGGGGAGGTGCCCGGACAAACAGGCGGCGAGGGGAGTCGCGGCCGCGCCTTCGACCACGCCCTTTTCCAATTCCACAATGCGCAGGATCGAGACGGCGATCTGTTCCTCCGTCACGGTAATAATGCGATCCACCAGCGGCGCGGCCGTGGCGAACGCGTTACTGCCAATCTGGGCGATGGCGAGGCCGTCGGCGAGCGTGGGCTGGGTTTCGATCCGCACCGGTTTTCCCTCCCGCACGGCCGCCGCGAAACTCGCGACGTGTTCCGCTTCTACCGCGATGATCTTCGCCCTGGGGCGCAAACTTTTGATGGCGAGCGCGACGCCTGCGAGCAGGCCGCCGCCGCCGACGGGAATAACCACGGCATCGAGATCCGGCACCTGCTCCACAATCTCGAGGCCCATCGTACCCTGACCCGCGATGATGGCGGGATCGTCGTAGCCGTCGATGTAAGCCAGACCGCGTTCCTCTCCGATCTCGTGCGCGTGCGCCTTCGCCTCCGCGAAATCTTTCCCGTGCAAAACGACGTTCGCGCCAAGCTTCTGGCAATTACCGATCTTAATGAGCGGCGCGAATTTCGGCATGACCACCGTGGCCGGAATGCCGAGCAGCTTTCCCTGATAGGCGAGAGCCTGGGCGTGGTTGCCGGCAGAGGCGGCGATCACGCCCCGCTTTTGTTGGTCAGTGGGCAACTGGGCGAGAGCGTTGCGCGCGCCGCGCTCCTTGAAGCTGCCGGTGCGCTGCAGGTTGTCGAGCTTGCAGATGATCTGCATGCCGGTGATCTCGCTGAGCGGAATCGATTCCCGGCAGGGCGAAAGGTAAACCGCGCCCTCAATTCGCGTTCGCGCCGCCTCGATGTCTGTGAAGCTAACGACGCCACTCATAATAGGTCATATAAGACCTATTAGACTTATGCGTCGAGCGCTTCGCGGATCTTTGTCGCGAGCTGCTGGGGATCGAACGGTTTCGGGAGGAAGAACATTTCCTGGTCGCGGCGATCGCCCGGATGAAGCGACTCCTGCAAATAACCCGAGATGAAAACCACCTTGGTGCCCGGGCTTGCTTTGTGCATCCAATCGGCAAAGCAACGTCCACTCATCTGCGGCATCACCATGTCCGTGAGGAGCAGATCGATTTTCTTGTCCGCGCTCCGGGCGATGAGCTGCTGCGCGTCATCGCCATTGGCGGCTTCGAAAACTTCGTAGCCGAGCCCGCGCAGGACGCGCACGGAGATATGCCGGACGCTGATATCGTCCTCGAGAACGAGAATGGTTTCGATGCCGGTCGGCAGCTTGCTCGCGCCGGAACGCCTGTAGTTGGGCGCGGGCGGCGCCGACACTTTCGGCAAAAAGATTTTCACAGTCGTGCCCCGGCCGAGCTCGCTTTCGACGCAAATATGGCCGCCGCTTTGCCGCACAATTCCGTAGCTCGTCGCCAGCCCAAGTCCGCTGCCACGGCCCTCGTCCTTTGTCGTGAAAAACGGCTCGAAGAGATGCTGTTTCACTTCATCGGTCATGCCGGTGCCGTTATCGGCCACGCTGATCCGGACATATTCGCCCGGAGGCAGTTCCTCGCAGCCCAGCTCGTGGTCTCCCGAGCCTTCGACGACCACGGAGCAGGTCTCCAAAGCAAGACAACCTCCGCGCGGCATCGCGTCGCGCGCGTTGACGACGAGGTTAAGAATGATCTGGGTCAGCTGACCCGGATCCACTTTGGTGTGCATGCCCTCTTTGCCGCGCTGGAAATGGCATTGCACGGAAATGTTTTCGCCCAGCAAACGCAGGAGCGAGCGTTCGAGATTCCCGAGCAAGGAATTCACGTCCACCACGCAGGGCTCGAGCGGATGCTTGCGGCTGAAGGCGAGCAGCTGGGCCGTCAGCACAGACGCGCGTCCCGCCGCGTTTCGGATCTCGGAAATGTGATCGGCGATCGCGCCCTTCATGCCCAGCTCGTCGAGCAGCAGATCGCTGTAGCCGAGGATGGTGGTGAGGAAATTGTTGAAGTCGTGCGCCACGCCGCCGGCGAGCTGTCCGAACGCTTCCATCTTCTGGGAACGGATGAGCTGGTCCTGGAGTTGTTTTCGCGCCGTCACGTTCATGAGCGAGCCGACGAAGCGGACCGCCTTGCCGTCGATATCGCGGACAATGTGCGCGCGTTCGAGGAGGTCGAGATACGAGCCGTCCATGTGGCGGAAACGATATTCTCCCGTCCAGTGTTCGCTTTCGCCGGACAGGCCGTCGCGAATGCTGGTGGCCGTGCGGGCCCGATCCTGGGGATGAATCTGCTTATGCCAGAAGCCGATGTCGCTCGTGGCGGCGGAACCGGTGTAACCGAGGAGCGCTTCGAGGCCCTGCGGCCAGGCAAGCGCGCCGCTGGCTACAGTCCAAACCCGAACAGCATCATTCGTAGCTTGGGCAGCGAGCGCAAGATGTTCCGGGATTTCAGTCGCGCTTTTCGGTAGGTCAGGAAGAGTTTCATAGGATTGATGGGCAGGCCTGAAGCTGGCGGTTTCGGCGCGGTTTTGGTTTGGTGGGAATTCCTGGCCTCCCTGAATTTCTGTTGCTAATCGCATCTTCAGGTCGTTTTGGAACCCGCGTAGAAAATAAGCTAGTTCCATGCCCCTGCGGAGGTGGTGACGGTAACGAAAAACGCCTGATTTTTGTGCCGCTAGGGCAGCACCGGATCAGCGGCGGCCACGCTCTTCACGACATTCTGTGAGTCGTGCTGGAGCAGTTTGCGCGTTGCTGTGGTGAGAAGCTGCTGTTCCTCCGGCAACAGCTGAGCCCTGTTCGCCGCGGAGAGAAACAAGTGCGCGCGTTCCATGCTGCCGTGCTCGACCAGCATCACGAAATAGTAAGCCGCGATCGTCGGATGGCGCAGCTGCGCGTCTTTCAGCGTCTCCATCATCTTCAGCGCGTCGTTTGTTTTGCCGTCCGTGAAGAGCGCAAACGCGTAGGTCGTGCTGAGAATCGCGTTGCCCGGATTTTCCTTGTGCAACTTGCTGGCCAACCGGCGCGCGGAGCTGTCTCCTGAAAGAAGCAACCCCAGGCTCGCGCAATTATTCGCCGCGACCAGGTCAGCCGGATTGAGTTCGAGCGCGCGCTTCGCCACGCGGAGCAGGCCATGGCTGTTTTGTTTTGATTTGTAAAGACGCTGCAAGGCCGTGAGCGCCTCTCTGGCATTCTCGTTCCCATTCGCGATCAACCACCAGGCTTCGGCGGCATCGTCGGCGTAACCCCAGCCCTCAGCCAATTGCGCGATCGCCGCGAGGTGCGGGGGCTGAGACTTTGTCGCTTTCAGGGCTGCGTTCCAGGCGGTTTGAGATTCCATGGAGGAGCGGTCCGCTGGAGTGAGGTGATGGAGCGCATGACTTTGCACAGCGAGGCGTAGGAATTCTTCGCCGCCCCAATCTTTGCCATCTACCCAGGCCTGCAATCCGGTCCAATTTTGGAGAAAGCTGTAGGCCTCGGCGACGGCGAGCGGAACCGGTTGAACGTTCAGAATTTCCGTGGGCAGGGTTAGGGCCCAGTCGAGGGCGGTCTGCGCCAGGCCGTGGCGGTTCATCCAGGTGATGAACGCGGAAGCAGCGGCGGGGGATTTAGCAGCAGCGGTTTCCGCGTCGCGTAACGCGGCCTGGCCGCCATCCGTTTTGTAAGTCGCCTCGAGGTAAAGCAACAAGTCCGCGAAGGTGGCCCCTTTTTCCGTGTGCAATTCCGAGGCCCACTTTTCCGCCGAAACCAATGAGTTATTAGCGAGCGCGTCGGACGTGAGCGCCCGAAGCGCGTCCAGGCGCACATGCGATTTTTCCGCCAGCTTCAGCAGCTCCGCGCGCCCCTTTTCCTTGGTCGCGGGATCGGGCGAAGTCAGCCGGACACTCGCGAGATTGAGCAACAGTTGCTGATTGCTTGGCTCGAGTTGGAAGGCGGCAGCGAATTCCGTTTCGGCCACCGCGGAATTCTTGTCGGCCACGGCAAGGGCGCCGGCGAGCTGATGGAATTTCACGTTGCCGCTCGCCTCGGTTTTGACGGACTCGAGCACTTTGCGAGCAAGATCGAGCTGGCCAAATCTCATCGCGGTCGCGGCGAGCGCGACTTTATTGCCGGGCACATTCGGCTCGAGCGAGACGATGCGCTCGCGCCAGGTCAGCGCCTCACGGCGACCGGCCAGCTCTGCGGTGTCTGCCATAATGCGGCAGGCGGAAAGATTGTTCGGGTCGCGCTGCAAGAGGCGCCGCGCCACGAGCACCGCGCTCTGGTAATCGCCGCGCGCGAAGAAATTCTGCGTTTGCTTTGACAGATGGATATTGCGCCAGACTCCGTATCCGCGGTAACCGCCAAAAGCGAGCGCCGCAATCAAGAGGCAGCCCGCGAGGCGGCGCGCCCAACGGCGATAAAAGTCGCGGCGCTCGATGGCACGAACGTTCCCGAAACAGTCGTTGTTATTTTCGGAATTTTGCACTGTGTCGAAGAATGAGCGCGAATGCCGCGAGACAGGAACCGACCGCGGTCCACGTGGGATTGAGTTCGGGGACCGGCGTGAAGGTAATGTCGTGGATGCCCACGTGCTGGTAAGTCGGATCGGGAACGGTGCCGCTGCCGCTCCCATAAGTGAAGGTGAACGATTTGATGGCGGTAGTGCCGAAGCTGATCGTGACATTGCCGTTGCCGGAACTGCCGCCCGTATCCGAGACGCTTGCGATTCCCGTCACCACCTGGGTGAAGCCGGTCCCGGTCCGGGTATTGGCGCTGCTGGTGGTGATGGTGGGCGCGACCAGCGTTGTCCCGTCGATGGAAAGCGCGGTGATCCCGCTGAGCCTGTCCTGGTAATTGTTACCGGTGGCGCTGGCGAAATCGAAGTCGAAGAGCTGGAAGGAAACGTTTTGGACCCCGAGGCTGTAGAGCGCCGAGAAGTCGATGGTAATGGTGACCGACTGCGACTGGTCGGTAAAATTTACTGCGATAGAGAGCGTGTTTTGCGCAGTGCCCAGACCGCCCTGAAAATTCGTGGTGATGGCCGGGGTTTGCGGATTAGGAGCAACCAACTCCGGCTGAAGCTGCCCGGTGTTCCCGGTAACCGTGACGGTGATGTCGTTTCCGGCTTTTGCGGGATCGACGTTGTAGGAATTAGTGAGCGTCCCGGGAGTCCACGTAAGCGTGTCCCAATCCACCACCACCGCCTGGCCGGTCGTGGAGAAGAGAGAAAGAGACAATAACAGGAGAAAAGAGCGTCGGACGAAGGACATACAGGAGAGCCACCGGTTGGATAGCAGCCACCATGCCGCCTCGCTGGGAGCAACGGAGTGCCGCTAGAAGCGCAATCTGCGTTGGTCTTTCGAGTTCTTCCGTTGAATCTTCCCCGCAATGTCGAGGCTGCAGCTTCAATCCCGGCTGGCCGCAACGGTCGTTCCGGCCGCTCTCTGGCTCTGGCTATTTTTTCACCTCCACGTCGAGTGGTCGTTTAATTCGCAATATAACTATGGCTGGGCTGTGCCTTTCCTGGGCCTCCTCCTTTTCTATTTTCGCTGGCAACGGCGGCCTGCGTCCGAGCTGGCCGGCGGGGGAAGCCGCCTCGCGAGCGGCGCGATCTGGTTCCTCCTCGTCCTCTTGTTTCCGATCCGCGTGATCGAAGAGGCGAATCCGGATTGGCGTTTGTTGAGCTGGATTCTCGCGCTCAGCGTCGTGGCCATTTCCCTACTGGCGCTCTATCGGGCCGGTGGAATGGCGTGGGTCAGGCATTTTGCTTTTCCAGTTTGTTTTCCGCTCGCGGCGGTTCCGTGGCCGGTCCAGTTCGAGAATGCCATTGTCCAAACGATGATGCGCGGTGTCGCCTCTATCGCGGTTGAAATTACCGGCTGGCTGGGAGTGGGGGCGTATCAGCTCGGTAACGTCATCCAGTTGCGAAATGGTTTTGTCGGCGTCGATGAAGCGTGCAGCGGCGTCAAGACGTTCCAGGCAGGGATCATGGTCGCGCTGGTGCTCGGCGAAATGCTTCGGCTGCGGCCGAGAAAACGCGTTGGGCTGCTCCTGGTCGGATGCGGTTGGATTTTTCTTTGCAATGTGTTTCGCGCGACCGCCTTGGTGCTCGTCGCCGCCAACAGCGGCCTCGAGGCGCTCGGGCGCTGGCACGACATGATCGGCAACGCCGCGTTGCTTTGCGGAATGGCCGGAATGCTTGGCCTGGCCTGGCTCTGGAAGAGTGAGCCGGAAGACGAGCTCGGCGCCGGGAAATCTGCGGCGACGCGCGAAGGTTCAGCTGTCGGGCCGCAACTGATCGCGCTGGCCTGGCTCGCCGTGATATTTGCCGGCACCGAACTCTGGTATCGGAGCCATGAGCGCCAGTTGATCGAACGTCCGCGCTGGCAGGCAAGTTGGCCGGTCGGGAATGAAACGGTCACGCCTTTGCCGATCCCGGAAACGACGCGCGTGATCCTCCATTACGACGAGGCGAAAAGCGCCGCCTGGGAAGACCCGCGCGGAGTGCGCTGGTGGAGTTTTTTTGCGCACTGGAAACCGCAGCGCGCAGCTCTTCAATTAGTGCGCAGCCATTCGCCCGAAATCTGTTTGCCGGCCATCGGCCGCACTTTCCGCACGGCGCGGCCCGACTTGAATTTGACTGCCGGCTCCGTGCCGCTCGACTTTCGCTCGTACGAATTCGAACAGAATGGTCGCCCCCTTTTTGTCTTCGTCTGCATCCAGGAGGATAAACGCCTGGCCTCGGATTCAACCGCGTCCGAAGAATGGAACCTGCGCGGCCGCTTGCGCGCGGCTCTCCAAGGAAAACGAAATCTCGGCCAGCGCCTCCTCGAGATCGCGGTCTCGGGCCTGGACGATTTTGCGCAGGCGTCGGAAGCGGTCGGGAGGACCGTCAGCGCGATCGTGAAAGTCGAGCCCGCTACGGACTGACTATGGGGAGGACCGGCGGTTGGATGAGGAGCGGAGGATTCATCAACCCCATCGAATTGTCGGCGTAAACGTCCGGCAGCTCGGAAGTGCTCAACATCGCCAACGGCATATCGCCAAACGCACTGAGCTCTGCCACCTCGAAACTCTTACGCGAGCCCTTCTCGCTGGGCGTCCAGCGCAGCGCAAGGTAGCGCGCGCCGTGCGGGTCGAAATCCACCGCAGCCTTGCCTCCCCCCGTCGCATCGGTCACTGAAGCGACCGGGGTGAGGCCGCTCAGGTCGCCCGGATTTGTTCCGAGTTCCTGGAGCAGGAAAACATCCAACCGGCCTGCCTCCATCTTGTAGAGGGCGCTGATGCGATGGAGCCGCTCGAGTTCCGCGAGCTCCACGATCACGGTGGGGTGCGGGTCGGCGGGGGCGAATTGAAAGGAAGTGATAACATCGTCATCGATCATCCGCTGGGCGAATTCTGGTGCGCCCGAGCTGACGAAAACGATCCGGGCTTTCGCGTAGAGATTGGCGAAGTTAAAATTCAACATGTCTTCGAGCCGACGCGTGGCCGCGACGTTGCGGACGCGGACGACGCTGTTCTGGCGTGCCCCGAACTTCTGGAGCGATTGAGCGCCGTAAACACCGAGCGCCGCGATGCGCCCTGCTTTTGCAACGCGGAAGGAGAGTTTCACGTAACGCGCTTCGACGCCGAGCAGGGAGAGCTTGACCAGCCGTTTGCTGGTGAAGGGGGTGCCGTCGTTGACTTCGGTCCATTTCGGACTGTCGGCGGGCAGGCGATAATTGGAGACGTACATTTTCATTTCGCCCTCGGCGGCGGCGTGCTCATTTACGAAAGTGAAGCGGTCGAGGAGCGACACCCGGGGTAAGGTGAGAATGAAGCTGGTTTCTCCTTCCTGGAGCGGATAGCTAAGCGTGTCGTCATCCAAAATGAGTGCAGTGACGCTGGAATTGGTGTCCGTAGGGCTGGGAGCGACGGCCACCCGGCCATCAGCGCCGACCAAACCAATGGTCGCGCCGCAATTCATTCGCGCGAGGTTCTTCGCCGGATTGCTTACGTCGAAGTCCGCCGTTGTTTCGCCAGCGAAAACCGGCTC
>Ga0190275_10002303_pt1 | contig 13810 bp, 11 predicted proteins | sample Popmic550T_FD_133745 | JGI IMG/M metagenome (GOLD analysis project Ga0190275, IMG submission 133745) | Populus adjacent soil microbial communities from riparian zone of Yellowstone River, Montana, USA - 550 T | ecosystem: Environmental > Terrestrial > Soil > Riparian zone > Trees stand | place... | reverse complement strand
CGCGAGCGCGGGAGCGATCTTCCAGGCCGCCATCAGGAGCGGGAAGTTCCAGGGGATGATCTGCCCGGCGACGCCGACCGGCGTGACGACCCGGTTCGGGAACGCGTACTCGAGCTTGTCGGCCCAGCCGGCGTAATAGAAAAAGTGCGCGGCCGCGAGCGGGACGTCGATGTCGCGCGACTCTTTGATCGGCTTGCCGCCGTTCATCGTCTCGACCACCGCCAGCGCGCGCGATTTCTCCTGGATCAGCCGGGCGATGCGGAAGATGTACTTGGAGCGCTCGGACGGCGAGATCTTCCGCCACACCTTGTCGTAGGCCTGCCGCGCCGCACGAACGGCGTTGTCGACGTCGACCGCATCCGCCTCGGCGATCTCCGCCAGCGTTTCCTCGGTGGCCGGACTCAGCGTCTCGAAGTACTTCTTCGAATGCGGCTGCACGAATTTGCCGCCGATGAAGAGCTCATAGCGCGGCTGGATCTTGACGTGGTCGGTCGACTCCAGCGACGGCGCGTACTCCCAGAGGACGGAGGAGCTGGCGGGGCCGGGCGTGAGGCGGTCGCGGGTTTCGATTTCGGTAGTCATTGGTCTTCAAACCTGAATGCAAAATGCAGAATGCAAAATGCAAAATGGAAAACGCGTGCTCGCCTCTTTTCCATTTTGCATTCTGCATTTTGCATTCTGCATTTCGCTTTCTAATCCATGGTGAAGTAATCACCCGACTGGTACGCCCCGGTCCGCTCCTTCCGGAGCTGCATCAGGATGTCGTTGAGCAGCGACGACGCCCCGAGGCGGAACATGTCGGGGTTCATCCATTCGGGACCGAGGGTTTCGTAGAGCAGGACGAGGTATGCGAGGGCGAGCTTGGCGTTCGAGATCCCGCCGGCCGGCTTCATCCCGATCTTCTTGCCGGTCGCATGGTAGAAGTCGCGGATGGCCTCGAACATCACCAGGGTCACCGGCAGCGTGGCGTTGACGCCGACCTTGCCGGTGGAGGTCTTGATGAAATCCGCCCCGGCGTACATGGAGATGAGCGACGCCAGGCGCACCTGGTCGTAGTTCGCCAGCTCGCCGGTCTCGAGGATGACTTTCAGGTGGGCGGGGCCGCACGCTTCCTTCACCTCGGCGACTTCGTCGAACACCTTCTGGTAGTTGCCCGAGAGGAACGCGCCGCGGTCGATCACCATGTCGATCTCGTCGGCGCCGGCGGCCACGGTGTCGCGCGTCTCCTGCACCTTGATCGAAGTGAACGTCTGCCCGCTCGGGAAGCCGGTGGCCACGGAGGCAGTATTGATGTTCGTCCCCGCCAGTGCCTTCTTCACGAACGGCACCATGGTCGGGTAGACGCAGACCGCCGCGACGTGCGGCACCGTGGGGTCGGAAGGATCGGGACGGATCGCCTTCTGGCAGAGCGCCAGCACCTTGCCGCGCGTGTCCTTCCCCTCGAGCGTGGTGAGGTCGATCATGCTGATGGCCAGCTTCAGCCCCCAGACCTTCGACTCCTTCTTCAGAGAGCGCTTGGCGAGCGACGCCGCCCGCTCCTCGATCGCCACTTGGTCGACCCCGTGCGCCAGCTCGTACACGTCCGACAGACTGCGGCGCAACAGCGCGGGACTCAGGGTGCCCTGCGGTTGGGCAATGAGTGATTCAGCCATAAGAATCGTAAGGCTAGCACCAAACTCCCGGCGACGACGCGATCACCCTGCTGCGTGTTGCTGGTTCCTGGTTGCTGGTTCCTTGTGACTTGCTGAGCAGGGCGCATTCAGGGGACCAACGTAACACCCCAGGCCCTCTGCTGCCGTAGGCAGCAAAAGAACTGTAGGCCCGGCCTTCAGGCCGGGTACAACGCGCACCGCAAAAGTGAGTCCGCGTAGCGGGCGGCAGGAAAGATGGCCGCACGTTTCTCGTCTGTCGCCCGCTACGCGGGCTCGACGATCCATCCACGCTTTACCCGGCCTAAAGGCCGGGCCTACAGATCTTTAGCTGCCTACGGCAGCAGAGAGGCCGGGGAGTTACGTTGGTTTCTGAATGCGTCCGCCCCTCTAGTGCCGGACGCTGCGGCCTCGGCCGCTCGGCTCCGGACGGACGACCCAGTTGGTGCCGTTCCAGGCCCAGATGTCGGAGCGGAAGAAGCCGTTGGCGTAGCCGCCGAACATCACCAGCTGGCCGGTGACCGGGTCCCAGGTCATCGAGCCGTTCTCGCGCGGGTCGGGGAGCGTCGCGGGATCGAGCTCGGTCCACTTGCCGGCCGCGCCGTCCCACTCCCAGGTGTCGTTGTCGAAGAACTGGCGGATCGAATCCTCGTCGATCGTCTCCGCCCGGAGGCCGCCGAAGAGAAGGAGCTTGCCGGTGGTCGGATTGACGGCGATCTGCGGGCCGAAACGCGTACCCGGGGTGGTGGTCTCGATCTTGGTCCAGGCCGTCCCGTTGAACGACCACATGTCGGAGTAGCGGGTGATCCTCTCGTTCACGCTGCCGCGGCCGAGGCCACCGTAGAGGAGGACCTTCTTCTGCAGCGGGTCGTACCACATGGCGAAGAGACCGCGATGCGGCGGACGCTGATTGTTCCGGATGTCCAGCTCGGCCCATTCGGTCCCGTTCCAGGTCCAGGTGTCGTGGCGGTAGTTCGACAAGGCGTAGCCGCCGAAGAGGATGGTCTTCTTGAGGTTCGGATCGTAGGCCAGCCCGCCGTAGAAGCGCGCCGAGGGCTCCTTGCTCAGGGTGGTGAACGACTTCCACTCCGTCCCGTCCCACTCGTGGACGTCGGTGCCGCTGCAGACCACCACCAGCTTCGCGCGATCGGAATCGAACGCGGCGAGCGGAGTCTGGCAGCCGGAGGTGGGGCCGCCGGTGGTGCTGACGCGGCTCCAGGCGCCGGCGCGATACGACCAGAAGTCGCCGTTGTAGAACTCGGTCGACTCGTCGAGGCCGCCGTAGAGCCAGATGGTGCCGCGCGCCGGATCCGACTGGAAGCCGGCCAGCGACCGCGGCGTCGGCCGCAGGGTCAGATTGGGGCTCGCGAACTGATTCGTCGGCTTGAGCAACGTCGTGATGGAGGTCTGCCCGCCGGCGAAGCTGACGGTGCCGCCGAACTGGACGACGGTACCGCCGACCGTGTCGTAGGACACGGCCTGCGCCACACCGCGGTTGATGGCGTTGGTGGTGGTCTTGGTCCAGGTGTTGGCGGCGCGGTCGTACTCCCACGCCTCCTCGGCGTTCGGCGTGCCGGAGGTGCAGAGACCGCCGAGGAACAGCAGCTTCTGCGTGTGGTGGCGGTAGATCAGGTAGCCTTCGTTGACGCACGTCGGCATCGCCGTCGGCGCGAGCGCGACCCAGGCATGGGCCGCGGCGTCGTAGCGGTACATGAGCCGGCTCTCGCCGGTGGTGCTGCTGCTGAGGGCGATCATGTAGGTGATGCCGGCGTTGATGTCGTAGGCGAGCAGCGGCTTGAGGACTTCCGGTGCGTCGGAGACTTTCGTCCAGTTCGTGCCGTCGAACTCCCAGGTGTCGAAGAGGTTCTCGAGCGTCACGCCGTCCGCGGTGAGGCGGCTGCCGCCGTAGACGACAAAGCGGTCGCGAGCCCGGTCGTACGCCATCCCGGCGTTCTGGCGCGGCGCCGGACGCTCGGAAGCGCTCCCGTCGATCGCGATCCAGTTTCCGTTCTCGTAGGCCCAGAGGTCGTTCAGGAAGGTGGCGTCGGCGGCGCGCTCGGCAGCCTCGACGCGGCCTCCGAACATGACCACGCGCCCGTTCTTCGAGTCGTAGACCATGTTGTGGGCCGAGCGGGCCGGCGGCTTGGTCGCGGGATACTGCTGCAGCCAGCGGCCGCCGTTCCAGAACCACGTTTCGTCACTGGCGTGAAGGCCGCTGGTGGTCGCGGCATCGACGGTACCCCGGCCTCCGAAGAGGATGGTGACTTCCTCGCGTTCGTCGTACGCCATGCGTGCGAGCGAGCGGGCGGAGGGAAAGCTGGCAAAGGCGCTGGTGGCCGACAGCAGTGCAAGGACGCACAGAAACAGCCGTTTCGGGGAGAGACTGCTCATCCGTGAAGATGCCTCGTTTCGCTAGTAAGTGTTGATGCTTCCGCGAGTTGCCCGCGCGGCGCCGGTTTGGCAGCGATTCGAACCGGACCCCGCTGAGGCAAATTCCTATCGCTGAGACGGACCAGCGCGCAAAAAGAAACGGGCCGGCGAGAGGCTCGCCGGCCCGTTTTCGAAATGTTTCCAGGAAGCGTTCGCGCTATTCGTTGGGACGGGGGTTCACGCCATACTGCTCGGCGATCCCGATCAGGCGCTGCTCGACGTCCTCCCCTGCCTCGCCGAGGGTCGTGCGGATCTTCTCGATCTCCGCCATGTCCTCCGACTCCAGCGCGAACCCATGGGACTGCAGCGCGTCCTGGGGGCTGTCGATCAACCTCCGGCAAAACTCCGGATGCTCGATCGCCCGCCGCACGATCGCACCAATCATCTCATTGCGCATGCCTTGACCTCCGGGAAGGGAAGGAGCAGGAGGCGTGCCGGGGGAGTTAGTTAGCAGGACGCATTCAGAAACCAATGAATCTCCGCTGCTGCCGTAGGCAGCTAAAGATCTGTAGGCCCGGCCTTTAGGCCGGGTACTACGAGCACCCGCCAAGTGAGCCCGCGGAGCGGGCGGCAGAAAAGACCGTCGGCACGATTCTCGTCTGTCGCCCGCTCCGCGGGCTCGGAAAATCCATCACGCTTTACCCGGCCTAAAGGCCGGGTCTACAGTTCTTTAGCTGCCTACGGCAGCAGAAAGCGTGATGGGATTGCGTCGCTCTTCTGAATGCATCCTGCTCAGCTCCGCCACCGCACCGTAACCAGCGTCTCACGCGTCCCGAGGGGCCGGCGGCTGGTCATGTCGTGGACGGTGTATTCGGCGGTGACGTCGAGGCCGCGGGGGAGACCGACGCGAACACCGAAATCGATCTTGTTCCAGTCCCAGAAGAGGCTCGGGGCGGGAAAGGGACCGACGCCGACGAAGTGGTTGTCGAGGCGGCTGGCGCGGACGGCCGGCTGGATGGACTCGATCCAACCGAGCTGCCAAGGGAGGCGGTAGCCGAGCTCGAGCTCCATCCCTTCCCGCTCCAGTCCCGCCAGTTCCTGCGCCGTGTACTGCGCGATCACCGTCGCGTTGTGCCACTCGGCGAAGAGGCGGGCGCCGATCTCTTCTTTCTTGCGGGAGCCGGTGATCGGCAGATGATTGATCTTGTCCGGATTCGAGCCAGCCGGGCCTCCCTCGTCGAGCAGGTCGATGTCACCGCCGTAGATCGTCCCGGTCAGCTCCTCCTTCTCGGCCAGATCGCGCTCGTAGTGGAAAACGATCAGGTCGAAACCGAGCGTGCCGTCGTCGCGCTGCCAGCGATAGCCGAGGGCTTCGCCGAGTTGCACGTGGCTGGTGTTGAAGACGTAATCCTCGGTCTCGGCGTGATAGATGATGGGAAAGCCGGAGTGATAGTCCCCTATGTTGTTGAATTTCTCGTCCAGCGTCCCGTTGTCGCCGGCGAGCGCGTTGGGATCGCGCAGGAATACCGGATTCCCGTTCGCCGCCTGAAAACGCCAGTAGAAGTTCCGCCCCACCGTACCGCCGGCGAGCAACTGGATGTCTTCGAAACGGTTGAATGACGTCGCCGCCAGTCCGTAGCTCTCCAGCAGCCGCACCGGCTGGCGCTCCATCTTCGGGAACTTTCCCGCCTGCAGGAAGAACGACGTCCCGGCGGGACGATCGAGAAACTCGGGCTTCTGCCCGATCCGCACGAACAGCTCGTCGGCATCCACCTGCTTGTCCGTCGACGTCGGATTGCGCCGGTGCATCCCCTGTGCGTGGATCTTCGCCCGCGCCTGGAACCACTCGCCGTAGAAGACGTCGAGCTGCACCTCGGCGACGTTCAGGTCGACGTGGCTGCCGGGATCGGGCGTCCGGAGGAAGATCTCCGGTGGCGTAGCCGGATCGTCGTCATCGAAGAACGGATTCGGAATGAACTCATCCTCCGACCACCGGTAATTCCCCCGCAACTCCACCCGATGGCTCCACGCCCACGCATCCTTCGAAACATTCGCCTCCTCGGGGGGCGGCGGCACGTCCTGCGCGAACAGCGGCGCACAGACGATGAGCGCGAGGGTGACGGCCAGCAGTTTGTACGGCATACGGCGATTCTAGCGGAACCCTAGCGGAAGCACTGCCGGCAGAGCTCGAAACCGTCCGTCGTCTTTACCTCGACGCGGGCGGCGGCGCTGATCCGCTTTGCGCTCATGCAGCCGAGGTTGTGCACCTTCCCCGACTTCGTCGAGGCGATGTAGACCACCTGCGGCGCGAGAAAGACATCCACGTCGACACGCAGCGGGACGAGCTGCAGCGACGGCACCTCCCCCTCCACGAATACATAGCGCCCGTCGTTCCAGCCCAGCAGCTCGCCGATCTCGTCGTCGAGCTTCCGGCGCATCGCGGCGACGAGCTGGGTCTCGTCGATCGCGCCGAGAATCAGCAGGATCCGGCCGAGGGCGAGCTGCGAAGCCTGCTTGATCTCCAGCGCCTTCTGCCGCTGCACCTCCGTGATCGTCCCCGCGGCAACCATCCGCTCGGCGAGGAACTTCGACGGGTCGTTCGAGGCGCAGGAGAAGAGCCGCCCGTTCTCGAAGAAGATCTCCTTCTCGCGGCCGTCGCTGGTCACGAGCAGGGTGCCGCTGCGCTCCCCTTCCGCGCACTGCCGCAAGACCTCGGCGGGCGCCGTTTCGGCGAACGATTTCCATTTCCGCGGCGGCGGCGCGCTGACGGTGATCTCTTCGACTTCTGCAATTGAAGATGGAGGAGGAGCCGGCGGCGGTGCGGCCAGCCGCGCGCTGACTTTGCGCAGCTCCTCCTCGGCCGCCTTGCGCCGGTCGATCTCATCGCGCAGGGCCGCGGTCATGATCCGCAGCTCGTTCATCGTCTCTTCCGAGGTCCGGCCGATGTCGGCGAACGCCTCCCGCAGCGATTCCTCGGTGCGCTTCCGCTTCTCCAGCTCCGCGCGCAGCTGGTCCAGCGGCTCCGAGGGGGCGGTGATGGTCTCGACGTAGCCGGTGGTGCCGCCGTTCTCGAAGGCGGAGAGCGTGCAGTGCACCCAGATGTGTGCACCTCCCTTGCGCACCCGCCAGTCCTCCATCGACAGCTTCCCCGCCGCGGCGCTGTTCAGGATGTCGGTCGACTTGCCCGACCAGCCGTCCGAGTCGCGGTACAGCACGCGCCGGTTCTTGCCGACGATCTCGGCGCGCGAGTAGCCGAAGATCGCCTCCGCGCCGGCGTTCCAGCCGGTGACGACCCCGCGGCTGTCGGTGCGGATGATGGCCACGCCGTTGATGTCGTCCAGGATCGACGGCTGCGGCTCGTCGACGACGTAGACCAGCATGTCTTCGACGATGGCAGTCAGCACTTCGAGCAGCCGGTAGCGACCGTTCTTGGCCATCACCCGTTTCTGGATGCGGTAGTGGTCGATCTCCCGCGCCGCCAGCCGCTTCATCAAGGCCAGGTCGCTCCGGGCATCGTCCGGATGGGTGACGCCGTGGAGGGTGATGCGGGCCAGCTCGGAGTGGGTGTAGCCGATCAGCGTGCGGAAGCGCTCGTTGACGAACAGCCAGTGCCCGTCCGGCGTGGCGACGGCCAGCCCCACCGGCAGCTTCGCGAACGCCCCGCGAACCCGCTCTTCCCGCGGCGGCTGCGCGCGCCGCGCCGGAACCGCCGGCTTGCTGCGCACCAGCGACATGACCTGGTCTACGAGGGGGATCCGCATCGGGAGGGGGGTAGTTTACACGGGAGCGCCGAGGCGCGCCGGCCTCAGGTCGAAATGCAAAATGCAGAATGCAAAATGCAAAATGGAAAAAGGGCGAGAACCCCTTTTCCATTTTGCATTTTGCATTCTGCATTCTGCATTTCGACTCTGGTCAGCGCTCCTAATCCGCCTTCCGCAACAACGTCCCCGGCCGATCCAGATCCTGCCGCCGCTCCCTCCGGGACACAAACACCTCGTCGAACGCCACCTGAATGATCGCCGCCGCCGGAATGGCCATGATCGCCCCGACCACCCCCAGCAGCGAGGCCCCGATCATGAAGGCGATGAAGATCGCCAGCGGCGAGATCGACACCTTCCGCGACATCACCCGCGGGACGATGAACCAGTTCTCCACCTTCTGCAGCAGCACCGCGAAAACGAGGTACGACCAGAACTGCCACGGCGAGTGCAGCAGGGCAATGGCCAGCACCGGGATCGCGCCGATGGTCGGGCCGAAGACCGGGATCAGCTCCCCGATCGCGGCGATGATCGCCAGCGGCAGCGCGTACGGGATGCGCAGCGCCACCAGCCCGGCGAACGTGGTCAGGCCGATGATCAGCGAGAGCAGGAGCTGTCCGGAGAGCCAGGAGCTCATCCGCTTGGCGATGCGCATCAGCGCGCTCCGCCGCTTCCCCCGCACCTCGGGGGGGTAGATCAGCAGGAACAGGTTCCGCAGCCGTTCCGCGTCGATCAGCATGTAGGCGACCATGAACAGCACCGCGAAAAGCGAGGCGACCGCCGCCGCCGCGTTGCGCATGTAGGCGAAGACGCGCGAGCGGGGCAGCTCGATGCCGTTCTTCAGCTGCGCGCGCACCTCCCCCATCGGCACCCAGCGCTCCAGCGTGGTGAGGATGTTCTTGTCGATCAGTTCCGGAAGATGCCGGCCGAGCTCGCGGCTGTCGGCGATGAAGCGCGGGACGACCAGGATGCCGAGGAGCAGCACGCCGATGAGGAACGGGAGGTAGACGATCATCACCCCGGCTCCTCGGGAGAGCTTGCGCCGGAAGCGGTAGCGCCACCAGATCCGCACCCGCCGTACCGCCGGCGAGATCCCGGCCGCCAGCGCGGCGGCGATGCAGACGAGCAGGAGAACGTCGCGCGCCGCCCACAGCAGCGCGGCCATGCAGAGGACGGCCACGACGATCAGGACCTTCCTGGCAAAGGTCTCCAGCTCGCCGCGGGGACGATCGGCCGGTCTCGGATACGTCACGCGCTCCTACCCCAGGTACCGCTGGATCGCGGCCTCGATCTGGCCGCGCGGGACCGCCCCGGTGACCCTCCCCTGCTCCGCGCCGTCCTTGAAGAAGATCAGCAGCGGAATCCCCTGCACGCCGAACTGCGCGGACGTCTGGGGATTCTCGTCGACGTTCAGCTTCGCGATCGTCACATCGCTCCGCTCCGCCGCCAGCTCGTCGAGAATCGGCCCGATCGTCCGGCACGGCCCGCACCAGGCGGCCCAGAAATCGACGAGATAGCTCCCATTGCGGATCGTCTGCGAGAACGTGTCGTCGGTGAGCGTCACCGGCTTCCCGCCCGCCTCCAGCGGAGCCTTGCAGTTTCCGCAGACGGCCTTCTTGCCGCCGTCCAGCGCCGGCACGCGATTGCTCTTCCCGCATCGGGAGCAGCGGACGATACGACCATCCATGCTCGGGCCTGTTGCGAAAACGGGGCCGTGACGCACGGAGGTGAAGGCGTAGATCTACTCCTTCGGGCCCTCACCCTCCTTCCCGTTCCCTTCCACGCTGACCAGGACCCGATCGATGCGCCGGCCGTCGGTATCGAGGACCTCGAACCGCAGACCGCTGGCGCTGAAGAACTCCCCTACCTTCGGCTGATGGCCCAACTGCTCCACCACGTAGCCGGCGGTGGTCTGATAGGACGCCTTCTGCCCGTGCAGGAAATCGACCCCCAGGACCAGCTTCACTTCTTCCAGATCCGTCGTCGCGTCGATTGACCACGACCCGTCATGGCGCCGCACGATCATCGGCTCCTCGAGATCCCCATCCTCCGGGAGCTCGCCGACCAATCCCTCCAGCACGTCGGTCGGGGTCACGAGCCCCTCCACCCCGCCGAACTCGTCGGCCACGACCGCGACATGAAATCCCGCCTCGCGAAAGCGCTGGAGAACGGCAAACGCGGATGCCGTCTTCGGGACAAACAGCGGCGCCCGGACGAGCTCCGCCAGATCGGCGCTGCTGGACACGCCGCCCGACCAGAGATCCGTTCCCCGCACCACGCCCTGGATCGCGTCGACCCGGTCGGCGGCGACCGGAAACCAATTGTGGTTGCTCGCGGCCACCTGGGCGCGCAGCGTCTCGAGCGGCTGCCGGATGTCCAGCCACTCCAGATCGACACGCGGCGTCATGACCGCCGTTACGGAGCGCTCGCCGAGGCGGAACACCCGCTCCACGATCTCGCGCTTCTCCGGCGCGATCGTCCCGGCTTTCGTCCCGAGACGCAGCAGAGCCTTCAGCTCCTCCTCCGTGACCGGCGGCTCCTCCGATTCCTTCACGCGCAGCAGCCGGAGCACGGCTCTCGTCGAAAACGTCAACACCCATACCGCCGGCGCGGCCATCCTGGAGATCAGGCTCATCAAAGGAGCCATGGCCACGGCGATCCGCTCCGGTGAATTCAACGCCACGCGCTTGGGCACCAGCTCGCCGAGGACCAGCGATAAATAGGTGATTCCGAGCACGACCACACCGACCCCGATGACTTCACTGTAGGGCGCAAAACCGGGGATGCCTTCCAGACGGCCGTCGATCTGCTCGGCAATCGTCGCCCCGCCGAACGCGCCGGCGAACACGCCGATCAACGTGATTCCGACCTGGACGGTGGACAGCAGCCGATCCGGATTCGCGACCAGGCCCAGCGCCGCGGCCGCACGCCGGCTGCGGCGCGCCATCTGTTGCAGCCGTGCCTTGCGCGCCGTGATCAACGCAATCTCGCTCATCGCGAACACGCCATTGGCCAGCACGAGGACGAGGATCAATAAGAGCTCGAAAGCGACTGTCTGTGCCATGGGCCTGCGCCGACGTCCGAGGATTCTAGTCGACGTTCAGCTTGGCGATCGTGACATCGCTCCGCCCCGCCGCCAGCTCGTCGAGAAACGGCGCGATCGTCCGGCAGGGACCGTACCAGGCAGCCCGGAAGATGGTTCCTCGAAGCTCCTCGGAGTTTGCCCGGGCTCGTGTCTGTCAGCGGCGTCGATCGCACCACCCCTGCCGGGGCTCGCGTCCGTCAGTAACGTCGATCAGTGTCACCCCTGCCCGGGCTCGCGTCCGTCTGCAACGTCGATCAGCGTCACCCCGCCCGGGCTCGCGTCCGTCAGCGAGGTCGGTCAGCATCACCCCTGCCCGGGCTCGCGTCCGTCAGCAACGTCGATAGCCTCACCTGCGCGGTTGATAGCACCACCATTGCCCGGGCTCGCGTCCGCCTGCAACGTGGACGGCACCACCCCTGCCCGGGCTCGCGTCTGACTGCGACGTGTGGATCACCACCTTTGCCGGGGCTGGCGTCTGACAGCGACGTCGACAGCACCACTCCTGCCCGGGCTCTCGTCCGTCAGCGGCGTGGACCGCATCACCACTGCCGAGGCTGGAGCCCATACGAGCCGGAGCCGTACAGGCACGAGCCCTGGCTGTCGTCCGCCGGCAAAAGTGACATCGCCAACTGTGACCGCCGGAGCCTCCTCCTTCGCGGGCAGCCATCGCTGCTCGCGGGCCGCAAGCGGCCTTATCATGGGAACGATGCCAAAAGCCAGACGCGTGGACCCGGACGCCGTTCTCTTCGGAGCAATCATCAACCGGCTGCGGACGGAGCGCGGCTGGTCGCTCGTGAAGCTCGGCCTTGAGACCGGTATGAACCCGACGCACCTCGGCGTGCTCGAACGCGGCGGCAACACGCCGAACCTCACCACCATCCTCATCTTCGGCGCCGTCTTCGGCGTCGAATCCGCCGAACTGGTGCGGGAAGTCGAGCAGGCCTCCCGCAAGCGCGTCGCCCAGGCCAGAGCCGCCCGCCAGGCGAGAAGGGGGAAGCGGCCTTCCGGATGATCTGTCCCTGAGGGCAGCCTCCGCGCGAGAGCGGCCCACGAGGACGTGGGCGGTCCGCTTGCCCCCCCGGACCGCCCACGTCTCCGTGGGCCGGTCCGCCCACGTCCTCGTGGGCCGCTCTCGCGCAGTACGATCCCACTTGCGCGCATCTGCCAGCGATGCTTCACGACGAAGAAGGGCGTCATCGTTCTGAACGACGTCCTGGAGCAGCAGTTCGCCAGCAACGCCGGCGAGGCCGGAGCCGACAGGGCCAAACGCAAAGCGGCCGAGGAGATCACTACCGCCTCGATGGAGGGAGTGATGGCCGGGGAGGTCTCCACGATCGTCTTCAGCGTGGATCAGGTCTATCGCACTGTCCTCGAACCGGACGAAGGGATCGACGGCGAGATCGAGTTCCGCGACCCGCGCAGCAAGAAAATCACGGGCCTCGGCTACCGCGTCCAACTCAAATCCGGCGACTCCCACCTCAACAAGCTCAAAGACGGCACCGAGAAGTTTTGCGATGAAACCGCACTACGAGGAGCTCTGGGCGGGAAAGAACAAAGTCCCGGTCCTCCTCATTATCCGCACCAGCGACGGCCGCCTGCGTTCCATGAACGCCACCGACGCCATCGTCGCCGCGCAGAAGGCCAACCCCGGCAAGCCGGTCAAACAGCTCCTCTTCACCGGCGAAGACTTCACCAGAGAAGCCGTCCTGCGCCTGCGCGACGAACGGCTGAAATCGTGATCCGGACGTCCTCGGGACCGGTCGTCTCGGTAAAGACGCTGCGTGCTATCGTTGCAGTCATGCCCGTCACCGACACGACACCGAGCGCGGCAGCGATTCAGCTCGAGCTGTACCGGAAGGCAGGTCCTTCCCGTCGCGTGCAGATTGCCGTCGAGCTCAGCGACGCCGTTCGTGAAACGACGCTTGCCGGCATCCGGCGCCGACACCCGGAGTATTCCGAACGTGAGCTCAGGGCCGCTTTCCTTCGCCTCGTCTACGGGTTTGACAAGCAGCCTTGAACGTCAAGATCGTTTTCGAGAAGTTGCGGACAGCATTAGAGGCTGCCGGAATCCCGTACTTCGTCACGGGCTCATTCGCGAGCTCCGCGCACGGCATACCGCGATCCACAAACGACATCGATATCGTCATCGCGCCGTCGCCCCGGCAATTGGAGCGACTACTCGAGTATTTTCCGGATGCGGAGTTCGCCACCGACAGAGAAGACGCTTTCGATGCGCTGAAGCGACGATCGCTCTTCAATATTGTCGAATACTCGACGATGTGGAAGATCGACTTCATCATCAGGCAGCCAACGCCCTTCGATGCGTCGAGGTTTGAACGGCGAGGAATCGTCGATATCGCTGGTGTACTCCTTCAGACCGCGAGTCCGGAAGACATTCTCATTACGAAACTGTGGTGGGCGAAGTTGGGCGAATCCGAGCGCCAGATCATCGACGCAGCGGGGATCATCCAGGTTCAGCGCGAGAATCTCGATCTGGAGTACGTCGAGCGTTGGGTAGCTGTGTTGGAGTTGGACCAGCAATGGAGCATGGCCCGTGAACGGGCGGGCTGAGCTTCGCCAATCAACGAGACCGGCCGCGAGTCCAAACATTCCGTGGCCGGACTCGTAGTCATGGGGATCGAGGTAAAGAAGATGTTCGCTCTATTCATGGGTCTGAAGTCGATCTCGCCCGAAGGGCTGCATCAGCTGATCGGCGGCGCGCATCCGACCATCGCCGACGTCAATTCGCCGCAAAGCTGGTCGACGCATCACGTGCCTGGGGCGATCCATCTCGACCCTGTGGCATTCGGCGAGGGGGATTTGCCGGCGGACAAGGACGCGACACTCGTGTTCTATTGCTCGAACTTCCTCTGCCGGAAGGCGCCGAATGCCGCCAGTAAAGCGAAGAAGATGGGGTATCGCAACGTGCACGTCATGTCGGCCGGAAT
>Ga0190275_10002302_pt1 | contig 13813 bp, 9 predicted proteins | sample Popmic550T_FD_133745 | JGI IMG/M metagenome (GOLD analysis project Ga0190275, IMG submission 133745) | Populus adjacent soil microbial communities from riparian zone of Yellowstone River, Montana, USA - 550 T | ecosystem: Environmental > Terrestrial > Soil > Riparian zone > Trees stand | place... | reverse complement strand
GGGGTCCATCGGTCCCACTCCGCCCCGAGACCATGGTCCGGTCGTTCGAGACCCTGTTCGCTCGTAGGGTGTTGGGACCTCGCGGGCGCCCTGGTGTCGTGGACGCTCGCCTCATCGAACCACACCGGAGCCCACACAGCGTGTCACGAGCCCTCTCGACCCTCCTCGCCGTCCTCTTCCTGCTGGCGAGCGCCATCCCCGTCGCCGCCGGCGATCCCGAGCCTCCGAAGACGCCGGATTCGGCCGAGGTCGTCCCGGGCGAGGTCGTGGTGAAGTGGCACGACGCGGATCGTGGCCCCGCCGTGGCCCGGGCCCGTGGCCTGGCCATCGTCGCCGAGCTTGGCGTCCCCGGCAAGGGCATGCCAGCCCTCCTGTCGACCGAGGGTCGCGGCACCGACGAGGTCCTGGCGGAGCTGCGCGCCGACCCCGCCGTCGCGTACGCCGAACCCAACTACGTGGTCCGGCTGGTCGAGGACCCGAGCGTGGCCGCGGTGCCCGTGAATGATCCGAAGACCGCCGGCCAGTATTCGCTCGACCGGATGATGGTCCGTGACGCCTGGTCGCTCGACAAGGGCGGATCCGGCGTGGTGGCCGTCCTCGACACCGGCGTGCAGGCCAACCATCGCGACCTCTCGGGTCGCGTGCTGCCGGGCTACGACTTCGTGAACAACGACACCAATGCCGCCGACGACAACGGGCACGGCACCTGGGTGGCCGGCATCATCGCCTCGAAGCCCAACGACGGCTACGGGATCGCCGGCGTCAGCTGGAGCGACAAGATCCTGCCGGTCAAGGTGATGTCCCGGACCGGGACCGGTGATACGGCCGACCTGACCGCCGGGATCATCTGGGCCGCGAACCACGGGGCCACCGTGATCAATATGAGCGTCGGTGGCTTCCCCGCCGCGCAATACGTGCAGGACGCGGTCAACTACGCATGGGGCAAGGGCGTGGTCCTCGTCGGCGCCGCCGGCAACAACAATCGCGAGGAGACGTTCTACCCGGCGAGCTTCACAAACGTGGTCAGCGTGAGCGCCACGCAGATCAACGACGAGTTCTCCCATTGGTCCAGCTACGGCCCGAAGGTGGACGTCAGCGCGCCGGGCTCCTCGGTGCAGACCACGAACTGCACGGTCTGCACGTACGCCGACCACCACACGTGGGGCGACCACACCTACATCAGCGGGACCAGCTTCGCGACGCCGAACGTGGCGGGCGTGATCGCACTGATTCGCGCTCGCTACCCGAGCTACACGCCTGCGCAGGTCGTGAGCCGGCTGATCACCACGGCCGATGACCTGGGCCGCCCCGGCTACGAGAACAGGTACGGCAACGGGCGCGTGAACGCCTTCCGGGCGCTGGGCGGCAGCCCTGCCGCGCCACCGGCATCGAGAGGCGACGCGCTCGAGCCGAACCAGACGCTGCAGACGGCGCGCACGATTGCGCTCGGCACCACGCGGCCGTCCCTGCATCCGGCCGGCGACGTGGACGTCTTCGCGGTCCAGGTGCCGCGCGCCGGCCGCCTGGACGTGCGGGTCGGCGGCGTTGTCGATACGCGGGTCTACCCGTGGAACGGGAGCGGGCTGCCGATCGATCCGATCGTGGAGCTCTATTCGGGCGCCGGCGTCCTGCTCAAGCGCGTGGATCTCGAATGGGAGAGCGGGACCGAGCTCGCATCGGTCACGGTCAGCGGGCCCAGCCGGATCCTCGTGCGCATCGTGAACTACTACGCCAATGGCAGCCGATCGGCGTACGCCGTGACGCCCTCGTTCGTCGACACCGTCGCACCGAAGCTGGTCGGCCGCAGCCCGGCACCGAGTGCCGTCTCTGTCAGGTACGACGGTGCCCTCGTCACTGCCGACTTCGACGAGGCGGTGGTGGGTGTCGGCCCGGGCACGGTCGGCCTGAAAGACGCCTCCGGCGCTCCCGTCGCCGCCACCCTCGGCATCGCCTCATCCGGCCGTCGGGTGACGTTGCAGCCGGCGATGCCGCTGGCGCCTGAAGCCGTCTATCGGGTCGTGCTGACGAGCGGCCTCAAGGATGCCGCCGGCAATGCCGTGGCCGCCACGTCCTGGACCTTCACCACCGGCAAGAGCGCGCCGCGCATCGCCGGTGCCGACCGCTACGCGACCGCCGCTGCGATCAGCCGCTTTGCATTCTCACCCGGAGTGCCGGTCGTCTATGTCGCCGATGGAACCACCTATCAGAATGCGCTGGCCGGCGGACCGGCCGCGCGCGTCGGCAATGGGCCGCTGCTGCTCACCGCACCGAGCTTCCTGCCGGCCGCGACGGCAGCCGAGCTGGCGCGCCTGAATCCCGGGCGGATCGTCCTGGTTGGCAGCACCGGCACGGTCTCCAGCAGCGTCGAGAACACCCTCCGCGGCTACACCGCCGGCGGCGTGACCCGCATCGCCGGCAGCGACGCGTACGCCACCGCTGCGGCAATCAGCGCCTCGGCGTTCCCGTCGGGCGCATCGGTGGTGCACATCGCCACCGGGTCGAACTTCCCCGACGCGCTCGCGGCCGGCGCGGCGGCCGCGCGTGTCAGCGGACCGATCCTGATGGTCGGCTCGACCACGCTCCCCGCCGTCACCGCAGCGGAGCTCGATCGGCTGAATCCGGCCCAGATCATCGTCATGGGTGGACCCAGCATCGTCAGCGACGCCGTGCTCCAGCAGATGACGGCATACGCTGGGACCGTACGCCGCGTGGCGGGCGCCGACCGCTATGCCACCGCGGTCAGCCTGAGCGCCTCCACCTTCGCCGCGAACAGCGTCGGGACGGTCTACGTGGCTTCCGGGACCTCGTTCCCGGACGGCCTGGCCGCCGCTCCGGTGGCCGGGCGCAAGGGATCGCCACTGCTGCTCGTGCCGTCGAACTCGCTGCCGGCCAGCGTGGCGGCAGAGCTGAGGCGGCTCGATCCATCGCGGGTGATCATCATCGGCGGCACCGGCGTGGTGAGCGACGCGGTCCGAGCGCAGATCCTCGCCCTCTGGCCCTGACATTTCGGCGTCATCGCTGAGCAACGGCCCGAAGCCGGGAGCTCCTCGTCATCGTGGCACGCGGCGTGCGGACGTGTCGTCCGAGGAGGGCGGTCTCGTGACAGTGCCTTCGAAGATTCGCGCGAGCCTTGTTGCCGTCGCCATCGCGGCCGTTGCGCTGCTGCCGGCGCCCACCACGCCGGCATACGCGGGAGGCGGGGCACCGATCGTCACCTGGGACGATGCCCACGCCTACGGCGGATGGGTGCTGGACATCTTCGCCGACACCGGCGGGGCGGGGTGGATCGCGGCCGGCGAGGCTGATTTCGAGGCGGCGGCGTGGACCTCAGCCGACGGCCGGAGCTGGACAACCTCCACCGTTGAGCAGCGCGACGGCAAGGCCGCCAGCTGGCGGCTGATGCCGACGACGCGTCGCGGCGACACGCTGGTGAACTTCGGCCTGCAAGCGGGATTCGGCGACGGCCACCGCATCGTCGGCTGGCAGTCGACCGACGATGGCGCGAGCTGGCAGACCATCGACGCTGCCGACGGCATCTACGAAGACGGCTTCTCGGCGCGCGACGCCGAGACCGCCGCCGGGACGACCGTCGTGGCCGAGTGGCGGTATATGCCACACACCGGACGGCTGTGGACATACTCCGGGCCGGACGGCTGGGCCGAAACGACACCGGTCGAGGCGGACGAGAGCGGCCAGGAGTTCCAGGACGTCCACTACGCCAACGGCACGTTCGTGGTCGTCGGCAGCCGCCGGCCGCCGTGGACGAGCGGAGGCGAGCCGACCTCGGCCGCGTCGTGGACCTCGACCGACGGCGTCACGTGGACGTCGTCGCCGGCGACTCCGGCGCTCGTCGACCACGCCTTCGCGGCCGTGGCCGCCATGCCGGACGGCAGCGGCTATCTCGCCGTGGGCTACGACGACGCCTCGGACGGCGACAATCCAACGCCGCATGCCTGGAGATCGCCTGACGGGCTCACGTGGACCGAGGTCGCGGGGCCGCCTGGCGCGGTCGGCACGCGCGGTGAGCTGGTGGTGGCCGTCGACGGCGGCTTCCTGGCCGCAACCTCCAACTGGGACGAGGGCGACACGGAGACCTGGACCTCCGCCGACGGGAATGGCTGGCAAGCCGCCGGATCGTTCGACGGGTCGCCAGAGGACCTGGACACAATCGGCAACGAGGTGGTCCTCGTGACGGACGTCCCATCGACGCTGCGGCAGTCGACGGCCCACCACGGCACCGTCGGACCGCTGACCTTCACCGATATCGCCGATTCGCCGTTCCGCGACGAGATCGAGTGGCTCGCCGCCGAGGGGATCACCCGCGGCTGCACCCAGACCACCTTCTGCCCGAAGGCCTCGGTCACGCGCGAGCAGATGGCAACCTTCCTGGATCGGTCCTTCGAGTTCGACCCGACTGACGTGGACCGATTCACCGATGACGAAGGCTCCATGCACGAGGACGCCATCAACCGTCTCGCCGCCGCCGGCGTCACCACCGGCTGCACCGCCACGCAGTTCTGCCCGAAGGCATCGGTCACGCGCGCGCAGATGGCGACGTTTCTGGACCGTGCCATGGACCTGGGGCCCGCCAGCCGCAACTGGTTCACCGATGACGACGGCTCCACCCACGAGGACGCCATCAACCGCCTGCGCGAAGCGGGCATCACCTTCGGATGCGCCGCCACGCGGTACTGCCCGAGCTCCGCCGTGTCACGCGAGCAGATGGCCGCCTACCTCTACCGCGCGCTCGCACCCTAGGTCCGCCCCAGACCACTCTTGTCGCCGGCGGTCCGCCAGGCGGCACGGAGCGATGCCAGCGTGAGCGTCGTCACGGCCGTCGCCAGTCCGCGGCCGTTGTGCGCGGCGGCCGTCATCACGTAGCCGATCATGGGGCGGACACGGTACGATCCGTGCGACTGGGGTCAGGAGGCGCGACCGAGTCATGATGTCTTCGAGTGCTGTGCGTCATCGGCAGCGTCCGAAGTGCCGAGATAGGCGCGCCAGCTGCCCACAAGTCGTCGGGGCGTAGATCAGTCTGGCAGATCGCCTGCTTTGGGAGCAGGAGGCCGCCGGTTCGAATCCGGCCGCCCCGACCAGATACTTCAGGCGATGTCGGCAGCCGGCGTGGCGGCTCACCCGCGGGCCGGTAAGATCGGCGGCATCCGATGCTGATCGCCCTCACGTTTGCCACGGCCCTGGTCGTCGGGCTCATCGCCACCCCGATCGTCCGCGGGTTCGCCCACGGCCAGGGACTGCTCGACGAGCCCGGCGGGCGCAAGGTCCACCGCATCGCCATTCCACGCCTCGGCGGGGTCGCGATGGCGATCGCCTTCGGTGCGGGCGTGGGCGTGGCGATCCTCGTGTCCCCGGACCTGGACGCCGTTGGCGGCCTCAGGCCGAATCGTGCCCCGGCCATCCTGGTCGGGGTCGCGCTGCTCCTGGTCGTCGGCGTCATCGACGACATCCGGGGCATGCGCGCACTCGTCAAGCTGTCGCTCCAGGTAGCGACCGCGGTGGTGGCATGGTGGCTCGGCCTGAGCGTGGATCGGCTCAATCTGCCGTGGGGCATCGTCGAGCTGGGGATCCTGTCGCTGCCGATCACCGTCGCCTGGATCGTCGGCGTCATCAACGCCATCAACCTCATCGACGGCCTGGATGGGCTGGCGTCAGGGGTGGTGCTGACCGCCCTCGGCGCATTCGGCCTGCTTGCCGCCGTCGACGGCGTCGATCCGACCCTGCCGCTCATCGCCGCCACCGCTGGTGCAGCGGTCGGGTTCCTCGCCTACAACCTGCATCCGGCCACGATCATCATGGGCGACACGGGATCCATGTTCCTCGGCTTCGTGGTGGCCGCCATCGCCATCTCACTCACCCAGGACGGCGTGCATCCGGTGCACCCCTGGGTGCCGATGGTCGCGCTCGGCGTGCCGATCGTCGACACCGTGTGGGCAATCGTGAGGCGGACCGCACGCGGCGAGCCGTTCTTCGTCGCCGACCGCGGCCACATCCATCACCAGCTGCTGCGCCGCGGGCTGTCGCAGCGTGACGCCATGCTGATCCTCAGCGCCGCCTCGGCTGCGCTGGCGGTGATCGCGGTGCTGCTGGCTCAGGTGGACTGAGCGGGCGCTCCCCGAGCGGTGGCGGCGACGAGGCCCCCCATTCCGAGCAGGAACCAGAATGGGAAGCCGATGGTGTTTGCCTCGAGCAGCATGGTCGTCAGCGAGCTGATCGCCATGCCGGCCGTGGCGGCGGCGGTGCCGCCGAGCAGGATGCGCCGGAACCCGTGTGACGTTCGCGCCGCGGAGAGGATCCGCACGCCCGGCAGCATGGCCGTCGCGAGGAAGATGACGAAGCCCACGATGCCGGTCTCGACCAGGATGTGGAGCCAGAAGTTGTCGACGGTGCGCTGCTGGGGATTCCAGAACAGCCGGTCGGTGTCGTACTGCTCGTAGATCGGGGTGGGATAGGTGTGGGCGACGGTTCCTCCGTAGCGCCCCGGACCGACCCCCAGCAGCGGGTGGTCGCGGACGATGGGGATGGCGTTGAGGATGAAGAGCGTCCGCAGGTCGCCGCCCAGGCCCACCGTGCCGATTCGATCGACCGTGGAGTCGATCAGCTCCGGACGATCGCCGCCGCCGGAGCTGCGATGCACCAGCAGATCGCGCGGCATGACGACGGCGGTGGCGAAGCTGAGCACGCAGATGCCCAGGCCCAGGAGGAGGGTGCGGCGGTCGAGGATCGCAAGCACGGTACCTACGCCGACGATGATCGCGATCCAGGCGCCGCGCGAGAAGCTGAGCCAGAGCGCGAGGATGAGCACGAATGCCAGCGCGCCGGCGATCCGGCGCAGTCGAGGCGTGGGAAGCTGCGTCGCCATCAGCAGCGCGAACGGTGAGGCCGCCACCAGGAACGCACCGAAGACGTTCGGATCGCCGAAGATCGAGGCAAGCCGCTGCAGCTCGCCGAACCGACCGCGCACGGGGTCGAGCCCGAGGATGCTCGGCGACAGCAACGCCTGCGCCACGGCAAGCAGGGCCGCGACCAGCACGATCGCCAGCAGTGCACCGACCGCGAAGAGCGACTGCCGGAGCGTGAAGCCCACGAGGCGCGGCAGGAAGAACAGGATCGCTGCGTCCAGCGTGAAGAGGAGGCCCATGAGCGCGATCTGGGGCGGGACGCCGTTCACAACCGCAGACAGCGCGCCGATGGCCGCGAAGGCCAGCAGGCCCGCCGTCACCGGGTGTCGAAGCGCCTCGACCAGCCGGCCGGCGAACCAGGCGCGAACCGCGATCACCAGGCCGACCGCCAGCAGCAGTGCCTCCGACAGGAAGTGGGCCATCGTCTCGAGTGCCGGGGGCAGGACGTCGGCGACCACGTAGCGATCGAAGAGAGGGCTCAGGACGACGACCACGATGGTGGTCCTCGGCCACCGAGCGGCCGCATAGGCAACGACCGCCACCAGGCCCAGGCCGGCGACCACGAATCCAGCCGGTGAGACGCGAGCCGCGACCACGGCGCCGATGAGCAGCACGGCAGCGAGCGTGGCGACGAGTGCTGGCACACCGAAATCGCGCACCGGCGCCGAACGTATCGTCCCCGCGATCTTCACTGCGAGCGCGTCCCCTCCAAGCCGATCCTCCGCCTTCCGTTGCCCTGATGCCCAGCAGCCGTGGTCAGGGTACGGCAATCAGGCATCCCCGGCGCTTCCATTGGCATCCTACGGTGGAGCACCCGGGGTCCCAATCGGCTGCGGCTCCGCGCCGTCCAAGTACCAACCGCTGAGCTCGTCGTCGCCGAACAAGCGCGCCATCTCCTCGCGGATGGCGTCCCGCTTCGGAACCAGCAGGTAGTTCACCTCGGGCTCGGCCGGCAGGTCGACGAAGTCGGGATACCCCAGGACGACGCGTTCGATGTCACGCCCGGCGATGAGCGGCAGCAGGCTTGCGAGGTCGCCGGCCTGGTCGCGCGGGAAGTCGGTGCTGACCGTCCGCCCGACGGCGCGCAGCACCGCCGGCAGCTCGAAGATCAGATCCGCCTGCGCCATCTCGTCACGGAGCGCCAGCAGCACCGCCTGCTGCCGCTCGTTGCGGCTGAAGTCGGTCTGTGGCTCGCGGGTGCCGTCGGGCAGCTCGATCCACCCCTGGCGGCTGCGAGCGTAGGCGAGCGCGTCGATCCCGTTGTACTCGTGGCAGCCGGCCGGCAGCACGAGCGCCTCGTCGACGTCGAGGTTGTCCAGGCTGCCGTCGAACTCAGGGTCGGTGAGCTCGCCGGGGAGGCAGAGGCGAAGGCCGCCGACGGCGTCGATGAGCTCGGCGAAGCCGGCCATGTCGACGAGCGCGTAGTGATGGATGTCGATGCCGAGGTAGAGGCCGATCGAGCGCTCGATGGTTCGCAGGCCGCAGGCATCGGCGTCGTAGATGAGGTCAGGGCACCACGTCTCCGGGTCGAGGCTCGCCACCGTCGACAGGCCGTTGACCTTCTCGGGATAGAGGGCGCCGCTGAACACGGATTCGTCTGGCAGCGGAACGAAGCCGGTGTCGCGAGGCACCGAGATCATCTCCGCCGTGCCCGCGACCGGATCGACGCTGACCACCAGGATCACGTCCGTCAGGACCTGCTCCCGGGTGACGTGCGCATCGGTTCCCAGCAGCAGCACGTTGATGCGGTCGGTGCCGTCCCAACGGTACTCCGGCGCGTTGACAGGCTCCTCGCTGCCGCTTGGCTCAGGGAGCGGCTCGTTCGGGACGAGCGTACCGCCGAACACCTGGCTGAGCGTGTCGTCCAGGTGAGCGACAACGATGCCGACCCAGGCGTGCATGGCGATGGTGAGGACGACGAGTATGGCAACGGAGGTCAGCGCGATCCGGCGCTCGTGCCGGTCGGAGATCGGCGGCCTGAGGGCGGCGTGCACGATGGCAGCCGTGCGCCAGCACAGCAGCAGGACGTTCCCGATGATGACCGCCGCCAGGAAGCCGCTCGAAAGGAGGCTGTTGCGCATCGGGCCGCCGAAGCCGTTCTGCAGCGCGATCACGACGACGATCAGCACGACGACGGGCAGCGCAAAGATGGCCGCCAGTACTCGTTGGCCGGCGTACGCCTGGCCGAGTCCGGGGAACAGGAATGACAGAGATGCCGCCAGCCACGGCCGCGGATGGCGCGGCTCGTCCCTGGCACCATACGCAGCTTCGACCATCAGAGCCTGCGGAGTGTATCACCGGGTCGGAGCGGTGCCGCAGTGTTGACTCCGGTCCACAATTGGGGTGGTACGGGTGGGTTAGTACGTTTGCGCCATCCGCGTCCCGTCCCCATACTGGCGGGGCCGGTCTGAGCCGCCGGATTCCGGTCACGGGGCGCCGGATCATGCTCGAATAATGGACGAACGAGGGGATCGTGCCTCCAGAGCAGACCATCATCGCCGTGACCGCGGTGCTCGCGGCCATGCTTCTCGTCGGGGTGATTCTGGCTGGCCGTCGTGCACCCGAGGGAGCGTCCCGCGAGACCACGCCGAGGATTCGCCAGACTGCCCTCTCGCCGACCGTCACGCCGCAGCACGGCGCTCTCGGCGACGGACGAGATGCCCAGCAGACGCTGCGCGTCGTGTGGTGGCTGACCATCACGATCGTCCTTCTGGGCGTGGGCATCAGCGGCTCGTTCATCGCCGATCAGACCGAGATCTTCCTCCTCGGTGGCGTCGCGGTGGTGACGGTCGTGATCTTCCACGAGCTGCTCGGGCCGTCGCAGCGAGGTCGCCTGGTGCCCCTCGCCGAGATCTTCGTCGCCGTGGCGCTCATCGCGGGGCTCCTCGCCCTGACCGGCTTCGCGTCTTCGCCGTTCGCCATGCTCTTCGCGCTGGTCTCGGTGGCGGCCGCGCTGGCCTATGGACCTCGCGCCGGTCTGACTGCCGCGGGACTCGCGACCGCGGCGTTCGCCGGGATCCTGTTCATTGACCCGCAGTTTGGCGGCTACATGCCGGAGGACGCACTGCGTCTTTCGATCGGCCTGCTCGCGACATGGCTTCTCGCGTTCGTCGCCGTCGCCTATGCCGGCCACCAGCGCCGGGCCATGGCACGGGCGATCGAGCAGGCGCGGACGGATCCGCTGACCAGCCTTTTCAACCGCGCTCAGCTGTTCGTGACGCTCGAGCAGGAGGTGAGCCGCACACGACGCAGCGACCGTGGGTTCTGCGTGCTGATGATCGACCTGGACGGGCTGAAGGCAATCAACGACAGCGGCGGGCACCTGCGCGGCGACGAAGTGCTGCGTGCGCTGGGTTCGGTGATCCGCGCGTCCATCCGCACCGCCGACAGCGCCTACCGCTACGGCGGCGACGAGTTCGTGGTGCTCCTGCCCGAGACCGATATCGTCGGCGCCTTCGTGGTTGCCGAGAAGATTCGCGGTGGCGCCGAGGAGGTCGGCATGGCCATGGCCGGCCCCGAGCCCGTGACCAGCGTCAGCATCGGCCTCGTATCGCATCCGGAGGACGGGCTGTCCGCCGAGGAGCTGATGTCGGCTGCCGATCGGGCGATGTACCAGGCAAAGCGGCTCGGCAAGAACCAGATCAGCGGGAATCCTCGCCCGCGCCCGGCACTCCTTGCCCGGCGCTCCGCGGTCGCGGCGCCCGAGACCCCGCCCACCGGGCCGGCACCCGCCCCCGTGACGATGAACCCGCCTCCGGCCGAGCGACAGCGTGGTCCGGCGATGGCGGTAACCGGACCGCCGGAGGAGCGCGCGGTGGCGGTCAGGCTGGGGCCGATCCTCCTCCCGGAGTCGCAATCTGCCTCGAGGCACGATGAGGTCGACGATGCCGACCCGCAGGAGGTTCGTCGCCGCATTGCGAGTGCCAGCCGCTCATTCGACCCTGATCACCAGATCCGGCGCGCGATGGATGCATTCCTGTCGCCGGTTCCCCGCGAGCGTGAGCGCGAGCGTCCCACGGCGGACAACTGACGGTCAGCCCTCGGTGATGCCGCTCCCGACCGGAACGATCTCCCACCAGATGCGCCCCGGCGGCAGGACGACGGGATCGCCGCTGTCGGCGTAGGTCCAGGTCGTCAGATCGCCGGGCTCCGGCCGCGACCAGTGCACGTCGTGGCCACGACCGTTGACGTACAGGACGCCTTCGCCCTCGCCGACCAGGTGCTGATAGCGGCGCGGGAACCCGCCGGGGTCGTTCTCGCCGACCAGGACCTCCTGCTGGACCACCTGCACGATGACGGTGCGTGCCGAGATCCGGTTGTTGCTGAGCGCCTCGAAGTTGGGGGCACCGCCATCGGTTCGCAGCCATCCATTCGTGTCGGCGTCCCATTCCCAGCCGAAGAACCAGAAGCTCGAGGTCTGGAGGGCGATGGCGTTGACGGCCCGGCCGCGCGGCAGGGTGGGACGGTTGGCGAAGACGAACGGTGCCCGCACCTCACCGGCAGCATCGGCCAGGCCTGAGAGGTATCCGCCCTCGAGCTCGGCGCGCGCCGCGTCGACATCCAGGTAGACGTCGTGTGGCGCACCCCACGGCCCGGCGCGGAAGAAGAAGCCCCATCCGCCGGTCAGCCCGTTGGCGTACGGCATGTGCTGGCGGTTGAAGCGACCGAGCACCTTGGCCGCGCCGCCGAAGTGGAAGGTCACGGCGCGGATCTGGTGCCAGTAGTCGACGTTGAAGTAGCGCGCCGAGCGCACCGGGCCGACGGCAGCATCCAGTGACTCGTCGCACATGAAGACGGCGCCGAACCGGGTCGTGTCGCCCTCGACGGGCGCCTCGATCACGAGATCCGCCAGGTTCAGACCGGACGGCGGTCGCGCGATTGGGTTGTTCTCGATCTGCACCAGGATCGGCACTCGCGTGGCAAGCGACTGGTCGGAGAGCTCGGTCCCGTTCATCGGGCACTTCGCCACCGGCGTCGGCGTTGGCGAGGGTGACGGGGTGGGGGACGGCGACGGGGAAGGGCTGGGCGACGGCGACGGCGAGGGGCTGGGTGACGGGGTCGGCGTCGGTGGCGCCGGGGTGGGCTCGGGGGCGCCGGTCAGCATGATGGCGCCGGCTCCGACGAGGATGGCAACCAGGATAAGCCCGCCCACGGCGAACAGGCCGGTACGTGATCGGAACAATTGCATGGGGCGACCATCCTAACGGCTTCGGTCGGGCAGGCGCCAATCCGCTGTAGACTCACCAGCCATGCCGGGCTTCTCCACGCGCGCAATTCGTGCGGCCAGCCGCGCACCCGATGCACCGCAGCCGCCGGTCAACGTGCCGATCTATCAGACGAGCACCTTCGAGGTCGGCGACGCCCTCGAGCTCGCCGAGCTGCTCGAATTCCAGCGTCCCGGACACTCGTACTCGCGATATTCGAACCCGACGCACACCGCACTCGAGGCGGCGATCGCCGAGCTCGAAGGCGCCGAGGCGGCGCTGGCAACCGCATCGGGGATGGCGGCAATGCACGGCGTCGTGCTCTCCCTGCTGCACGCCGGCGACGAGCTCATCGTGCCGAGCGCGGTCTACGGCGGCATGCTCGGCCTCGTCCGCTCGATCCTGGACCGCTCGGGGATCGGCCACGTCTCGGTGGACACTACCGATCACGCGCAGGTGGAAGCCGCGATCACGGATCGGACGCGGCTGCTCTGGCTCGAGACGATCAGCAATCCGACCACGGCCGTCGCCGACATCGAGGCCCTCGCGGAGCTCGCTCACGCGCGCGACGTCCTGCTGGCCGTGGACAGCACCTTCGCCTCACCCGCCCTCGCCAATCCGTTGGCCCTCGGGGCGGACATCGTGGTGCACTCGACCACCAAGTACATCGGCGGTCACTCGGACCTCATCGGAGGCGTGCTGGCCGGTGCTGCCGAGCGCGTTGCCGCGGCCCGGAGCGTCGTCATCAACGCCGGCGGCAACGCGGCACCGTTCGAGGCGTTCCTGGTGCTGCGTGGCCTGAAGACACTCGCCCTCCGCATGGAACGCCATTCGTCCAACGCGCTCGCGGTGGCGACCGCTCTCGAGGGAGCCCCTGGCGTCGAGCGCGTCCTGTACCCCGGGTTGGCCTCGCATCCCCAGCACGACCTGGCGATGCGCACCTTCCGAGACGGGATGGCCGGTGGGATGCTGGCGATCGAGCTCGAGGGCGGCCGCGACCACGGTGAGCGCTTCTTGGGCCGCGTCCGCGTCGCGGTCCATGCCACGAGCCTCGGCAGCGTCGAGACGCTGGTCAGCCACCCGGCCAGCTCGTCGCACCGCCAGCTCGACGACGCGGAGCTAGCGGCGGCAGGCATGTCACCCGGGACGGTTCGCGTCTCGATCGGGCTCGAGGATGCTGATGATCTGATCGAGGACCTCGTGGGCGCCGCGCGCCCCGGCGCGTGATGCCGTCGCGCGCCGCCGTCGCGGCGCCCGTTGCCGGGGACCGGCTGGTCAGGGGCGCCGAGCGGCTGCTGCGGTTGATCGGTGACGCACGCACCGGTCTCGTCCTGCTCGTCCTCACCGGGCTCGCCAACGCGCTTGCCGCCCTGCTGCCGGAAGGGCCGGCTCGGCTCGACGGCTGGCCGTACGCGATCCTGCTGGGGGCGCTGGTAGTCAGCGGCGTCGCCGCCGTCGCCGTGCGCTCCGGGGTGGTGTGGCGCGAGTGGCGGCGCCCGACGCCGGTGCAGGCCGGGGCCGGAACGCTGCGGCTGCTCGTGGCGTCCGCGGCGCCGGACGAGGTCGAGCGATCGCTGGGCGCCGCCGGCTACCGCGTTCGCCGCGAAGAGCGCCGCGGTCGCTGGGCGGTGCACGGCGTCCGACGCGGATGGTCGCGCTATGCGGGCCTGGCCAGCCACCTCGCCCTTGTCG
>Ga0190275_10002301_pt1 | contig 13819 bp, 15 predicted proteins | sample Popmic550T_FD_133745 | JGI IMG/M metagenome (GOLD analysis project Ga0190275, IMG submission 133745) | Populus adjacent soil microbial communities from riparian zone of Yellowstone River, Montana, USA - 550 T | ecosystem: Environmental > Terrestrial > Soil > Riparian zone > Trees stand | place... | reverse complement strand
CTTCGCGGTCATGGGCTTTGATGAGGCGAAGAAATTGCGCAGCGTGTCGGCGGAGCGTCTCTCGTCCCACAGCGCGCTTTCGGCTCGCCTGCGCAGCATCGTGGCGTTCGGCCAGCTCGGGTTATCCGCGATGAAGGCGGCGAGACGGTTGAAGCCCGCGTCGTTTTCATCGCTGCGCAGGATCGTCCATTCGACGAGCTTGCGCGCGAGCGGATCGGAGATCGTCTGCTGGATCGTGCTGGCGTCGCCGGTTTTGCCGCGGCGAACCAGATCGAGCGCCTGCTTTGCGAGCGCGACGTCGGCGGCAGGCGTTGCGCTGCTGTCCGTGGCCGCGAGCGGCGCAACCGGAAGCGAAGCGCGGCGTGCCGGCGGGGCATAGACCGGTGCGTCGGTGGCGGCGGGATTCAACGTGGCGGCGGCCGCCGGCGTGATCGGCAAGAAGCCTGTCGTCGGCAGGATCGCGGCCGGCGAGAGCGTCGCCCGGGCGGGCACCATAGGTACGGTCGAGGCCACCACCACGAGAGGCCGGGCGCGCGGTAGCGGCACTTTCGCCGACTTTGGCGCGGCTTTGGCGGCAGGCATCGCCTGCTTGGGCTTCGCGACCTTCGGTTTCGCCATCTCCTTGGCGGGGGCCGCAGCCTTCGCGGAAACAGGCTTGGCGGCAGTCGGCTTGGCAGCAGCAGGCTTCGCGGCAGCAGGTTTGGTGTCAGCGGGCTTGGCAGCCTTGGCGTTCTTGTCTTCGGGCTTGGCCAGCGCAGGCGTGGCCGAGCCGCCGAACGCCAGCGCCGTCGCGATCACATATCCCAGATATCGGCGCTGAGCGCGCTGAAGCGGCATCCCGTCCCCGTGTCCCGTCGCGGCCTTGCAGCCGCACCCCTGACAAGTTCCGCTGACCCGACAATGGGGTAGCGGAGGTTAACGTCACCGTTGTCCGCCGAATCCTATTGACGAATTGCTAACCCGGCCCGGCCGCGGCGACCATGGGGACGAACCGCGGCAAAAGGGAGGCAATTTTGCCCGGAACTCCATTGGGATAAGGCGGGCGCGGCCGTCCTTTTTGATGATGGCGGACAGCCGGATCATTTGGCTTCCGCCAGCCAGCCCGAACCGGTAGTTTCAAGCTGCTGCACAGGGCGAGGGAGCGTGTCATGGCCGCCAAGACCAATTTCCGGGGATCGTTCACCGCGCTGGTGACGCCCTTCAAAAACGGCGGCGTCGACGAAGCGGCCTTCCGCAACATTGTCGAATGGCAGATCACCGAGGGTACCAACGGACTGGTGCCGGTCGGAACCACCGGCGAGAGCCCGACGCTCTCGCACGACGAGCACAACAAGGTCGTCGACTGGTGCGTGGATCAGGCCAAGGGCCGTGTCCCCATCGTCGCAGGCGCGGGCTCGAACTCCACCAAGGAGGCAATCGATCTTGCGAAGCACGCCGAGAAGGCGGGCGCAGACGCCGTGCTGGTCGTCACTCCCTACTACAACAAGCCCACGCAGGAAGGCATGTACCAGCACTTCAAGGCGATCAACGATGCAATCGGAATTCCGATCATCATCTACAACATCCCGGCGCGCTCGGTGATCGACATGTCGGTCGACACCATGAAGCGCCTTTTCGAACTGAAGAACATCGCTGGCGTAAAGGACGCGACCGCCAACATGGCGCGCACCTCGCAACAGCGCGCGGCGCTCGGGCCGGACTTCAACCAGCTTTCGGGCGAGGACATCACGGCGCTCGGCTTCAACGCCCACGGCGGCCACGGCTGCATTTCGGTGACCTCGAACGTTGCCCCGAGGCTCTGCTCCGAGTTCCAGGCTGCGTGCCAGCGCGGCGATTATGCTGCCGCGCTCAAGCTCCAGGACAAGCTCGCGCCGTTGCACATCGATATTTTCTGCGAGACGAGCCCGGCACCGATCAAGTACGCGATGTCGCTGATCGGAAAGTGCTCCGACGAGGTCCGCCTCCCGATGGTTCCGGCATCCGAGAATGCCCGCGCCAAGGTGCGCGAAGCCATGGTGCATGCCGGCCTGATCAACTAAAGGCAGGCTTCTCCGCGCCTGAATTTTGCCCGGCCGGCCGGACAAGAGCGGCATTGAGCCGTCTTGCTCGATTCGGGGGGCGACACTAAACAGCAGCCCCAAACCCCGTCTGCTCAGTTCAAGGTCGAAGAATGACGACATTACGATTGATTGGAATCGCAGGCCTGATTGCCGGCCTTTCGGCCGTACCGGCGGCCGCGGAGGTACCCGCAGGCTGGTCGGTCGAGACCAAGCCGAAGGGCGCAATCCTGACCTACGCGCCGGAGAAGGACGGCCCGCGACATTTGATCGTCGCGTGCCTGCGCGACTCCGATGAGCTCGGGGTCTATTCCACGGGTATCGGTGCGCCGAGCAACAAGCCGGTCACGGTCATGCAGCTCACCAATGCGGGCCGCAAGTACAGCCTGCGCGGCGACATGGGGCAGGACAACATCAGTCATCAGCCGGCGTTCCGCTACGAGACCAACATCGATTCGCGTGCTCTCTCGATCTTCCGCGCCGAGTTCATGCCGATGCTGTCGGGCAAGGGCCCGCTGACCGTGACCGTCGGCGACAAGTCGCAGCAGGTGCCGCTTGCCGGCATTCAGGAGCCACTGAAGAAGTTCTCCGCATCCTGCTTCGGACGATCGTGACGCGATGGCGGCCAAGGTAGAGCCGCGTTTCAAGGTCGTCGCCGAGAACCGCAAGGCGCGTTTCAATTACGAGATCGGCGAGAAGTTCGAGGCGGGCATCGCGTTGACCGGCAGCGAGGTGAAGTCGCTGCGCAGCGGCAAGGCGGCGATCGCCGAGTCCTATGCGGACACGCGCGGCGGCGAGCTGTGGCTCGTCAACTCCAATATCACCGAATATACCCAGGCCGGGCGCTTCAATCACGCCCAGAAGCGCCCGCGCAAACTGTTGCTGCACAAGCGGCAGATCAACAAGCTGATCGGCGCGGTCGAGCGCGAGGGCATGACGCTCGTGCCGCTCAAGCTCTATTTCAACGAGAAGGGTCGCGCCAAGGTCGAGCTCGCGCTCGCCAAGGGCAAGAAGCTGCACGATAAGCGCGAGACCGAAAAGAAGCGCGACTGGGCGCGCGAGAAGGGGCGGCTGCTGCGGCAGAAGGGCTGACGGTCTCTCGGTTCCGCCTCACGACTTCGTGACGCCTGCGGCAACCAGGCCGCAGCTCGGCCTGCAACCGTCTCCTGTCTGTCCCGTATCTCTTCCCGTAACCGCCGGGGACACAGCATCCCGGTCTATCTCCAACGATAACGGGAGTTCTCCCATGAGACTGAAGACGCTCGCCCTCGCGGGCACGATTCTGGCTGCGCCGCTTCTTGCAAGCGCCGCTTCCGCCGCCTCGATCATCGCGCTCGTTGACGGGAAAACTCTTGTCACCATCGATCCGGCGTCGAAGAAGGCGACCGGCAAGGCCGACATCAAGGGCGCGACCAATGTGATGGGCATCGACGTGCGGCCCGCCGACGGCATGCTCTACGCGGTGAGCACGGACGGCACCATCTACACCGTCGACGCCAAGAGCGGCCAGGCCACGATGAAGAGCAAGATTTCCGAAGGCCTGAAGGGCTCGATCACGGTCGTGGACTTCAACCCGGCCGCCGACCGCCTGCGCGTGATCACCGCCGATGGCGCGAACCTGCGCATCAACGTCGATGACGGCAAGACGACGGTTGACGGGCAGCTGAAGTACAAGGACGGCGATGCCATGGCGGGCAAGACTGCGAAGGTCGTCGCCGGCGCCTATACCAATTCGCTGAATCCGAAACCGGCCGGGACTGCGCTGTACGATATCGACTCGGCCGGTCATCTCCTGACCCAGGCACCGCCGAACGACGGCGTGCTCAACACTGTCGGGATGCTGGGTGTGAAGACCGACGGCCCGATCGCATTCAACATCGTCGCCTCCGCAGGCGACAAGAACGACGCATGGCTGATGGTCGGCGACACGCTTCACTCGGTCGATCTCAAGACCGGAAAGGCGACGTCGTCCGGCAAGATCACCGGGGTTACCGGCAAGATCACCGACATCGCGTGGATGGACTAAATCGGTCAGTTGGACGGGCCGTTCGGTGTCCCCCCGCAAGGTTGGACGGCCCGGCTCAACAGGCACGGCCCGCTGCTCACGCAGCGGGCCGTTGTCGATTCCTCATCCTGAGGAGGGCCGAAGGCCCGTCTCGAAGGATGGCAACGGAGACAACGCTTGCCGCCATCCTTCGAGGCTCGCTTCGCTCGCGCCTCAGGATGAGTCAGTGCAGTCTAGGCCATCGCCTTCTTGAAGTTCTCGTTGGCCTTGTCCCAGTTCACCACGTTCCACCACGCCTTGAGATAATCGGCGCGGCGGTTCTGGTACTTGAGGTAATAGGCGTGCTCCCAGACATCGACGCCGATCACGGCCTTGGCGCCGAGCGGGATCGGTGTGTCCTGGTTCGCTGTCGAGATCAGCTCCAGCTTCTTGTCCTTGTTCACGACGAGCCAGGCCCAGCCGGAGCCGAAGCGTCCGGCGCCCGCGGCATTCACCCGATCCTTGAACTCGTTGACATCCTTCCATGAACCTTCGATCGCGGACTTCAACTCGCTGCCCGGCTCCTTGGCGCCGCCCGGCTTCATCAGCTCCCAGAAGAACGTGTGGTTCCAGTGGCCGCCAAGGTTGTTCCTGACAGTCTGCTGCAGTTGTACCGGGATGTAGGCCGGATCGGCCAAAGTCTGCTCGATGGGCGTCGTGCCGAGTGCAGGTACTTCTTTGGCGACCTGGTTGCACACGTTGACGTACGCCGCGTGATGCCGGTCGTGGTGGATCATCATGGTCTGCGCATCGATGTGCGGCTCGAGGGCGTCGTTGGCATAACCGAGCGGGGGCAACTTGAAGGGACCCTCGGCGGCCTGTGCGAGGGCCGGGGCGCGGAGAATGCCGCTCGCGGCGGCGAACGCAGCGGTACCGGCGAGGAGCCTGAGGCTTTCGCGTCTGTTCATGTCGTTCGTCCTTTGCAGGGTGAGCGGGCGAAGCGTCGATACGATACGGTTGGCGCGAACCGCCCTCGACGGTTAGAACGCATAGTTCCCGCGCTCGTTCAATTGGCGCGCCGACACGACGCAGACAAATTGATGTGATGCTGCCGGAAGAACAACCAACTATCTGGCAATACTTATTCATTGGAGGGTGCAGTGGCCGGCGCTTTGCATGATCCGACTGTGCTCCCCACCGGACTTCCGGCACCGGTCAACGATGGTAGAGCCGCGCATCTGATCGGGACGAAGCTTCCCGACCTGGCCCTCGCGGCGACCGATGGCAGCACGGTCGACCTGGCGCGGCTGACCGGCCGGACGGTGGTCTACATTTACCCGCGCACGGGACGGCCCGATCAGATGCTGCCGACTGGCTGGGACGCGATCCCCGGTGCGCGCGGCTGCACACCGCAGTCTTGCAGTTTCCGCGATCATTTCGCGGACTTGAAACGGCTCGGCGTCGCGCACCTCTATGGCTTGTCCACACAGCACACGGCGTATCAGCGCGAGGCGGTCGCGCGGCTGCATCTGCCCTTCGCGATCCTGTCTGATGCGGATCTGAAGCTTGTGCGTGCGCTCAGCCTGCCGACGTTCACGGTCGACGGCATGACGCTGATCAAGCGCATGGTCTGGGTGATCGACGACGGCGTGATCACCAAGGTGTTCTACCCGGTCTTTCCACCAGACAAGAGCGCCGAGGAAGTTGTCGGCTGGCTTCAAGCGTCGAGATAGGTGCGTACGTCCGCGAACACTTTGCGGAACATCTCGGTCGTCAGCACGCCGGTGTTCGTGTTGTAGCGCGAGCAGTGATAGCTATCGAACAGCGCGAGATCGCCGATCTTGTGGCGTGAGCCGTGTCCGAACGGTGCCTTGGAAAGCTTCTGTCCAAGCGCGCGCACCGTCGATTCGTGGGAGATGCGCCCCAGCATCACGATGGCGCGCAAGTTCGGCATGCCAGCGGGGCGGCGCGCCAGATACGCATTACGGCATGTCGTGATTTCGGCGGGCGTCGGCTTGTTCTCGGGCGGCACGCAGTGCACCGCATTGGTGATCCGAGCATCGACCAAGGTCAGTCCGTCGTCGGGCCGTTCATCGTAGTGGCCGCGCGCGAAGCCGAAATCGGTCAGCGTCTCGTAGAGCAAATCGCCGGCGTAGTCGCCGGTGAAGGGCCGCCCGGTTCGGTTCGCGCCGCGCAATCCGGGCGCGAGGCCGACGATCAGGAGCCGCGCATCGATCGGCCCGAACGAATGGACCGGCGCATTGAACCAGTCAGGCTCTCTGGCGCGCCATTGCTCCCGGAACGCAACGAGACGCGGGCAGAGCGGACAGTCCCGCGGCGGTTCAGCCCCGGCCGCGTCGGCAACTTTCTCAGTCTTCGTCAAAGTCCTCATCCGCGGCGCCGGCCCGTTGCGGCGCCAGCGGGCGTTGCAGGAATTGCGGGTGCTGGCTGCGCTCGCCACCGCGATCGTCGCGTGCACGATCGTCGCGCGGTGGGCGCGATGCACGCTCGCCCGGATCGCGGCCGATCTTGCTTTGCAATTCGACGATATCGAGGAAGATATCGGCTTGGCGGCGCAGCTCGTCAGCGACCATCGGCGGCTGCGTCGAAATGGTGGAGACGACGGTCACCCGCACGCCCTTGCGCTGGATCGCCTCGACCAGCGAGCGGAAATCGCCGTCGCCCGAGAACAGAACGATGTGATCGACATGCGGCGCGATCTCCATCGCATGCACCGCAAGCTCGATGTCCATGCTTCCTTTGACCTTGCGGCGGCCGGACTGGTCGACGAATTCCTTGGTGGCCTTGGTGACGACCGTGTAGCCGTTGTAGTCGAGCCAATCGATCAGCGGCCGGATCGAGGAATACTCCTGATCCTCGACGACGGCGGTGAAATAGAACGCGCGCAGCAGATAGCCGCGGGACTGAAACTCGCGCAGCAGCCGCTTGTAGTCGATGTCAAAGCCCAGCGTCTTGGCGGTGGCATAGAGATTGGCGCCGTCGACAAACAGCGCGATTTTTTCGGTGGGGACGGCCATCAGGCTCTCTCAGGGCAGTGCGACCCGCGGGGAGGGCGATGCGCGCGCCGGACCCGATGATCCTCATGTCACGGGAAAATTCGCCGGCACCCTAAAAAGTGCCGCCGAGCGATCCGGGCCAGTTCTCGCAATCGAAATGCGCAATGACTTTGAGCGACGGGCACCGGAACTTAGGTAGAATTGCTAACAGAGGCCCGAGCGAACGCCAAGCCCCCCGGGAAGTTCGGACTTGCACTTTTAGGGCTGGGGGAATAGTTACACGCCCAATTAGCAGACAATTTCGGTAGGAGCGGCGCGATGGCTCGTGTCACCGTGGAAGATTGCATCGACAAGGTCGAAAACCGGTTCGACCTCGTATTATTGGCGAGTCACCGTGCCCGGATGGTCTCCTCCGGAGCCCCCATCACGATCGAGCGCGACAACGACAAAAATCCGGTGGTGGCGCTACGCGAGATCGCCGATGAGACGATCTCGCCGGGTGACCTAAGGGAAGACCTTATTCACTCGCTGCAGAAGTATGTGGAAGTGGACGAGCCGGAGCCCGACTCGGTGCCGCTCATCGGCGCGCCTGGCAGCAGCGTCGATGCGGACGACACCGAGGTGACGGTCGACCGGATGACCGAGGAAGAGTTGCTCAAGGGCCTCGAAGGCCTGGCGCCTCCCGAGGAGAAGCCGGAGCCCGAGATCGAGGCGGGCGACGAAGACCTCTAGGGCTTCCAAACAGCCTGAATTCGACGGCCCGGCTAGTGTGGCGGTTCAGATGTCCGCAACAGACTTGCCGCGAGTCCGCAGTGCGGACTTCTGAACCTAAGCCACACTAGAATCAATAAGTTGCTAGTGTCCTTTCGATTCCGAAGTTCGCATACGAGGGTGCTGCACGATGAGACGAACTTCGGAATCGGGACACTAGCCCCGGGCCGTTTGATTTTGGGCGAATCTCACGCAAACGCGTTGCCGGACCGGTAATATCCCATGGTACTGTCGGCACAGGCTGCGGCGCATGCGGCGCGGCGGCCCAGGAATCGTATGGCCCGCGCGCAGACCGATCTGCCCCGCCCCCAGAACCAGCGCCCTTCGCAGCGCATGGAAGAACCGGCGCCGCCGCTCGCGCCGGCGGTGTCCGAGCCGCCGAAGCGGCGCAAGCCGCGGATGATGCGGCAGTACGACCTGATCGAGCGGGTCAAGAGCTACAATCCAAACGCCAACGAGGACCTGCTCAACCGCGCTTATGTGTACGCGATGAAGGCGCACGGCACGCAGACGCGCGCCTCGGGTGATCCTTATTTCTCGCATCCCCTCGAAGTCGCCGCGATCCTGACCGACCTTAAGCTCGACGATGCCACCATCGTGGCGGCACTGCTCCACGACACCATCGAAGACACCGCCGCAACCAAAGCCGAAATCGACGAGACGTTCGGTCCGGAAATCGGCGCGCTGGTTGACGGCCTGACCAAGCTGAAGAAGCTCGACCTCGTCACCCGCGAGGCCAAGCAGGCGGAAAATCTGCGCAAGCTCTTGCTCGCGATCGCGGCGGATGTGCGCGTGCTGCTGATCAAGCTCGCCGACCGCCTGCACAACGTGCGCACGCTTGATTTCATGAGCCCGGATTCGCGCAAGCGCATCGCCGAGGAGACGCTCGACATCTATGCGCCGCTCGCCGGACGCATGGGCATGCACGAGATGCGCGAGGAACTCGAGAACCTGGCGTTCCATGAGCTCAATCCGGAAGCGTTTCGCGTCATCAGCGAGCGGCTGGCGGCGCTTGCAGCGCGCAGCAAGAGCGTGGTGACGGAGATCGAGCGCCAGCTCACCAAGAAGCTTGCCGATCGTGGGATCGTCGCGCAGGTGAAGGGTCGCCACAAACGTCCCTATTCAACCTGGCGCAAGATGGAGCGCAAGTCGATCGGCTTCGAGCAACTCTCCGATCTCGTGGGATACCGCGTGCTCGTGGACAATGCCGAGGAATGCTACCAGGCGCTCGGCATCGTCCACACCACCTGGCCGATGGTGCCGACGCGCTTCAAGGATTACATCTCGATCCCGAAGCAGAACGACTACCGCTCGCTGCACACCACGGTGGTCGGGCCCGGCAAGCAGCGCGTCGAGCTGCAGATCCGCACCCGCGACATGCACGAGATTGCCGAATACGGCATCGCGGCGCATGCGCTCTACAAGGATGGGCACGGCTCGCCCTCGGAATTGCTGTCACGCGAGTCGAGTGCTTACGCGTGGCTGCGGCACACCATCGAGCTGTTGGCCGAGGGCTCCAATCCGGAAGAATTTCTCGAGCACACCAAGCTCGAGCTGTTCCACGACCAGGTGTTCTGTTTCACCCCGAAGGGGCGGCTGATCGCGCTGCCGCGCAAGGCGACCGCGATCGATTTCGCCTATTCGGTGCACACCGATGTCGGCAACAGCGCGGTCGGCGCCAAGATCAACGGCCAGATCGCGCCGCTCGTCTCTGAGCTCTCGAATGGCGACGAAGTGGAGATCACGACTTCGGCGACTCAAACGGCGCCGCCGTCGGCGTGGGAATCCGTCGTGGTGACCGGCAAGGCGCGCGCGGCGATCCGGCGCGCGACGCGTGTGGCGGTACGCACGCAATATGTCAGCTTCGGACGGCAGATGGTCGAACGCCTCTTTCATCGCGCCAAAAAGGAATACTCGGACGAGAAGCTGCAGGGCGCGCTGCCGCGGCTCGCGCGCCACTCGGTCGACGAGGTCATGGCCGCGGTCGGGCGTGGCGAGATGCGCGCTTCCGACGTCGCGCGTGCGATGTACCCCGATTACAAGGAGGAACGCGTCGCGCGCGCCGCGTTGCCGAAGCCGGAAAGCGGCTGGTTCGGTCTGAGCAAGGTCAAGTCGCTGATCTTCCGCGTGCCGGACGGCAAGGAGACGAGCGGCGCCATTCCGATCCGCGGCGTGTCGGGCGAACTGCCGGTGCGCTTCGCGCCGAACGGAGGTGCGGTCCCGGGCGACCGCATCGTCGGGATCATGACGCCGGGCGAGGGGATCACGATCTATCCGATCCAGTCGCCGGCGCTGAAAGCCTTCGAGGACACGCCGGACAACTGGCTCGATGTGCGCTGGGATGTCGAGGAGGAGAGCCCGCAGCGATTCCCGGCGCGCATCAAGGTGCACTCGGTCAACGAGCCGGGCACACTCGCCCAGGTCGCGAAGGTGATCGCGGAGCACGACGGCAACATCGACAACGTCCGCATGCACCGCGGCTCGCCGGACTTCACCGAGCTCATGATCGACCTCGAGGTGTATGACCTAAAGCACCTCAACGCGATCATCGCGCAGCTCAAGGCGAAGGACGTGGTGGCCAAGGTCGATCGGGTGAACGAGTAGGGCGGTCGCATGCCGGCCTTGCGTTTTCGTCGAGAATGTATATACTCGCAAGTATATACATCGAGATCGCCCCATGACCACCGCTCGCGTTTTCAAATCCGGTAATAGTCAGGCGGTGCGCCTGCCGAAGCAATTTCGATTTCAGGGAAAGGAAATCGAGATTTTCCGGCGCGGCGACGAGGTTGTGCTGCGCGAGAAGTCACAGGGTATGCGACGCGCATTCGAGTTGCTTGCAAGCCTGCCCATCGACGTTGATGCGATCGAGGAACTGCGGAAGGAGCCTCCGCAAGAACGGGATGGATTGTGACAGCCGCCCGTTTTCTCCTCGACACCAACACTTGTATCTACATCCGCCGTCGGCGCCCTCCGGAGGTTATCGTCCGATTTGACAAGCTGGCCTGGGGCGAGGCGGCGCTGTCGATCATAACGTACGGCGAGCTTGCTTATGGTTGCGAGCGAGGGCCGGCACCGGTCGAAGCTCGCAAAAATCTGGCCGAACTCGTTCAGGCGATTCCCGTGGTCTCGTTGCCAAGCGAAGCCGGCCCTATCTATGGCTCCATCCGATCGATTCTTGGGGCACGAGGACAACTGATTGGATCGAATGACCTTTGGATCGCAGCGCACGCGATCGCGTCGAACTTCATCCTGGTCACTAACAACGAGAAGGAGTTTCGGCGCGTGTCTGGTTTGAAACTGGAAAACTGGGTTCGGTAGGAACTCAAGAATGCCGACAAATTCCCTCCGCCTCGGCGTCAACATCGATCACGTCGCGACCATCCGCAACGCGCGCGGCGGGCGCCATCCCGATCCCGTGAAGGCCGCGCTGCTGGCGGTCGAGGCCGGCGCGGACGGCATCACGGCGCATCTGCGCGAGGATCGCCGCCACATCCGCGACGACGACATCACGCGGCTGAAGGCGCAGCTCACCAAGCCGTTGAACTTCGAAATGGCGGCGACGCGCGAGATGGTCGACATCGCGCTGAAGGCGCGCCCGCATGCGGCCTGCATCGTGCCGGAGCGGCGCCAGGAGGTGACGACCGAGGGCGGGCTCGACGTGTTGCGCCAGCACAATCATCTGGTGCCGATCATTGCCGAACTGAAGGCGGCCGGGATTCGCGTCTCGCTGTTCATCGCGGCCGACCCGAAGCAGATCGAGACCGCGGCCGAGGTCGGCGCGCCGGTGATCGAGATCCACACGGGCGCATGGTGTGAGGCGGTCATCGACGGCCACGCCACGATGGCCGGCATGGAGTTCGAGCGCATCAAGGCGGGGGCGATCCGCGCCAAGGCCCTCGGGCTGGAAGTGCATGCCGGACACGGGCTCGACCTCAACACGGCCGAAGCCGTGGCGGCGCTGCCCGAGATCGTCGAACTCAACATCGGGCACTTCCTGGTCGGCGAGGCGATCTTCGGCGGCCTTGCCGGCACGATCAAAGCCATGCGCGCCGCGATGGACCGCGGGCTGGCGCGCCGTCCCGCGTCATGATCATCGGCATCGGCTCCGACATCACGGACATCCGCCGCATCGAGAAAGTGATCGAGCGGCACGGGGAGCGCTTTCTCTCGCGCATCTTCACCGACACCGAGCGCGCGCGAGCCGAGCGGCGCGCCAAGAGCGCCGAAACCTATGCGAAGCGCTTCGCCGCCAAGGAGGCCTGCGCCAAGGCGCTCGGGACCGGCATCCGCCAGGGTGTGTGGTGGCGCGACATGGGCGTGGTCAATCTGCCCTCGGGGCGCCCGACCATGAAGCTGACCGGCGGTGCGGCGCAACATCTCGCAAAACTGATTCCGCAAGGCCACGAGGCACGGATCGACGTGAGCATCACGGACGAATACCCGCTGGCGCAGGCGTTCGTGGTGATCTCAGCGGTGCCGGTCGGAAGCTGAGGATAATCAATAGCTTGTTGTGATCTCCCGACTCGTTCTTCACCTTCGGGAAACCAGCCGTCCGTTCGTTGCGTGCGCCGCACTCTCCGTTTACAAGGGCGGGCCGCAGGGTGGGGGCGCCACCTTGAAAGCTTCCCAGAGGATGCGCGTGACCACCACCGAACAAAAACGGAAAGAAGGCGGATTCGCCGAAACCGTGCGCGTGGTCGTCCACGCCCTGATCATCGCAGTCGTGATCCGGACATTCCTGTTTCAGCCGTTCAACATCCCGTCCGGCTCGATGATGGCGACGTTGCTGATCGGCGATTATCTGTTCGTTTCCAAGTACACGTACGGCTACAGCCGCTACTCGTTCCCGTTCTCGCCGCCGCTGTTTACCGGCCGCGACCCGCTCCTGGGCAAAGGACCGCAGCGGGGCGACGTGGTCGTCTTCCGGCTGCCGCGCGACGACTCCACCGATTACATCAAGCGCGTCATAGGGCTGCCGGGCGACCGCATCCAGATGGTCGATGGGGTCCTCAACATCAATGGAACGCCGATCAAGCGCGAGCGCGCGGAAGATTTCGTCGGTACCGAGGACGGGCCCGGCATCAAGCGGATCAAGCGCTGGAAGGAGACGCTGCCGAACGGCGTCGTCTATTACACGCTCGATCTGGTCGACAACTCGTTCTACGACAACACGCCCGCCTACCTCGTGCCGCCCAACCACTACTTCATGATGGGCGACAATCGCGACAACTCGACTGACAGCCGTGTGCTGAGCCAGGTCGGCTATGTGCCGATCGACAACATCGTCGGCCGCGCCGAGATCATCTTCTTCTCGGTCGGCGACGGCGAAGCGGCGTGGAAAGTATGGCGCTGGCCGTGGGTCGTGCGCTGGGACCGGTTGTTCACGATCGTTCGATGAGCCGGAAGGCGAAGAACACAGTCGCCCGCGAAGAGCTCGAGCAGCGGATCGGCTACACGTTTGCCGACAAATCGATCCTTGATCGTGCGCTGACCCATATTTCTGCGGCATCGCCCAAGCTCGGCCGCGGGGGCAGCTACCAGCGGCTTGAATTCCTCGGCGACCATGTCTTGGGCCTTGCCGTCTCCGACATGCTCTATCGCGCCTTTCCGAAGGGCGACGAAGGCGAGCTGTCGCGCCGGCTGGCCGATCTGGTGCGGCGCGAGAGCTGCGCCGACGTGGCGCGTGCCATCGATCTCGGTGCGGCGCTGCGGCTTGGAGGCTCGGAGTCCAGTGCCGGAGGCCGGCGGCGGACCGCGACGCTCGCCGACGTCTGTGAGGCCCTGATCGGCGCTGTCTTCGTCGACGGAGGCTATCCGGCCGCCGCGGCTTTCATTGAGCGGCTCTGGCACGACCGGATGATCACGCCGGCGCGGCCGCTACGCGACCCGAAGACGATGTTGCAGGAATGGGCGCAGGGGCGCGGGTTGCCGACGCCGACCTACCGGGAGGTGGAGCGCAAGGGCCCGCATCACAATCCGGAATTCCGCGT
>Ga0190275_10002300_pt1 | contig 13822 bp, 15 predicted proteins | sample Popmic550T_FD_133745 | JGI IMG/M metagenome (GOLD analysis project Ga0190275, IMG submission 133745) | Populus adjacent soil microbial communities from riparian zone of Yellowstone River, Montana, USA - 550 T | ecosystem: Environmental > Terrestrial > Soil > Riparian zone > Trees stand | place... | reverse complement strand
TCATCCTGCTCATCTACATGATCGGGTTCGGTGTGCCGGGCCTCGGTCTGCAGCTCTTCTCGAACCAGTCACCGGTCGTGTACGGAACGGTTGCGCTGATCCTCGTCTACTCGGCCTACGTCGCCGAGGTTTACCGGGCCGGGATCGATTCGGTGCACGAGAGCCAGGTCGCCGGTGCGCGCTCTCTCGGATTGACGCGCTGGCAGTCGCTGCGGTTCGTCGTACTGCCCCAGGCCGTCAGACGCGTGATACCGCCACTGCTCAACGACTTCATCGGCCTGCAGAAGGACACGGCGCTGATCTCGGTTCTCGGACCGATCGAGGCGGCCCGTGCCGCGTTCATCTACAGCGCGGAGAACTTCAACTACGCGCCTTACATCGTGGCCTCGCTGCTGTTCGTTCTGGTGACGATTCCGCTCGCCAGGTTCACGGATCGTTTGATCGCACGAGACCGAGCCCGGCGAGCCGCCACCGGGGGTGTGCGATGACCGAAGCCGCTCTGACTTTGGATCGCGTGAACAAGTCTTTCGGAGACAACCGCGTGCTGATCGATGTCGATCTGGAGGTGGCGCACCACGAAGTCGTCTGCCTGATCGGAACCTCGGGTTCCGGAAAGTCGACGCTGCTCAAATGCGTGAACCTCGTCGAGCCTGTCGACTCGGGACGAATCGTGGTCGAGGGCGAAGAGATCACCGGTCGGCAAGTCGACGTGAACCGCGTCCGGCAGCGCATCGGCATCGTCTTTCAAGCCTTCAACCTCTTTCCGCACATGACGGTTCTACGAAATATCACACTCGGCCCCCGCCAGGCCCTGAAGTTGAGTCAGTCCGATGCGGAGCAGCGAGCAGACGAGTTACTCGACCGGTTCGGTCTTGCAGACAAGCGCGGCGAGTTCCCTGACAAGCTCTCGGGCGGACAACAACAGCGCGTGGCCATCGTTCGGGCGCTAGCGATGCGGCCCAAGCTCATGTTGCTCGACGAGGTCACGAGCGCGCTCGATCCGGAGCTCGTGGCCGAGGTCCTTAACGTCATCCGCGAGCTCGCGTCCGAGGGGATGACCATGCTCATCGCGACGCACGAGATGGGCTTCGCGCGGGACATCGCACAGCGGGTGTGCTTCTTGGACGGGGGCCGCATCGCCGAGGAGGGTGCTCCGGAGGAGATGTTCTCTGCACCTCGGAACCCGAGAACTCAGCGTTTTCTGCAACGCATCATCGACGCCGGGCGCCTCTAGGAGAGCTGTTCGGCTTTCTCTGTGCGGATTCTTCCGTCCAGCGGCACTTTTCGCACTGAGAATAGGCATCTGCGGTGAAATAGCCGGAGCGGCCCCGAAAAGCCGGACCCCATTTCAACCTTTCTCCTTGGTGCAGGTTTTGTCTTGAGTTTAGTCGCGTACCCCCGAGGAGGAAGGCGCGCGCGACTCGGCTTCGACGGTAGTAAGGGTGCGACGGCGGGTCGCGGTGGTGGAGAACCACGAGCCTCCCAGGATGAGCAGCAGGCCGGCGATGGCCCCCAGGCCGGGACGCTCGCCCAGGAGGGCCGCTCCGAGTGCAACCGCAACCAGCGGGTTCACGTAGGTGATGACGGTGGCCCGGCCCGGTCCTACCAGGGTGATCAGCCTCCCGAAGAACACGAGGGCGACCGCGGTGCAGAGCAGTCCGAGGCTGAGCATTGAGAGCGTCGCCGCGGCCGACGGGGTCGCCGACGGAGGGTCGAGGGCGGCCGCGGGGGCCAGGAACAGCGCGGCCAGAGCCAGGGCGGTGCCCATTGAGGCGCGCGGATCGAGGTCGGCCAGATGTCGCTTCAAGACCATCGGTCCCACCGCGTAGGAGAACGCCGCGATCAGTATCGCAGCCGCTCCTACCAGCTCATCCGGCTCGCCGGCGACGTCGATCCCCATGAGCGCGACCACTCCGGCGAAACCGGCGACGAGCCCGGCCAACCGCCGGCCGGTGGCGCGCTCATCGGCGTCGAAGCGCAAGGCGAGCAGGGCCACGAACAGCGGCACGGCCGCGATGAGAATCGCCGTCAGGGAGGACGAGACGTACTGTTCGCCGGCCGCGATGAGCGTGAACGGCACCGCTAACTCGACCACGCCGAAGACCGCCAGCCAGCGCAACCGGCCCCGGACCGAGTCGAGTACTCCCGCCCGGTGGGCCAGCCCGAGTAGCACGACCGCGCCGAGCACTATCCGCACCCACGCCAGGAAGGCCGGGGGGACCCCGTCGTCCACCGCGACCTTGATCAGGAAGTAGGGGATCCCCCACAGGACGGACACGACCGCGAAGGCGACCCACGCTGGTTTGCTCACGGGTTGGTTCTCTCCTGTTGTGATTCCGCCCCATATGGGTGCGGTCCGAATCTTGTCAACGGGTAAAGGCCCCCGGATGTTCCGGGGGCCTTGTGTTGCTCTGCGTTGGGAGGACGGCTAGAAGTCCATGTCTCCGCCGCCCGGCATCGCCGGGGCCATCTCTTTCTCCGGCTTGTCCGCCACTACAGCCTCGGTCGTGAGGAACAGGGCTGCGATCGAAGCAGCGTTCTGCGTCGCCGAGCGCGTCACCTTGGCGGGATCGAGCACCCCGGCCGAGATCAGGTCCGTGTACTCGCCAGTCGCCGCGTTCAGGCCCTCTCCGGGGCCGAGGCCTCGGATCTTCGAGACGACCACACCGCCCTCGAGTCCAGCGTTCGAGGCGATGACCTTGATCGGCTCTTCGAGGGCAAGCTGAACTATGCGAGCCCCAGTCGCTTCGTCGCCCTCCAGGGTCAGCTTCTCGATCGCCTCCTGAGCGTGCAACAGCGTCACGCCACCGCCGGGAACGATGCCCTCCTCGACTGCGGCCTTCGCCGTTTGGACGGCGTCCTCGATGCGGTGCTTCTTCTCCTTGAGCTCGACCTCTGTCGCCGCACCGACCTTGATGACTGCGACGCCGCCCGCAAGCTTGGCGAGACGCTCCTGGAGCTTCTCGCTGTCGTAGTCGGAGTCACTGCGCTCGATCTCGGCCTTGATCTGGTTGATTCGGCCGGTGATGTCGTCGGCGGAACCAGCGCCCTCAACGATCGTCGTGTCGTCCTTGTCCACAACCACCTTGCGTGCACGCCCGAGCATGTCGAGTGAGACGCTCTCGAGCTTGAGACCGATCTCCTCGCTGACCACCTGACCACCGGCCAGGATGGCGATGTCCTGCAGCATTGCTTTGCGACGATCACCGAAGCCGGGGGCCTTGATCGCGGCGGCCTTGAAGGTGCCCTTCAGCTTGTTGACCACGAGCGTCGCAAGGGCCTCGCCCTCGATGTCCTCGGCGATGATCAGTAGCGGTTTGCCGGACTGGCTGACCTTCTCGAGTACTGGTAGCAGGTCCTTGACCGAAGCGATCTTCTGGTTGGCGATGAGGATGTAAGCGTCCTCGAGAACGGCCTCCATGCGCTCGGCGTCGGTCACGAAGTAGGGGCTGATATAGCCCTTATCGAGGCGCATTCCCTCGACGAGCTCGAGCTCGAGGCCGAAGGTGTTCGACTCCTCGACGGTGATGACCCCGTCCTTGCCGACCTTGTCCATGGCCTCGGCGATTGTCTCGCCGATCTCGGGGTCGTTGTTACCGGAGATTGTCGCGACCTGCGCGATTTGATCGCGGCCGCCGACCTCGCGGGCGGAGGACTTGATCGACTCGACGACGGCTTCGACGCCCTTCTCGATTCCGCGCTTGAGGGCGATCGGGTTAGCCCCTGCCGCAACGTTGCGAAGTCCCTCGCGCACCATGGCCTGGGCCAGCACCGTCGCGGTGGTGGTCCCGTCGCCGGCGACGTCGTCGGTCTTCTTGGCGACCTCCTTGACGAGCTCGGCCCCGATTCTCTCGATGGGGTCCTCGAGCTCGATGTCCTTGGCGATCGAGACGCCGTCGTTCGTGATCGTGGGGGCGCCCCACTTCTTCTCGAGCACGACGTTGCGACCCTTGGGGCCGAGGGTCACCTTGACGGCATCCGCAAGCTGGTTCATCCCCCGCTCGAGGGCACGTCGCGCCTCTGCGTCGTAGGAGAGGATCTTGGTCACTGGGCAACCTCCTGAGAGAGAAGAATCTGATCTCTTTTAGCACTCAAACCTGCTGAGTGCTAAAGATAGCGTCGGGGTGGGTGGGTTGGCAAATGGGGGAGCCTGCTCGGGGGCCGGGCGGCTAGATTGCCAGGAATGCGGCGGTGGCGACGCAGCCGAGCGCGAGGGCGTTCAGCAGGCGGGGCCAGCGAGTCGAGCCCCATTGATCCAGGATGTCGACAAGCCCCCCAGCGTCGGCGGGCTCGGTCGCGTTGACGGTGAGGATCACCGTGAGCCCGCGAGTGAGGCCGAAGGGAACACAGACAAGCATGCCGATCAGAGGGTCCCCGATCGAAAATGCTGCGACGGACACGGCGACGTAGGTGCCGAACCGCAGGAACGTGAAGTACCCAATGCCGAGGCCCGCTCCGTAGAGGAACGAGGACACCGGCGCGGAGAAGAAATCGCGCCACCATTGGGGCACCTGGGCATGACGATCGGGGAGGGGGATTCGAAGCCCGAGTGCCTCTCGTACCGCGTACATGGTCGCGATCACTGCTACGACAATGGCACCGATCCGGCCCCAAGGAGCGCGCGCCAAATCGCCGATTCCTCCCAGGACGAGTCCAAACGTGGCCGCCGCAAGCGTTGCGCCGAGAGCGTGCAACGCAACCGAGGCCCAGTACTCCTTCTTCCGTCCCCCGTGAACCACGGGAGTGATGGTTTCAACCATCGAGAGGCCTCAGGGACCGAAGAGCGTGGATGCTCCCGCTACAACGGATGCACCGATAAGCACGACGAGAAAGGGTGTTGCTAGCACCTCGTGTTCAGGTCGCGGTAGCCGATGCAGAAAACCTTCTTGCCCCTGTAGCAGTAGCCGGTCACCGCGGCGTCGCCGTTTATTCGCCTTTTGGTGTACGCGCAACAGTCGTAGATGGTGCGTATCCGGCCTCCGCAGCAACGCGACCAGCCGCCACCCTGCCTTGGCTTGTTAGCCGACGGGTATCGCTTTCGCACGACGTCCTCGCACATGCGGCTGCGTTTCTGGCTGCGCTTGGTGTAGATCTGCCCTTTGTCGTCGATGGGGTAACCGTGCTGGGGGTGTAACGGAAAACCGTACTTGTCGACGCGACTATTCGGATTGAACGGATGCGGACAGGAAGCGGTTGTGTAGGTGTGACCACAGATGTGATACGCCTCGGCGTTCTCTGGTTTTAATGCGGCCGCAACCAGCGAGCCACCCGCGAGTGCGACTACCCCCTGACCGAGCCGTCCGATGAACGAACGACGGCTGCTTCGCTCGGCCAGCAACGTAGACGCATGCGCCGCTGCGGTCTCGATTTTCAACTCGCTCGCCTTCCCTCGGCCATCTCACGTTCTCGCCGCTGAGCCGTTTCGATGAGTCCCTCCATCTGTTCCAAGTTGTTGACCGTGCCCTTTGCCTGTACCACTCCATGAGCGTCGAGCACCACAACGTAAGGGGTACCCGGGACTTCGTAAATCTTGAAGCTCTCGCCCGACGCCACGACGGGTGCGGCCACGCGCTTGTGCTGAAACGCTAAACGAGTTTCGACCTCATCGAGGTCGGTCAGGACCAGGGGCCGTTTGCCCGTCGCCTCGGCCACCGCACCAATCGAAGGCATCACCTGCTCGCACACCATGCAGCCGGGCGACACGAAAAGCAGAAACTGTTCCGCCCCCTGGCCCCCCACAGTCACTGCGTTTCCTTCCAGGTCCTGGCCGGTGACCGGGGGGCGGCCTTCGCCTAGAGCGGGGCCCTCGTCATCCATCTCGAGCGCTCCACGCGGCCCCAGCCGTAGATGGAGCGTGCCGATCTGGCGCGCCAGTGCTATGACGACGATGCACAGAACCGCCACGAGTACCCATAGGGCCGCATACGAAACCGCCCACCAGCCCGACAACTTCATCTACCTCCGATGCTTCGACCTCCGCGCGCTGAGGGCGCCGGCCAGTCTTACCGCGGAAGATTACCCCGTAGGATGCGGTGTCCCATGACAGATCCCTTCACCTTCGTCTCTGCATTGGCTTTGGCGATTGCTTTCGGGTGGGCCGCCATCTCTAAGCTCGCAAACTTCCAACGGTGGCGTCGCGCGCTCCGGGGTTATGCCTTGCCGAGTGGCCTCGAGCGAACTGCCCTTCTAGGCACACCTGCCCTGGAGGCTGTAGCGGTTGGCCTCATCCTGACAGGTCCGCTCGAGTTAGCCGGCGCGCTGAGTCTTGCGCTGCTCGCTGGTTTTTCCGTTGTGGTCCTGAGAGCGCGTGCCACCCAGGGGGATAGACTTCCGTGTGGGTGCTTTGGTGGTACGAGCGAACGCGACTACCGTTTGATGTTGGTACGCAATGCGGTTCTCGGGCTTCCTGCGGGGATTCTGATGTTGTCAGGCAACTCTGGATTGATCGATCGCCTCGAGTCGTTCGAGGGATCCGATGCATTGCCACTCGGGCTGGTGCTCCTGGCCGGGGGCCTGATCGTCTGGATCACTATGGGGCTGTTGGAGATGATCAACACGAGAGCGAAACCGAGCAAGCGGAATCATTCATGAAGACACGAGTTGCGCTCGTACTCGTGGTCATCGTGGTGGCCGCATCGCTGTCCACAATGTTTGCGCAAGCAACTCATCAGGACATCAAGGACGGCAATGACGTGAAGGGAAAGCTCGACATTCGCGCAGTCAACACGTTCGGTCCGGTCGGCAGGCCAGGGTGGGAGATCATCGTCTCCTCACGCACCACGGCGAGGTCGCTGCGCGACTTCGGCTTCTTCCTGGTCCACCTCGACACCTTTGGCGACGCCCGCCCCGACTACTTCGCGCTCGTCAGCTCCAATGGCTCGAAGTTGCAGGGGAAGCTGTGGCGGGACCACACCAATCGACCCGATCGCATAGTGGGAAAGGTTTCCGTATCGCGCCCGGACAAGTACACCGTGACGGTGCGAGTGCCCCTTAGCAAGATGAACACCGGCGGCAAGAAGCGGCTCACCTACCGCTGGTGGGTCAAGACCCTATTCACGGGTCAGAACTGTCGCCGGGTCTGCATTGACCGGGTTCCGAACGATAGTGCGTTGACGGAAAGCAACGGCAAGCCGTCCCCGTCGCCGTCGCCCACGGACACCGAGGATCCCGGGCTCACCGAGTCCCCCGATCCCTCCACGACGCCCGATCCCACCGAGTCCCCGGGCGCGTCGCCCTTCACTTCACCCACACCTTAGGGGAGCTTCCCACTACGAGTTCCTGCTCGTTCGACCAAGAACCACCGTGAGCGTCGCTAATGGTCGAAGGACTCAGGGTTTCGACTTCGCCGCTTCGGCCTCGCGCAGCTCGATGCGCCGGATCTTGCCCGTGAGGGTCTTTGGCAGGTCGTCCACGAACTCGACCTCGCGCGGGTAAGCGTACGCGGCGTAGCTCTCGCGGACGTGGGCCTTGATCCTTTCAGCAAGTTCCTCGGAAGGCTGGACTCCCTCGGCCAATCGCACGAATGCCTTCACGATGAATCCGCGCTTGGTCTCGGGGGACGCGACGGCCGCGGCCTCGACGCACTCCTCGAGCTCGAGGATTGCCGATTCGACCTCGAACGGCCCGATGCGGTACCCGGCGGAGATGATCACATCATCGGCCCGACCCTCGTACCAGACGTAACCGTCCTCGTCGATGCGACCCATGTCGTTGGTGTGGAAGAACTCCCCGCCGAATACCTCGGCCGTGTCCTCGGGCCTGTTCCAGTAACCGATCGGATAGTGGGGGTTCGAACGGGCCTTTAGACAGATCTCGCCGGCCTCCCCCCTTGGCACAGGGTCCTCGGTGCCGACCTTCAGAAGCTGCACATCCCAACCCGGCAGGGGCCTCCCCATGGAACCGGGACGAATCTCGACGGTCGGGAAGTTGCCGCACAAGGGGTAGCTCTCGGTCAGCCCGTAGTAGTCGAGTACCGGAATGCCGAACTGTTGCTCGAACCAGCGAATGACCTCGGGGTTCAGCGGTTCGCCCGCCGAGCAACAGATTCTCAACTTGATGTCGTACTGCGAGCCCGGATCCTTCAGCTGAGTCATAGCCCGGAGCGCGGTCGGCGTCGTGAACATGTTGCCGACCTCGTACTTCTCAAGGAGGTAGAAGGTCTGAGCGGGATCGTAGGCGCCGCCGGCCCGTTGGAAAACCGCAACGGGAACGCCGTAGCGCCACGGGCCGAGAAGCCCGGGGACGATGCCGGCGATCCAGGCCCACTCACCCGTGGAGTGGAAGAGCTCGTCGTCTCTCACGTCGTGACAGAACTCGAACTCGTTATGCGCCAAGAGGTAGCAGTGTGCGTGGAGGATTCCCTTGGCCGCGCCCGTCGTGCCGGACGAGTAATAAAGCTGGGCCGGATCATCGGCCGCGGTGTCGGCGACCGTGAAGTCCTCCGATGCTGCCGCGACCACCTCGTCGAAATTGACATCTCCCTCTCGCAGGTCCGAGCCCGCGTTCAGAACGAACACACGCTCGAGGGACGAGACGCGATCCCGCATCCCCTCCAGACGAGGACGGTTCTTCCCATCGGTGACGAGGACCCTCGCCTGCGAGTCGTCCAGCCGGTGAGCGATGCCGTCGTCTCCGTAGAGCTGGGACAGCGAGAGCAGAATCCCACCGAGCTTGTAGACGGCGATGAAGGTAGCGGCGGTCTCCGGAACGGAGGGAAGCATGACTGCGACACGGTCGCCCCCGGCCACCCCGTGCGACGCGAGCACGTTGGCGATCTTGTTCGAGAGCTTCTTGAAATCGCCGAAGGTGAGTCGCCGCTCGTTGCCCTGCCAGTCCTCCCACACCATCGCCATGCGGTCGTCATCGTGCTTGTCCACCGTGTCGGTGGCGATGTTGTAGCGGTCGGGCACGTCCCACTCGAAGCTCGCCACCATGTCCTCGTAAGTCGACGGCTTGTAGCGTCTGTGCTCGGACATCTGAACCCCCCCTACACCTTCCTCGTGCGCTGGGTCGGCCGTCCGCGTTTGGGTTGCGCGACCGCCTTGTCATAGCGCTTCAGCTGGCGGACGATCATGCGCGAGACGATGATCCATGCGACCGAAACGACTATGAGCAGAACGCACGCGACCGTGAGGATCGGCTCACGTGAGAATTCCCCGAATGAGTTGGTCTGAGCGAAAAGGATTGGCGACTCCATCTGACATCAAGTTTTCCACCGACTCTCAAAAATATGCGCCTGCTGAGAAGATGACAGCTATGAATCCGGCTCTTGTGGAGAAGAACGGTCGTCTCGCCGCCATACTGACCGACCTCGAGCGGGTGATCGTGGCCTACTCGGGGGGAGTCGATTCGGCCCTGCTCGCTGCCGCCGCGCACGAGACGCTGAACCGGAATGCCGTGGCAGTTACTGCCGTGTCACCCTCTCTGGCCAGCCGGGAGCTCGCCGCCGCCACCGATCTGGCACGCAGCCTCGGCTGGAACCACAGAACCGTCGACACCCACGAGATCGATCGCGCCGAGTACGCGCGAAACTCGCCCGACCGCTGCTACTGGTGCAAGTCCGAGCTCTTCGACGTCCTGGACCCGCTCGCCGAAGAGATGGGGGCCACCATCGCCACGGGAACGAATCTCGACGATCTGAACGACTACCGCCCCGGCCTCCGCGCTGCTGGCGAGAGATCGGTCCGAACTCCGCTGGCGGAGGCGGGCATGACGAAGTCGGATGTTCGGATCCTCAGTGCGGCTAGGGGACTGCCGACGGCGGACAAGCCTGCATCACCCTGTCTCGCCTCGCGGTTCGCGTACGGTGTCCGGGTGACGAGCGAGGGACTGGAGCGAATAGAGAGGGCCGAGGAGGTCGTCAGAGCCCTCGGCTTCGAGGTGTTGAGGGTGCGCGACCACGGAGACCTTGCGCGCATCGAGGTCCCGCCCGAGGCCATCGAGCGGGTCACCGCCCAGCGAGATACAATCGAACGCGAGCTCAAGGACCTTGGCTTCACCTACGTGACCGTCGATCTCGGGGGTTTCCGCTCGGGATCCTTGAACGCATCTCTCGACGCCCCTCGCATCAGGCGAGGTCGGTAAGCGCCTAGAACTGGACCACGGGACAGGTGAGTGTCCGTGAGATCCCCTCCACCGCTTGGATCTTGTTCACCACCTTCTTGCCGAGATCATCCATGTCCGCGGCGGCGATCTGCACGATGACATCGTAGGGACCGGATACGTCGTCAGACGATAGGACGCCCTCGAGACCTCTTATCTCGGCTGCGACATGGGCGGCACTGGTCACCGTCTGAATCAGGATGTAGGCCTTGACTCCGTTCGCCACCGCGTTCCTCCTTGATCGCAACCGCCAGCCGTCATCGAGGCCCGGACCGATGCCTGTGTTTCAGGCTTGGATGCGGATTGTAGACGGCCTCGGGAGTGCTCGCATCGCTGGACGCGGTCGTCGCACTCTGGTGTGGACGAGCCACCGGATAGGGTTGTCGCCGATGACCGAGGCGCACGCAATTGGATCCGTGGTCGTGCTGGTGGCTGCGTCGATCTTCTTCGCGTTCGCTCTCTACTCCGCCCGCACTGGAGCACACAGCGGCATCTTGATGAGGCTGAGAATTGGTGTGGTCGGCATAACGGCGGCACAGCTCGCGCTCGGCGCTCTGCTCTATGCAAACGGTGAGAGACCTGCCGAGTCGCTCCACATCCTTTACGGTGTCGTTGCTCTCGCAGCGATTCCTCTCGCGGCGACCTTTGCTTTCGAAGCCCCCCCGAAGGCGCGCGCGGGTGCCCTCGCGGCCGGAGCCGGGCTGATGCTGGCGATGATCTGGAGACTGTGGGTGACGGGCGGTGGGTAGAGGGTGGACGTTCATGGGCGCAACCGCGCTTTCCACGGCGCTGTTCCTCTCGGGCGAGTCGACGGCGCGGGACGGCTACTCGCTCGAAGTTGCCGAGATCGCAACCATGACTCAAACCGAGAGTCAAACCGACGATGCCGCCGAGGGTCAGGAGTTGTTCGAGGCGTCATGCTCCACGTGCCACGGCGTCGACGGGCAGGGGACCGACAACGGGCCCTCGCTGGAGGAGGTCGGTGAGGCCTCGGCCGACTTCCAACTCAGGACCGGAAGGATGCCGTTGGCGAACAGCGGTCAGGCCGTGCGCAAGGATCCAGCATTCACCGACGAGCGGATCGTGGCCCTCGTCGAATACGTGGGCAGCTTCGGTGACGGCCCCGGGATACCCGAGGTGGATCTCGCGGATGCGAGCCTCGTGGAAGGTCAGGCCCTGTTCATCGAGAACTGCGCGGCGTGCCACGGAGCGACGGGCGCGGGTGGTGCAGTTGGAAACGAAGCCCTTGCTCCCAGTCTCTGGGCGGCGTCGGAGGTCGAGATAGCCGAGGCGATGATCACAGGGCCAGGCCAGATGCCGCCGTTCGACTTCACCGACGCCCAGGTGAACGACCTCGTCAACTTCGTCGTCTACCTCAGAGAGGAGCCTCGCCCCGGTGGAGCCGACATCGGCGGCATCGGTCCGGTTCCCGAGGGGTTTGTGGCGTGGCTGGTCGGGCTGGGATCGCTGCTCCTCATCAGCCGGCTCATCGGATCGAAGAGACAAGATGAACCGGAGGACGCCGCGTGAGGCCGGTTCGCTGGATCTACACATCGTTCGTCATCTCGATGCTGGGCTCCCTGGGGCTCGTCGTGTACTACCTCGTCGGTGAGTCGGCTCAGGTGGAGGGGATCCTTCTCGGTCTCGCTCTCGGGGGAATGGGCGCCGGCGTGATCGGGTGGGCCACCCGGCTCATGGACGTGCCCACCGTCGTCGAGGAGCACGAATCGCTCGAGTCGGGTGACTCCGCCGTCGCACAGACCGAGAACATGGTCGGCCAGGACGCGGTCACGCGAAGAACGATGCTCTTGCGCCTGGCGACCGGGGCGAGCGCCACACTCGGCGCGGCGCTCGCGATCCCGGCTCTGTCCCTCGGCCCCCGGCCCGGCCAGAGCCTCGAGGAGACGAAATGGACCCCGGGAGCTCGCATCGTCGACCGCTTCGGCAACCCCCAGCGCCCCGACGACATCCCCCTGGACGGGATCAAGACGGTCTTCCCCTCGGGCTTTGAGGGCGAGGCGGACTCGCAGACGGTAGTCATCAAGATCGAGCCTGAGCTGCTCGACCTTCCCGAGGGCCGAGAGGAGTGGGCGCCCGATGGGTGCGTCGCGTTCTCGAAGATCTGCACCCACGCAGGTTGTCCCGTGGGCCTGTACCGGGCCGAGGCCAAGCAGCTTCTCTGCCCCTGCCACCAGTCCACTTTCGACGTGACCACCGGATGCACGCCCGTCTTCGGCCCCGCGGCGCGCCCCCTTCCGCAGTTGCCGATGGAGGTCGATGAAGCTGGTTACCTCGTTGCCCTGAGTGACTTCCAAGAGCCCGTCGGCCCGAGCTTCTGGAACATGGAGACCGAATGAGGGCGGACGCTCGATGTTGAAGTGGATCGACGAGCGACTCGGCGCGGCACACTGGGCGCGCAAGGGCTTGAAGAAGGTCTTCCCCGACCACTGGTCGTTCCTCCTCGGCGAGATCGCCTTGTTTTGCTTCATCATCCTGGTTCTCACGGGGACCTACCTGACGCTGTTCTATCGACCCGATGCCGCACCCGTGATCTACGACGGTCCGTACGAGCCCCTGCGCGGACGGGAGATGTCGGCCGCGTACGAATCGGTGTTGCGTCTCAGCTACGAGGTGCGAGCCGGTCTCGTAATGCGCCAGATCCACCACTGGGCAGCCCTCGTGTTCGTCGCGGCGATCGTTGCGCACATGGTGCGGGTGTTCTTCACGGGGGCGTTTCGAAAGCCACGCGAGATCAACTGGATGGTCGGCGTCACGTTGCTCGTGCTCGCCATCGGGATGGGATTCACCGGTTACTCGCTTCCCGACGATCTGCTGTCCGGAACCGGCCTCCGAATCGCCTACTCGGCAGTGATCTCGATTCCGTTCGTGGGCCCGTATCTGGGTTTTCTCGTGTTCGGCGGCGAGTTTCCGACCGAGGGGATCATCTCCAGGTTGTTCGTATTGCACGTGATGTTGTTGCCGGCTGTGATCATCGGCCTGATCGCCGCGCACCTCGGCATACTCTGGCGACAGAAGCACACGCAGTTCGCAGGCAAGGGCCGGAACGAACGCAACGTGGTTGGCAAGGCGTTTTGGCCGCAGCAGTTCTTCAAGTCGTTCGGTCTCATGCTGTTGACCGGGGCGGCGCTGGCGCTTCTGGGCGGCCTGGTCCAGATCAACGCGGTGTGGAGCTACGGTCCTTTTGACGCCTCCGCGGTCAGCGCGCCGAGTCAACCAGACTGGTACGTCGGCTGGCTCGAGGGAGCGATCCGTTTGTTCCCTGCCTTCGAACCGACGATACTCGGCGTCACGATTCCTTCGATGTTCATTCCGAGTGTGGTCATCCCCGGAATCGGCTTCACGGTCCTGGCGTTGTGGCCGTTCATCGAGCAGCGGATCACGAAGGACCGGGCCATGCACAACATTCTCGACAACCCGCGCGACAGACCCGCGCGCAGCGCGATAGGGGTAGGCGGCATCCTCTACGTCACGTTGCTGACGATCGCGGGGGGCAACGACGTCCTCGCGTTGACCTTCAACGTGCCGATAGAGGCGATGGTCTGGTTCCTCCGCATCGCCCTCTTCGTCGTTCCGGTTCTCGGCGGATTCATCACTTACAAGGTGTGCACCGAGCTGCAGTCATCTGGGGCTCGGCCCGCCCGTCGCAAGAAGGGAACGAGGTTGCGGCGCAACGCGGAGGGCGGCTTCGAAGAGGTGCCCT
>Ga0190275_10002299_pt1 | contig 13823 bp, 14 predicted proteins | sample Popmic550T_FD_133745 | JGI IMG/M metagenome (GOLD analysis project Ga0190275, IMG submission 133745) | Populus adjacent soil microbial communities from riparian zone of Yellowstone River, Montana, USA - 550 T | ecosystem: Environmental > Terrestrial > Soil > Riparian zone > Trees stand | place... | reverse complement strand
GCCAGCTGGACATAGGGCCCGGGCTCGACCTCGAAATGCGTCCGCGCGTAGTCCGGGTCGAGCTCGACATCCTCGATCTCGATCGTGATCGTCCCGCCGTCCGGCATCGCGTCGCGGGCGTTGAGCGCGAGGTTGAGAACGACCTGGTCGAGCTGCGTCGGATCGGCCTCGATCAGGCGGGTCGGGGACGCCGGGCGGCGCCACGCGACCGAGATGTTCTCGCCGATCAGTCGCCCGATCATCGGCATGATGCCGTCGATCGTGTCGCCCAGGTCGACGACCTGCGGGTGAAGCACCTGGCGACGGCTGAAGGCGAGCAGCTGGCGCGTCAGTGCCGTGGCGCCCGACGCCGCGTGCTGGATGCCTGCGACGTCGCTCTGGGCCGGGTCGTTCGGCGGCAGCTCGTCCTTGAGCAGCGTCGCGTAGCCCGACACCGCGGTCAGGATGTTGTTGAAGTCGTGGGCGATCGCGCCGGCCATCCGGCCGACCGCCTCCATCCGTTGGGCCTCGACGAGCTGCGCCTCGAGGTCCTTGCGGCGGCTGATGTCGCGGATGGTCCCGGTGAACGTCCTCTTGCCATCGATCTTGAACTCGGCGAACGACACCTCGATCGGGAACTCCTCGCCGGTCGCCCGGCGCCCGGTGAGCTCGACCGCGTGCCATGACATCGCCGGTGCGCCCGACTCGAGGTAGCGTCCCAGCGCGGCGAGGTGGCGCTCGCGCAGCGAGTCCGGCATCAGCGTGGTCAGCGACTGGCCGATCAGCGACTCGATCGGGCAGCCGAAGATCTCCTCGGTCGCAGGGTTGGCGAAGCGGATGATCGAGTGGTCGTCGATCGACACGATCGCATCGGCGCTCGTCTCGGTGACCATGCGCTGGCGCGTCTCGCCTTCGCGCGCGAGCTCGATGGCCTTTTTCTGGTCCGCCCGGGCTTTGAGGTAGCCGACGATCAGGGCCAGGCCGATCGCCGTTCCGGAGAGCACGACGAACTGGAACAGGCCGTCGTTCGTGAAGTTCGGCGGGATGTTGCCCTTGGCATGGATAAAGGCCCCGTACGCGATGAACAGGAATGCGCTCAGCAGGCCGAACCGGGTGCCTGCGAACGAGGCCACGACGGCGACGGCAATGAGCGCCGCGGAGTCGACGAACGTCGTTCCCCAGACCTGCCTGACCGCCTCGACCAGCAGGATCGTTTCGAGGCTGACGGCGAGCGCGATGACCAGACCCCGCAGGATCGGGCGAGCGGCGAGGGCGGCCAGGGCCCTGTTCATGCGCACCACCGTACCCCGAGACGCGGGCGCAGACTAGACCCTCGTCAACCTGCGCGGCCATACTCCCGCCTGATGCCAGCCACCGATTCGACGAGTCTCGTGGTCGAACTCGACTCGATCGAGACCGCCCGTGAGCGCATCGCGGGCCGCATCGCCCGAACCCCGGTGCTGGAGTCCTCGACCGCGGCGCGCTGGACCGATGCGGCCGTTCGTGAACGGTTCGGAAAGGAGATCCGGCTTGCGGGCGGACGCCTCTGCCTGAAAGCCGACCACCTCCAGACGACCGGCTCGTTCAAGGTGCGCGGGATGACCAACCGGATCCTGACGCTCGATCCCGATGCCCGAGCGCGTGGCGCGATCACGTTGTCTGCAGGCAACGCGGGCCAGGCCTACGCGTGGGCAGGGGCGGCAGCCGGGGTGCCCGTCACCGTCGTGATGCCGGAGGCCGCCGTGCGCTCGAAGGTCGACGCGTGTCTCGGCTACGGGGCACGTGTCGTCCTCCATGGCGCGCACGTGGGTGACACCTTCGCGGAGATGGAGCGTCTTCGGGACGTGGAGGGCCTCACGTTCGTGCATCCCTTCGACGACCCCGAGGTCATCGCCGGGCACGGCACGCTCGGGCTGGAACTGGTCGACGACGTGCCCGATGTCGACGTGGTCGTCGTCGCGGTCGGTGGCGGAGGCCTCATCTCGGGGGTGGCCGCCGCCGTGAAGGCGCGGCGTCCAGGGTGTCGCGTCTACGGCGTCGAACCGGTGCAATCGAACGCGGTGTCGCTGGCGATCGAGCGCAACGAGATCGTCCAGATCGACCCGAAGTCCGTGGCCGACGGGCTCCGCGCGCCGTTCGCCGGGGCGTGGACCCTCGCCATCTGCCGCCGGCTGCTCGACGGCATCGTCCACCTCGACGACCCGACGATCCTGGCGGGCATGCGCTTCGCGCTCGAACGGCTCAAGCAGGTGCTCGAGCCGGCGGGGGCCGCCGCCCTGGCCGCGGTCCTGGCAGGGCGGATCCCGATCGCCGATGGCGAGCGCGTCGCGGTCGTGCTGTCGGGTGGGAACGTCGAGGTCGATCGGATCGGCGAGCTGGTCGCGGGGGCTGCGACGCTGCCCGGCGCCCTCGCGTGACCGGAATGGAGCACGCCGAGACGGCGTCTGAGGCACAGCCCGCCGTCCGATCTGCGCCCGAACCCCCGCCGGTCGTCGGCACGCGCCAGCTGATCGGCGCCAGCTTCGACCTGTTGCTTCGCTCCGGCGACCAGATGCGGAGAGCGTCGTTCTACATCGGCCTGGTCGTGCTCGGTACCGCCGGACCCCTCGCGCTCGGGCTGTGGGGCAGCCTCGTGGCCGGCGACGCGTTCGCCGGCCTCGTCCCCGGAGCAAGCGATGCCACCACGGGCTGGATGGCGCTCCTCATGCTCCTGCTCCTTGCCGGCGTCATCGTCGCGTCGGTCGAAAGCACCGCCGTGGCCATCGCGCTGCTCGGGGGCGCGTTCGCCGGACGGCCGGTGACGATCCGCGAGGCGGTGCAGCGCTCGCGCATGACGTTCTGGCTGCTCGTCGTCACGAGCCTCGTCGTGTCGATCCCGACGTTGATCATCCAGGAGGTGATCGGCCAGGACACGCAGGTCGGGCTGGTCGGCGGGCTGGTCGTCGGGACCCTCATCCAGGCACCGTTCGTCTACGCCCAGGCCGGGATCGTCCTCGGCGGTGTCGGCCCGATCGAGGCTCTCAAGCGCTCCGTGCGGATCGTCCGTGCGCGGAAGGTTGCCGCGATCGTCCTCGCGATCCTGCCGAGCGTCTACTGGCTGCTGATCCTGCTCGGGTTCGGTGCGGGCGTGGATCTCGCGATCCGCGCGCTCGATGCGCTAGGACTCGGCGCGGACTCCGGTCCGGCCGGGGTCGCGCTCGTCACTGTCCTGATCGTCATGGTCGCGTTCGCGCTCGGGACGCTGCTGTTCACGGTGACCGCGATCATCTACGCCCCACAGGCCGTGATGTTCGTGGGACTGACAAGGGCGACGATGGGTCTCGATCGCGTCCGTCCGGGCGGCGATCACGACGTGGACCGGCCGGCTCCCGGTCGGCCGGCGTTCCGCTGGCTGACCCGGCCGATGCTCCTCGGCTTCGCCGTCGGCGGGATCGCCCTCGCAGGCTATCTGGCGACGATCTCGTCCTGACCTCAGTCGAAACCGAGCTCGTGGAGCCGGTCGTCGTCGATCCCCAGGTGATGGGCCAGCTCGTGGATCACGGTGATCCGCACCTCATCCTCGAGATCTTCGGGGTCGGGGAAGTCCGCCTCGAGCGGAAAACGGAAGAGGCTGATCTTGTTCGGCATGGCGCTCCAGTCCGCGCCCCATTCGGTGCGCGGTACACCCTCGTACAGACCGTACAGCCACTCGTCCGCGGGCAGGTCGTTGGCGCGCAGCTGCTCGGGGGTCGGGGCGTCCTCGATCACGACCGCCACCTCGTCCAGGGCCGCGGCGAACGGCATCGGGATACCGGCGAGTGCCCGTTCGACGAGTTGCCCGAACGGCTGGTGGCGATCATGACGGTGGCGGGCGACCCCGGCCGCGCGCGCGGTCCGGGATCCACGGCGGCGCTTGACCATGGCGCCCGTATCCTAGCCACGATGGAGTCGCCTCTCGGATCGGTCCCGGCGGCGGATCCGGCTGCCGAGCCCGAGGGGTTCGTCGTCGTGGCCGACGGCGGCGTCCGTATCCACTTCCTGGATTGGAGCGGCCCGGAACGCCCGCCCGGTCGGCGCGGCGCGCTGCTGATCCACGGCCTGTCGCAGACCGCGTGGGTCTGGACGCCCGTGACACGGCGTCTCCGAGGCGCGGCGTCGACCGTTGCGCTGGACCTGCGCGGGCACGGGCTGTCGGACGCTCCCACCGATGATCCGACAGCCGACTACGGCATTGCGGCACTGGCGGGAGACGCCGTGGCAGTCGCCGAAGGGTCGGGACTGCTGGTCGAACCCGAAGACCGGGTCGTGCTCGCGGGCCACGGCTTCGGGGCGATCGTCGCCGCCGCGGCGGCCGCCGTCCTCGGTCCGCGCTGTGCCGGCCTGCTCCTCGTCGACGGGGGCTGGGAAGACCTGGAGCAGGCGAGCGAGGTGGACGTCGAGGAGTTCCTGCGCGGGCTCGACGAGCCGCCCGAGGTCCTCGCCTCGATGCGGGCGTTCCTTGCCGACCGCGCCGGCTTCGATCCGGCCACGTGGGACATCGACCAGCAACGCGCGGCGCGCGCGACGGTTGTCGAGACACATGCGGGGCGGGTCGTGCCGGCCACCCGGCCACACGCGCTGGAGGCCTGCGTGCGCACCATGTTCGCGTACGACCCACTCGCGGTCCTGCCGGCGGTCGAGGCGCCGATCACGGCATTGATTGCGGCCGACGATGAGGTGGGTTCCCGGGCGGCGACGCTGACCGAGGTCTCCGCTGCACGGGTCACGGCAGGTCGCGGCCCAATCGCCGTGCGTGCATTTGCGCACGTCGGCCACAACCTCATGCGCTACCTGCCGGACGAGGTGACCGCCGCAATCCTCGCCTTCGGTGCAGGTGGCGGGCGCTAGGATCGCGCGATGCGCGTTGTCTATACGGACGTCCACCTGCGCCACGACATCGCGCACGAGACGATCCTCGGCGAGGAGATCCCCGCCTACGAGGTCGCCGAGCGGGCGGAGCGGATCCGCGAGGCGCTCGAGGCGGACGGCGGCTTCGAGCGCGTCGCGCCAACGGAGCACGGCCTGGACCCCATCCTGGCGGTCCACGACGCCGGGCTCGTCCGGTTCCTCGAGTCCGCCTGGAGTGGTGTTCGCCGCGAAGGGATCGAGCGCCCGGCGCTGATCCCCGATACCTGGCCCAACCCGGCAATGTTCGACGGCATGAGTGCGGAGGCGCTCACGAACCTGCGGCAACCCGAAGCTATCGCCGGACAGGCCGGCTGGTACGGCCTCGACAGCTCGACCCCGTTCGTCGAGGGGACGTACGTGGCCGCGCGGGCGGCCGTGGATGTCGCGCTGACCACGGTGGACCTCGTGCTCGGGGGCGAAACGGCCGCGTACGGCCTGTGCCGGCCGCCGGGCCACCACGCCGCCAGGGCCCTGTATGCCGGCTACTGCTTCTTCAACAACGCCGCCATCGCTGCCGATGCCATCGCGCGGACGACCGGGGAGCGCGTTGGAATCCTCGACGTCGACTTCCATCACGGGAACGGGACGCAGCAGGTCTTCTGGCGGCGCGGGGACGTCCGTTACGTGTCACTGCACGGCGACCCCGACCGCCAGTATCCGTACTACCTGGGTCGAGCTTCAGAGGTCGGGGAGGGTGAGGGGCGCGGCGAGAACCTGAACCTGCCACTCCCCGCGGGCACCGACGACGACGCGTACCTCGTCACGCTCGATCGCGCGCTGGAAACGCTGCTTGCCGCCCCGGGCTCGGTGATCGTGGTGTCGCTCGGATTCGACACGTTCACGCTCGACCCGCTGGGCGACTTCGCGCTGACCGCGGCGGGCTACCACGAAGCTGGGCGCCGCGTGGCAGCAACCGGCCGGCGATTGGTGATTCTCCAGGAGGGCGGCTACCACCGGCCGACGCTCGGCGAGAACGCGCGTGCCTGGCTGCGCGGCGCCGAAGGCCGCCCGATCGAGTAGGTCGGCGTACCATCGGGCCATGGCACGCACGCCCGAGTTGCCCAGCAACGTCCAGCGGATCGTCGACGAGATCGAAACCGAGATCGGCGAGGACCCGCAGCGTTCGCGCGCGTTGATCGAGGGCGACCTCGGCCGAGACCATCGCGACGGCATCGGCCCCGACGGCGTCGAGGCCGCCGTCCGCGAGATCCTCGTCGAGATCGGAGAGGACCCGACGCGGGACGGGCTGCTCGGCACGCCGGAACGCGTGCACCGCATGTACACCGAGCTGACCGCCGGCTACCACGTCGACCCTGAGCGACTCATCAACGGGGCGATCTTCGAGGTCGACTACAGCGAGATGGTGGTCGTCAAGGACATCCCGTTCTACTCGCTGTGCGAGCACCACCTCCTGCCGTTCTTCGGAACCGCGGCAGTCGCCTACATCCCGCGCGGGCGCGTGATCGGGCTGTCCAAGATCCCGCGCATCGTCGAGACCTATGCGCGCCGGCTCCAGGTCCAGGAGCGGCTGACGCAGCAGATCGCGGAATTCCTCGAGACCCGGCTCGACCCCCAGGGTGTCGGCGTGGTGATGGAGGCGACCCACCTGTGCGCGGTGATGCGCGGTGTCCGCAAGCCCGGCACGATCATGACCACGAGTGCTGTCCTCGGCCTGTTCCGCTCACGCGACAAGACGCGCGCGGAGTTCTTCGCGCACCTCGAGCGCCGCGCACCGGGCGCCTGACAGCGTGCCGTCACGGAGCCCGCGCGACGACCTCGTCTACCGCGTCGACGAGGCGTGGCGGGCGTTTGCAGCAGGCATGGCTCGGCTGCAGCACGAAGCCTATGCGCGGCCCACGAGCTCGGGCTGGACGGTCGGCGTGATGCTCGCCCACATCGCGGCCTGGCACGATGCCACGGCCTACCGCCTGCACCGGTTCGGTGCGACCGGGCATCCCCAGCCCAAGGTGGTCGAGGACGACGAGACGTTCAATGCGCGCGTCGCCACCGAGACCGTGGGGCGTCCCCCGGAGATGATCCGGACCGACGTCCACGGCTCGTTCGAACGGCTGCGGCTGGCAGTCCTGGCACTGGACCCGGAGCTCGACCCCAGGGGTTGGGTCGAAGCCGTCGTCGCCGGCAACACGTACGAGCACTACGACGAGCACCGCGCGGAGCTCGAATCGGCAGTCAGAGTGCAGGCGTGATGGCGACGGATCAGCGAAGCGCCCGCTTTCGGGCGGCAATCCAGCCCACTCCCGGCGGCGGCAGCTACGTCGCCGTGCCGGACGAGGCACGGGACGCGCTCGGCGCCGGTGGGCGGACCTCGGTCACCGGCACGATCGACGGGTTCGCGATCGTGGGCCAGGTGATGCCGTACTCCTTTCCGGACGTCGGGAAGATCGTCCTGCTCGGGATCACGAAGTCCACGCGGGCGTCGATCGGCAAGGACGTCGGCGACGAGGTCGAGGTCGAGCTGGTCCGCGACGACGCATCGCGCTCGGCCACCTTCGACATGCCGCCCGAGCTGCAGACGGCGCTCGAGGCCGACGCGGTGGGGAAGGCCGCCTTCGAGCAGCTCGCGCCGTCGCACCGTCGCGCATACGCCCAGCACGTGGCCGAGGCCAAGCAGGTCGCGACCCGGCAGCGCCGGGCGGCGCGAGCGGTCGACGAACTTCGCGGCCGGGCCTGAGCCGTCGTGGACCTGGGACTCGCCGGCAAGGTAGTGCTCATCACCGGTGGAGGCGGGGGGGCCGGCCCTTCCCTCGCACAAGCGTTCGCGGCCGAAGGCGCGGCCGTCGCCGTGCACTATCGCTCGTCGGCAGGACGGGCGGAGGAGGCCGCCGGGGCCATCCGCGGCGGCGGGGGGCGGGCGATCGCGGTCCAGGCCGACCTGGGAACGCGGGCCTCGATCGACGCGGCCGTTGCGACGGTCGAGCGCGAGCTTGGCCACGTCGGCGTGCTGGTCACGGCGACGTCGGCGTACCGCAGCGGCCGGCTCACCGAGACATCCGACGAGGACTGGGAGGCGGTCGTCGACGACATGCTCGGCGCCACGTTTCGCGCCTGCCGGGCTGTCATTCCGTCGATGCAGGCCGGCGGGTTCGGTCGAATCGTCAACATCGCTGCGCGGTCGGGGCTCGTCGGCGTGGCGCGCTCGGCGCACTACGCTGCGGCCAAAGCGGGGATCGTTGGCCTCACCAAGTCACTCGCGAAGGAGCTCGGCCCCGACGGGATCCTCGTAAACGCGATCGCCCCCGTGATGATCCTGACCGAGAAGGACGGCAAGCCGTCGGTTCCCACGGATCGCGCCGAGGAGGCGGCGAAACGGACCCCGCTCCGCCGGCTCTCGACCCCGGACGACGTGGCCGGCGTCGCGGTCTGGCTCGGCTCGGCGGCCAACACCTACGTGACCGGCGAGGTGATCTCCCTCCACGGCGGCGACCAGCGCTAGACGCGCGGGCTCCCCGCGTCAGGGCAGCCTTGACGGCGCCGGTGGCCAAATCCATTTGGCTGTGACTGAAAGGTCAGACTTGGCGCGATCCGAGTGCCGTTTCGTTGGCCATTCAGTCACGGTCGCGCCGTCTTGGCAGCCGACATCGGCCGATTCATCGGTCGCCGGGACGAGCTCCTGGCCTATCAGTCACCCGGCGTCCGTTTTGGCAGCGAACGGCCGAGCATTTAACGTCAGGGCAGCTCGATCACCGAGATCTTCGATGCGCCGCCGGTGAACTCGAGCTCGTATCGGTCGCTCGCGGACGACGCGCCTGGCGATTCCAACGTGATCCTCCCTGCCCCTCCTTCCAGCCCCGCCGAGGCGACGCCGATCGTGGCCGCGATCACGCCCGCGTCAAGGTCGACCAGCGGACCGTGCTTCTGCTGGTCGAGCTCGATGCTGGCCGCGCCGCCGTGCAACTTCAGGCGGACCGGGACGCCTGCCGGCCGTTCGATCCGGATGCTGTTGGCGCCGCCGGTCAGGCGGATGGGGACATGGCCGCTCGGGCGGCCGAGGGTGAGACGGATCTGGTCGACGCCACCCGTCAGCTCGAACGAACGGAGGTCGAGCCCCGCGAGCTTGCCCTGCAGCTTGCTCGTCCCGCGGATGACCTCGACGTCCCACGGGATCGTCGAGTTGATCGACAGGTCGGCTCGTCGCTCCTTCCAGTCCCACTTCCAGCCACCCTTGTACTGGACTGTGACGACACCGTCCCGCAGCCGGACCTGCGGCACCGGGCCCTCGAACTTCGCCTGGTAGAGCTCGCCGATGTCGGGCGAGCCGCGCAGCAGGAGCTCGTGTGCGCCGGAGCGGAAGAGGAGCCGCGCGCGCGACAGGCCGCCGATCGGCGCCGAGTGCTCGGTCGCCGCGGCCCCCTGGGCCGAGGTTTGGCGCAGCGCCGTGGCCTCCTCGCGCGTGATCGCGGCCATGCGCGTCAGGAAGTCGTTGATGACCGCCAGTTCTGCCTCGCTGTAGTGGCCGATCTCGTCGCTGCTCGCCTCGCCGACCCGGCCCAGCGTCGCCTGCACGCCGGCAACCTTGTCGGGCACGACCTCGACGATTACCCGCCGGCGGTCGGCAGGGTCGGGGACACGCCGGACGTAACCTGCCTGTTCGAGCCTGTCGATGACCCGGGTCACCGCGCCCGTCGTCAGGCCCATGAGCTCCGAGAGCGTGCCGGCGGTCGTCGAGCCCGTGTCGATGAGGACCTCGAGCGCCTCGATGTCGGACTCCGAGAGGCCGAACCGGATGGCCACGGTCTGGCCGAAGAACGATCCCTGGAGGTTGACCCGGCGCAGCGACCGCAGCACCGAATCGATCTGATCGCGGTTCATGGTTGACAACAGCTCCTCGCTCGGGTAATTATCTGCCCGGTGCAGATATTGCCCGAAGATGCTGAACGGCGCAACTGTCTGCCGAGCAGCATACGACAGAAGGAGCCCACCAATGGCACAGGCACGGCCCACCAGCGGCCCCATGATCGAGACCCACGATCTGCGCCGAACATTCACATCCCGCAAGACCGAGGTCGAGGCGGTCCGCGGCGTGGATCTCTCCGTGGGGACCGGTGAGATCTTCGGCTTCCTCGGTCCAAACGGGGCCGGCAAGACGACCACCCTGCGCATGCTCGCGACGCTGCTGACGCCCACGTCCGGCGAAGCGATGGTCGCCGGAGCCCACCTCGGGCGCGAGCCGCAGACCGTGCGCGAGCGGATCGGGTACGTGCCGCAGGGCGGCTCGACCGACCCGGCTGAAACCGGCCGTGGCGAGCTCGTCATCCAGGGCCGCCTGTACGGGATGAACAAGGCCGACGCCCAGAAACGGGCGGCGGAGGTGCTCGCGACCCTCGACCTCGAGGAGGCTGCCGACCGCTCGATCGGCACGTACTCGGGCGGCATGAAGCGCCGGCTCGACGTCGGGCTGGGGATCGTCCACACCCCGGCGGTGCTCTTCCTCGACGAGCCGACGACCGGCCTTGACCCGCAGGCGCGCGCCCGGATGTGGGACGAGATCCGGCGGCTCCGCGAGCAGGGCACGACCGTCTTCCTGACGACTCACTACCTCGAGGAGGCGGACGCCCTCGCGGACCGCCTGGCCATCATCGACCACGGCGAGATCGTCGCCAAGGGCACGGCCGACGAGCTCAAGCGGCAGGTGGCCGGTGACGTCATCACGCTCGGCGTCAACGGCTCCATGCAGCGCGTCCTCGAGACGGTCCGACTCCAGCCGTTCGTGCGCGAGGCGACCGGTGAGGACGGGTTCGTTCGGCTCTACGTGGATCGTGGCGAGACCGCCGTCCCGCAGATCCTGCGGCTGCTCGACGGGGCGGGCCTCGAGGCGGCGTCGATTGCCCTCAACCGTCCGAGTCTCGACGACGTCTTCCTCCGCCAGACCGGCCGCTCGCTCCGCGACGAAGCCGCCGCCTGATGACGGTTCAAGAAAGGAACCCCGCCATGAAGACCATCCGCGACACGTGGCTGATGTACCGACGCTCCCTCATCCTCACCCTGCGCCAGCCGGTGTGGGTCGCGATGGGCCTCTTCCAGCCCATCCTCTATCTGCTCCTGTTCGCGCCGCTCCTGGAGGGCGCCACGTCCAACGCCGGCGCCTCCGGCAGCGCGTTCAATTGGTTCATCCCGGGCCTGCTCATCCTGACGGCATTCTTCGCCGCTGCATTCGCCGGCTTCGGCCTGGTGGCCGAGATCCGCTACGGCGTCGTCGAGCGGATGCGGGTGACCCCGATGAGCCGCTTCGCGATGCTGGCCGGCCGGTCGCTCCGGGACGTGACGATCCTGCTCGCCCAGTCCACGCTGCTGATCCTGGTCGCCATCCCGTTCGGCCTGGAGATCGATCCCCTCGGGGCGCTCCTGACGCTGGGCATCGTCGCGCTGGTCGGGCTGACGTTCTCCCTGCTGTCGTACACCCTCGGGCTGGTCACGAAGAGCGAAGAGGCGCTCGCGCCCGTTGCGCAGGCCGTCTCCCTGCCCCTGCTCCTGCTGTCCGGGATCATGCTGCCGATGGCGCTCGCGCCGGACTGGCTGCAATTCCTCTCGACGCTCAACCCGCTGACCCACGCGGTGGATGCGGCGCGGGCGCTGTTCAACGGCCTGTGGGACGACCCGCAGATCGTCCTCGGCTCGGTGGTCATGGGGACGCTTGCGTTGCTCTCGCTGTGGGTCGCCTCGCGCGCCTTTGCCCGGACGAACGCCTGATCCGCGGCCCGATCCCGCCCATCGCCACACCAGGCGGCCCGCTCGTCGAGCGGGCCGCCTCTCCATGGTTCCGGCACCTACAATCGGCCCATGGCAGACCGGCCGATCAAGGTGCTCATCGCCAAGCCCGGGCTCGACGGCCACGACCGTGGCGCCAAGGTGCTCGCGCGCGGCCTGCGCGACGAAGGCTTCGAAGTCGTCTACACGGGGCTACGCCAGACGCCCGAGATGGTGGCGACGGCGGCGCTCCAGGAGGACGTCGACGTCGTCGGGTTGTCGATCCTGTCGGGCGCGCACATGACGCTCGTTCCGCGGATCACCCGATTGCTCGACGAGCAGGGTCTCGGCGACGTCCTCGTGACCGTGGGCGGGATCATCCCCGACGACGACATCGCGGCCCTGAAGGATGCGGGGGTCGCGGAGGTCTTCGGACCCGGGACCACGATCGCCCAGGTCGCCGAGTTCCTGCGGGCCAACGCTCGCCCGCGGGACTAGCCCGGTGCGGGAGGCCGCACCGCCGCGCGCCATCGATCCGACCGCCCAGGGAGAGGACCTCGCCGCGGCCGCCGTCGCGGGCGACCGTCGCGCGCTGGCACGCCTCCTCACCGCCGTCGAGAACCGGACGCCGGTTGCCGAAGCCGCCATGCGGCGGCTATATCCGCAGGCCGGGACGGCGCATCTCGTCGGGATCACCGGCCCGCCCGGCTCCGGCAAGTCCACGCTCGTCGCCGCCCTGATCGAGCGCGTTCGCGCGGCAGGGCGCCCGGTCGGCGTCGTGGCGGTCGACCCGTCGAGCCCGATCACGGGTGGCGCGCTGCTTGGCGACCGCGTCCGGATGCAGGCCTACGCCGGCGACCGCGACGTCTTCATCCGCTCGATGGCGTCGCGCGGCCACGCCGGCGGGCTCGCCTCGACGTCGACGGCCGCGGCCGCCGTGATGGACGCCTCTGGCTTCGACCTGATCCTGATTGAGACGGTCGGGACGGGCCAGAGCGAGGTCGAGGTCGCGGCAGCCGCCGACACGACGGTCGTGCTCGAGGCGCCCGAGATGGGCGACGAGGTCCAGGCCATCAAAGCGGGGCTGCTCGAGGTGGCGGACCTCGTCGTGGTCAACAAGGGCGACCGGCCCGGCGCGCTGCGCACCGCGTCGCAGCTCCGCGCCATGCTCGTCGCCGGTGCGAGCCCGAAGGTCGGGGCGGCGGAGGGGAGGGAGCGGCCTCGCCCGAAGCGCCCCGAGGTCCTGGTGACCACCGCATCGACCGGCGAAGGTGTCGACGAGCTGCTGGTCGCGCTGGACCGCCATCGGGATGCCGGCAGGGAGGCAGCCTCGGGTGGCGCGGCCGGCAAGGCACGCCTCGCACGGGCGGAGGCGCAGGTGTGGGCGATCCTGTCGGACCGCCTGCGCGATGCGCTTCGCGAGGTGCCGCACGACGACGCCACGCGGTCGACGCTCGTCGAGGTGGCCGAGCACCGCCTCGATCCGTACGCCGCCGCCGACCGGCTGCTCGAGGCGCTCGGAGTCGACCACAGGTGACGGCCGCGGGGGAGCGCCTCGTCACACGACCGTTCGTCGTCCTCGTGGCGGCGGGGCTCGCGTTCTTCACCGCCGGCGGAGCGGTGCTTCCGGTCGCATCGCAGTTCGCCGAAGGCCCGCTCGAGGCGACGACGCTCGGGGTCGGGATCGCGATCGGCGCGTTCGCGATCGGCTCGCTGCTGCTCCGGCCGGTGGTCGGCTGGGGGTCGGACCGGTTCGGTCGCCGGCCGATGCTGCTCCTCGGAACGCTGCTGTCGATCGCCGGCCTCGCGCTCCACCTGTTCGTCGACACGCTGCCGATGCTCGTGCTGGCGCGGGCCATCCTGGGCGCCGCGGAGGCGTTCTTCTTCGTCGCACTGCTGGCAGCCGCGAGCGACCTCGCACCCGAGGGTCGACGCGGGGAGGCGTTCAACCTCGCGTCGCTTGCCCTCTACATCGGTCTCGCACTCGGGCCGCCGATCGGCGAGACCGTGCTGGGCGTCGCCGGCTTCGAAAGCGTCTGGATCGTGTGCATCGGCCTGACAGCGGTGGCGACGGTGCTGTCGCTGCTGGTGCCGGAAACGGCGCCGGCCGTTCTCGCGGCCGCATCCGGCGAGACGAAGCGCGTTCGGGCCCGGCTGTTCCACCCGGCCGGAGTCTTCCCGGGCGTGGTCGTGCTGCTCGGGACATGGGGGAT
>Ga0190275_10002298_pt1 | contig 13829 bp, 17 predicted proteins | sample Popmic550T_FD_133745 | JGI IMG/M metagenome (GOLD analysis project Ga0190275, IMG submission 133745) | Populus adjacent soil microbial communities from riparian zone of Yellowstone River, Montana, USA - 550 T | ecosystem: Environmental > Terrestrial > Soil > Riparian zone > Trees stand | place... | reverse complement strand
TGCTTGGGCATTACGCCACGACCTCCACGCCCATCGAGCGCGCGGTGCCCTCGATGATCTTCGACGCCTGATCCACGTCGTGCGCGTTGAGGTCGCCGAGCTTCTTCTCGGCGATCGCGCGCACCTGGTCCTTGGAGATCGTCCCCACCTTGGTCCGATTGGGCTCGCCCGAGCCCTTCTCGATCCCGATCGCCTGGCGGATGAGCACCGCCGCGGGCGGGGTCTTGGTGACGAACGTGAACGAGCGGTCCTCGTAGACCGTGATCACGACGGGGATGGTCGTCCCCATGTCGCCGCCCGTCTGGGCGTTGAACGCCTTGACGAACTCCATGATGTTGATGCCGTGCTGGCCCAGCGCCGGGCCCACCGGCGGAGCCGGGGACGCCTGGCCGCCAGGGGCCTGCAGCTTGATCGTTGTGAGGACTTTCTTCGCCATGGCAGTTTCAGCTTCCTAGATCTTCTTGACCTGGTCGTAGCCCACTTCGACCGGCGTCTCGCGCCCGAAGATGGATACCAGCACCTTGAGCTTGGACGCGTCCTCGTTGATCTCGGAGATCTCGCCGGAGAAGTCCGACAGCGGGCCGGAGATCACCTTGACGGACTCGCCGATCGAGAACTGCGCGCGGGTGCGCGGGCGCTCCGCGGTCTCGCGGTGCAGCAGACGGTCCACCTCGACCTTGGAGAGCGGGATCGGTTTGTTGCGAGAGCCGACGAAGCCGGTGACGCCCGGCGTGTTCTTGACCAGCCCCCAGGAGTCGTCGGTCATCTCCATGTTGACGAGGACGTAGCCGGGCATGGTCCGTTTCTCGGTCTGGACTTTCTGCCCGTCCTTCATCTCCGAGACCTGCTCGGTGGGAACGACGACCTGCCGCACGTTGCGGTTCTGGCTCATCGTCTGCACCCGGTGCTCGAGGTTGTGCTTGACCTTGTTCTCGTGCCCGGAGTAGGTGTTGATCACGTACCAGCGATACATCTGAAGCCTTCTGTTTGGGATCCCGCTAAAGGATCAGGTTGATGAGCTCGTTGAAGACCGCGTCGAGGGCGCCGAGATAGGCGGCCGCGACGGCGACGAAGAGGATCGTCACCGCAGTGGCCTGGATCAGCGTCTCGCGGTCCGGCCACTGGACTTTCTTCAGCTCGGCCCAGCAGGATAGGAGGAAGCCGATAACTCCGCCGCGCTGGCGTTCGACCTTCGCCTGTTTCTGTTTCTTGGCCAGCTGCTCGCTCTCGCGCCGCTTCTGCTCCTCGCGCTTGCGCTTTTCGTTTTCCTTTTGGGCCTTTGCTTCCGCCCGGCGGGCGGAGCGGGGCTTGGGAGCGTCAGGCGTCTCCAGCTGCGACTCGGGGGCACCGGCGGCGATCCCCATCTCGACTGCCTCGACCTCGGCCACCTCGCCCGAGACCCCAACTTGGGTGTCGTGCTGTGCCTCGGAGGGGCTGTCGTGGCCTTCGGAGCGTTTCCGCTCTTCAGCTTCCCGAGCCCGGCGCTCGGCCTTGCGCTGTGCGCGGGTCTTGGCCATTAGGGGCTACCGGGTCTCCTTATGAGGGGTGTGGCGGCCGCACCAGCGGCAGAACTTGCGCATCTCGATGCGGTCCGGCGAGTTGCGCCGAGACTTGTTCGTCTGGTAATTCCGCCGCTTGCATTCTTCGCAAGCCATCGTCACCGCGATGCGGACATCTCCGCGAGCCATCGTCTCCCTCGTTCCGTGCCAAAGGTCGTCGTTACAGAAGAAAAACCCCGGGCCGAGGCACGAGGCAGAGGCAAGGATAGCGCTCTGCAGAGGCAGGGGAGTGGTTGCCGCCGACCAGTGGAGTAGTAGGACACACTCTCTACTTAATTCTATGTAAAGTCGTTTTCTAGGTAATCCATCCGGGCACTCGGAGGTCACGGTGCGAGGGGCGATCAACAACAACGGTCTCTTCGACCGGGACAGCTTCGTCGAAGTTGTGGAAGAGCGGATTCTCGATCCGCGCCTTCGCGAGCAGCCGGGTGCGCTGCTGCTGCTCGACATCGACTCCTTCCATCTCGTCAACGACTCGCTCGGCCACGAGGCTGGCGACCAGTTGCTGGAAGCGGTGGCGGCGACGCTGCGCGACGAGTCCCGGGTCGACGATCTTCCGGCGCGAATCTGCGCCGACGAATTTGCGCTGCTGCTGCAGCAGACGACGCCAAGCCAGGCGATGGCCACCGCCGAGCGGCTGATCTCCCTGGTCCGCGAACGCGGCAAGCCGGCCGTCGGCGCCAGCGTCGGCATCGCCGCCTTCGGCGGCACCGGCGAGGAAGCCAGCGCCGAAGGCCTGATGATTGCCGCCGACATCGCTCTCTGCGAAGCGAAGGAGCAGGGTGGCGGCCGCGCCGTCGACGCCGGCAGCGGCCCGAACCTGAAGCTGACCTGGGCCGACCGCATCCGCGAGGCGCTGGACCAGCAGCGGCTCGTCGTCTACGCCCAGCCGATCTTCGACCTGCGCAAGGAATGCGTGGCGCGGGAGGAGCTGCTGGTGCGGATGCTCGACGACAACGGCGACGTCATCCCACCCTCCTCCTTCCTCCCCACCGCCGAGCGGCTCGGCTTGATCGCCGAGATCGACCGCCTCGTGCTGGGGAAGGCAATCCAGCTCGCCGGGCGCTCGCAGCCAATCGCGATCAACGTCAGCGGCGCCTCGCTCTGTGACTCGAGGCTGATCGAGGACGTGCAGGCGGCGATCGCCGAAGGGCTCAACCCGGCCTGGCTCGACTTCGAGATCACCGAGACGGCGGCGATCTCGAACATGGAGAACGCACGCCTCTTCGCCCAGACCGTGACCGAGATGGGCTGCGGGCTCGGCCTCGACGATTTCGGCACCGGCTTCAGCTCATTCAGCTACTTGAAGGAACTGCCGGTCCAGCATCTCAAGATCGACATCGAGTTCATCCGCAATCTCCCCCGCTCCCCCACCGACCAGCGCCTGGTTGGGGCCTTGGTCCAGTTCGCGAAAGCTTTCGGCCAGGAGACCGTCGCCGAGGGGATCGAGGACGCGGACACCCTGGCCCTGGTCCGGGGCTACGAGGTCGACTACGCGCAGGGGTTCCACATTGGCGAGCCAGCGCTGGTCGACGACTGCCGTCTGGCCGCTACTGCTTGAGGTTGCAGTTGGGAGGGGACGTGGTGCCCCTCCCAGACACCGCTCGCCAATGGCTCGCGGTTGAGTGTCCGGGAGGGGCATCACGCCCCCTCCCCCAACACGCGCCCTAGACGGTTGAGGTCACGGCAGTTGTCTGAGGAGAAGAGCTACGAACCCCGGGCGTCTGCCGGAGCTCTGTCGCGGAGAGTGACGGTGGGGGTCTCCAGACACTCAACCACGAGCCATAGCGAGTGGTGTCTGGAGACCCCCACCGTCACTCTCCGCCAACGCAGCCCTAAAGCCCAAGGGTTTTAGCGATGATGCCGCGCTGGATCTCGGAGGTGCCGCCGTAGATCGACGAGACCAGCGCGGTGCGCACTAGCCGCTCCATGTCGTACTCGGAGGAGTAGCCGTAGCCGCCCATCATCTGCATCCCCTCCAGGGTGGTTCGCTTCGCGACTTCGGTGACGAAGAGCTTCACCATCGATGCCTGCTGGGGCAGCATCCGGTCCGGGTCCTCGTCGACCAGGGAGGCGACCCAATGAGTCATCAGCCTGGCCGCCTGCAGGTCCGTCGCGAGGTCGGCGATCCGGTGCTGGAGTGCCTGGAAGGAGCCGATCGGCCGGTCGAACTGGCGCCGCTCCTTGACGTAGAGGAGGAGGTCGTCGAAGGCGCGCTGGGCGATCCCGAGGTTGGTCGCGGCGAGGATCAGGCGCTCGACGTTGAGGCCGGCCATCAGCTGCATCCAGCCCTGGTCCACCGCCCCGAGGACGTCCTCAGAGCGAGCAGGGCAGTCGGTGAAGTAGAGGTGGTTGGTCTCGCGCCCGCCCATCGTCTCGATCGGGACCACCTCCATCCCCTCAGTGCCGACGGGAACCCAGATCATCGTCATCCCCTCGTGCTTGCTGCCGTCACGGTTGGTGCGACAGACGACGAGAACGTGGTCGGCGATGTGGGCGTTGGAGCAGAAGACCTTCTGGCCGTTGATGACGAAGCCGTCGTCGACGGCCTCGGCCTTGCAGGAGAGCGCCCCGACGTCGGAGCCGGCCTCCGGCTCGGTCATCGCGATCGCCTCGACCGAGCCCGAGGCGATGCCGCCGAGGATCCTTTCCTTCTGGGCCTCGGTGCCGAAGCGCTGGGTAGCGCCGGCGACGATCAGCGTCGTCGCGTAGCCGCCGATCGGCGCCAAGCCGCGAGCGGTCTCTTCCATGAAGAGGCAGGCGTCCAGCATCGTCCCACCCGAGCCGCCGTAGCTCTCCGGAATCGTCACCCCCAACCAGCCGACCTCGGCCATCTGTTTGTAGATGTCGAAGTTGTGGTGCTCGCGATAGCCGTCGGTCAGCCTCTCGCGCTGGTCCGACGTGCCGCACTCGCGCTCACAGAAGTCGCGGATCGCGTCGACGAAGTCCTTTTGCTCGTCGGAGAGGGCGAAGTCCACGGCGGCAGCCTACCGAGGGAAGCGCGGGCTTCGTCAGACAGCCAGCTAAGCCCGGAACGAGACTCGAACTCGTGACCCCTTCCTTACCATGGAAGTGCTCTACCAACTGAGCTATCCGGGCAGGCTCAGTCGATGTTAGAGCCTGTTGAGAGGATCGGTCCTCAGGGGTCGAAATTCCCCAAGGCAAAGAGGTCGAAGTCAGCCTCAGGGACGGCCCCACGGCATCGCTACCGCGAGTTTCCAGACGCCCTCGAGCTCGCGCATGACCAAGGTCGGGCTGAGCGTCCTGGTGAAGGGCGCTCCCTCCGATCCCGTTGAGGTAACGGCCCATCGCTCGGTTCCCAGTGCAACCTCTCCGGCGCGGATGATCGAGCTCTCCTGGACCTCGATCCGTGAGCCGCTGACGATCAGCTGATGGAGGATCGGCTTGATCTCCTCCCGACCCCTGATCGCGGTGGCGTCAGGGGTCAGGAGGCAGGCGTCTTTGGTGAAGCAGTTGGTGGCCGCGTTGAGGTCACCCCGGCTGATCGAGTCGGCGAATGCCCGCGTGGTGTCCTGTGGCTCGCGCGCTCCCCGCAGGACAGCCGTGCTCATCAGGTGCGCTTCAGACGAACTTCGAGGTTTCGAAGCGGCAGTAGTCGAATTCGTAGTCGAGGACCTGGTTGTTGGCCTGCTTGGCGTTGTTGATCAGCCGCACAACCATCGTCTGGGCCGCCGTCGCTTCGCCCTTGGCGAGCTTTCTGGCAACGGCTTCGAACAGGGTCACCTCGGTCTTCACGTACCCGAGCCATTTGGTCAGGCGGGCGCCATCGGCCGCGGGCTTCGGAACCTTGAGGAGCTTCGTGCGGGTCCGCTTCAGAGCCTTCGCCGCGTTGGAGAAAAGCATGGAGGCGGCGTCGAGCTTGCCGTTCTTCACCAGCGCTTTCGCGCCCTTCAGTTTTTCTTCCTGAGGCTTGTTCTGTTTGCAGATCGGTTCGACCGCGTCGACGTAGCGTTGCTGTTCGGCATCAGCGGCCAGCGCCGGAACCGCTCCTACAAGTACGACGGCGGCGACGAACGACAAAATGAGCTTCTTCCCTGGCATCGGCTCTTCCTCTTCCTTTCGGGCCTTCCCGCTTGGCCCCTGCGGTCCGTGCCGCCCGGTCCCTCCGGGCAGCGGCTGCACTAAAGCATAGGCCCGGCAAGCGTGTCAAGAAGCGTACGCGGTCTGAGTGGTGCCGTGACTTTTTCTATACAGATTGTCTAGTTAAGGCGCGAAGGCCAGCTCGGACGTGGCTAGGATCAGAGAGACAAGGGTTCCAAGCAAACTGGACTCACCGTCTAAGACGCCAGAATGGCGTCGCCAGGTGCCACATTGGGGTCTCGGTGCGGTCTATCGTGGCTGCTCCGATGGCGTCGACCGATTCAGTTGAGAAGCCGCTGGAACCGCTGTTCCCGCGGCTGCCCGGCGGCCCTCGGCGCCTCAAGGCAGACGAGGTCGCCCGCCACCAGAAGGGACGCCTCGAAGGCGCGATCATCGAGGCCGTCGCCCGCCATGGCTTCGCTTCGACCACGGTGCGGGAGCTGGTCACCTTGGCCGGCGTCTCCAAGAGCACTTTTTACGAGCACTTCGTGAGCAAAGAAGACTGCTTTCTGGCGACCTTCGACTCGATCGTCGAACGGGTCTCCGAAGAGGTGGCCACGGCTTACGGCAGCTCTGGGGCGCTGCGCGATCGACTGCTCGCCGGACTCGGACGTTTCATGGACCTCGTGGTCGAGAGACCCGAGGTGGCCGCCTTCGCGGCGGTAGACTCGCTCACCTTGGGGTCAGCCGGGCTCGCCCATCGAGACCGTTTCTGGGCGACCTTCGAGCAGATGACTCGCCAGTACTTCGTCGACGAGCCGCTGCAGCAACAGGTCTCCGAGATCACCGTGCGAGCGATTCTCTCCGGCATCAGCGGGGTCGTCTACCAGCGTCTGCGCCACGGCACCACGCGCGAGCTCCCGGACTTGGTCGAGCCACTGATCGATTGGGCGTTTAGCTACCAGGACTCAGACACCGCGCCGATCCGACGTGCAGTCGCCGCTGCCGAACGAACCCTCCCGACCGGCAGCGGCAGAGAGGAGGAAGCAGTGGGGTGGGAGGAGCCGCCGGACAGCCCTCTCAGCCGGGCCAAATTGAGCCAGCGCCAGCGGATCATCCGCGCCGCCGCCAAGGTCGTCTCCGAGCGCGGCTACGAAGCTCTCAGCATTCCGGCGATCTCGGCTGCGGCAGGGACCTCCAACCAGACCTTCTACGAGAACTTCAACAGCAAGCGCGAGGCCTTTCTCGCCGCCTACGACGTCGTCGCCGAGAAGGCGTTGCGGGTTGGCGCCGAGGCGTTCGAGAGCGAAGGCGACGGGCCGGAGGCGACGGGAACTGCGCTGCGGGCGCTGACCGAGCACATCGCCGGCAACCAGGTGTTTGCACGCCTTGCCTTCGTCGAGATGATGACCGCCGGTCCTCCCGCCCTCGACCGCTCCGAAGAAATGCTGAGCCGGGTGATCTCTTCCTTCGGCGCTGGCTCCAAGGCTCTCGGCACCGGGGTCCCGCGGGTCGCCCTGGAAGCGACCGCCGCGGGGATCTGGTTCGTGGTCCAGCGGGAGATCGCGTCGGGCCGAGAGGTTGCGCTCCCCGGCAAGGCGCCGGAGCTGGCGACGCTGGCCCTGGCACCACTCAGCGCAACCGCTTGACGGTTTACCTCTGAGCGAACCGATTCGCCTCGGCCCGGCCGAGGTAGGGGGCGAGGAGGAACTCGGCCAGCTGCGGCTCGAGCTCGATCAACGCCTGCGGTTCCTCGGAGAGCAGGCGTCCAGAGACGATTGACGCGACCCCGCCGACCAAGGCGCGCTCGGTTTCCGGCGGCATGTCCGCTGCCCGCGGGTAGTAGCGCCTGCCCTGCCGGAGGAGGTCGACGAAGGTCTCCAGGGCAGCGTTCTGGCGCTCGCTCGCCGCCAGGCTCGACGCGGTCGCTTCGACCGCGAAGCCCCGAGCCATCGCGTTGCCGTCGGCGATGTAGGCGAGCGCCGCATCGAGGGCGGCCCGCACGTTGTCGGGCCAGGCGCGATCGAGGTCGCAGGCGGCGGCCACCTCCAGTCGCAGCCGCTCGAGGAACTCCTCCTGGGCGGCGCTCAGGCCCTGCTCAAGGCTCGGGAAATACGCTTCAAACTCATCCGAAGCAATGCCGGCATAGGCGAGGATCTGCTCCACGGTCAAGCGCGTGTAGCCGTATGCAGCGACAGCTTTCGCTATCGCCGTGACGATCCTTTGCCGCTCGCCATCCACGCTTTCCCCGGCTTCCCCGGATCTCCCTGTCCTGATAGCTGCGAGACATTAGGCGGCGGAGGGGACTGGTGTCAAGGTAGGTACACGACAAGATCGGTAGCTTGCCGAGGGTGCGCCCCACCCTCCATCGCCTACTCCTCGTCTTCAGCTTCACGGCCGCCCTGGCCCTAGCCGGCTGCGGCGGCGACTCCGAAGAGTCCTCCCGCCCGGCCCCCGCGACGACGGAGTTCCCCTCTGCCAAGGGCAAGACGATGGCCGATCTGCTGCGAGATTCCGGCGCCAAGCCGAGCAAGCTGGTGGTGGCACCCGCGGCCCGGGTCTTCGACGTCGGCGCGAACCGCTACCCGTTCGGCGTCTTCACCCTCGGCAAAGAACAGGTCGATGACGCCGATGTCGCCCTCTACTTCGCCAGAAGCGAAGAGGGTCCGGTGCAGGGTCCGCTGCCCGCGCAGGTCACCTCGCTGGAGACGAAGCCTGCCTACCGGGCGCAGGGAGCCGGCGAGCCCGGCGAGGCGACGACGGTCTACGTCGTTCCGAAGGTGGACTTCGACCGCAAGGGGCCGTGGATGGGGATCGCGATGCTGAAGGGCGAGGACGGGCTGGAAGTCTCGCGCTTCGAGAGCGCCGTGGTCGGTAGCTTCAGCGGGGTTCCGAGCGTCGGCGAGAAGGCTCCCGTGGTCCAGACCCCGACCGCCGCCGAAGTTGGCGGCAACCTCGAGCAGATCGACACCCGGGTCCCGCCCGACCAGATGCACGAGGTGAACTTCGCCGATGCGGTCGGCAAGAAACCCCTGGTGCTCGTCTTCGCGACGCCGGCGTTCTGCCAGAGCCGCGTCTGCGGCCCGGTCGTCGACGTCGCCCAGCAGGCCGCGGACTCCTTCGAGGGGGAAGTCGACTTCATCCACATGGAGGTCTACAACGACAACGACCCTGGCAAAGGCGTCCGCCCCCAGATGCGCGCCTACGACCTGCCGACCGAGCCGTGGACGTTCCTCGTCGACCGCGAGGGCGTGATTCGCGACCGCCTCGAGGGCGCCTTTGGCGTCTCCGAACTGGAAGCGGCTGTGCGGAAGATCAGCGGCTAGGAGTCCTTCTTGGAGGAGCGGCGACGGCGGCCCCGGCGAGGGGGCGCGGCGGCGTCACGGAGCGTCCGTTCGCCCGCCTTCTCCGTCGCCTCCCCCATCGTGATCTGGAACATCGCCAGCAGCGCGTCGGAGGCCAGGGGGCGCATCCGGTCGAGCGCTTCGCGCACCTTCGGCCAATCATCCTCCGGGCGGCCGGCCTTATCGAACGGCTCCCAGATCTCCCGCACGAACAGCTCGACGAAGGTACGCGACACCTTTTCCGAGCTGCGCCGCAGCTCCGCCGCCGTTTTGAACGCGGCCTGCGGCGAAACCCCCAGCGCGATCAAGGCGCCGCCGGCCCCCTGCAGGCGAGGGCTGATCACCTCGATCTTGCCTTCGGGAAGCTGGCGAAGGATGCCCATCTTTTCGCTTTGGGCGAGCATCTTCGGGTCGAAAGCATCCACCCCCCAGGCCGCGGCCAGCTCGTCCATGTCGAAGATTTCCGGCGTCTCGTCCTCGAAGGGGGCGCGGACGGCGCGGGCGAAATCGACCATCTCCTGGGAGGAGCCCTCGCTGCTCTCGAGGACACGGCGGATCGCCTCCAAGTTGAGGCCCTCGGCCTGCATTTCGCGGGTCAGTTCGATCCGCGCGACGTGACCCTCGTTGTAGTAGCCGGTTCGGCCGTGGACCTCGGGCGGGGGCAACAGGCCCCGGGTCTGGTGGGCGCGGATGTTGCGGATCGTCATCCCGGTCCGCCGCGCCAGCTCGCCGATCGTCATCTTGCCGTCGGGCGTGGAGCTTTGCCCTTTGCGGCTCATCGGCCCATGGTAAGCGGGAGGCGCTGGCCGTTCATCTTCTTCGCCTCCTCCGAGCAGAGGAAGGCGACCGCCGCGGCGATGTCCTCCGCCGGCGTGAACGTCGGGTACTCCTCCTCCGGGTTCTCCTCCCGCATGCGAGGAGTGAGGATGGCGTCGACGACGACGATGTTGGCGGTGGCGCCACCGGGGTCGAAGCCGTCGGCGAAGGCAAGCGTCCACGCCTCCGCGGCGGCCTTGGCGGCCGCGTAGGCGGCGTTGGAGTTGGTGGGCGCCTGCGCCTGCTTGGCCGAGACGAGGACGAAGCGGCCCTGGGTGCTGGCCGCGATCTGGTCGTGGAAGGCGCGGGTCGTGTGCTGAACGGTGCGGACGAGGAGGTCGTGCAGGAGCTCCCAGTCTGCGAGCGGAGCCTCGTGCAGCGGCTCGCCGCCACGCCAGCCGCCAACCAAATGGACGAGGCCATCGACGCGGCCGAAGCGCTCGACCAGAGCGGCGCACCAGTCGCGGGTCGCCTCCTCGTCGAGGAGGTCGACGCTGCGCCCGTCCCAGCGCTCGGACGGGAGGCCGAGGTCGGCGGCGAGGGCGTCGAGGGTGCCCTGGTTGCGATCGGTGCCGGCGACAATGGCGCCGGCCTCAGCGAGGCGTTGGGCCACCAGGGGGCCGAGGCCGCCGCCAACTCCGGCAATTGCGATCACGCGGTCGTCGAGCAAGACATCCTTTCTACGCCTGATCTTGATGGGGGAGGCAGGATTCGAACCTGCGTAGGCATAGCCAACGCGTTTACAGCGCGTCTCCTTTAACCACTCGGACACTCCCCCGAGCTAGTGGCGAAAAGTCTAAGGGACCATCAACGGAGCTCGCTGGCCGCCTAGCCTTTCGAGACCCCGAGCCGTGCCGCCATCCGCTCGTTGAAGCGGGTCAAGGCGGAGAGGGGGCGCATGAAGACGGTCAGCTCGCGGACCCGGCCCGCCTCGTCGAGCTCGAGGAAGTCGATCCCCTCCAGCTCACGGTCGCCCACCTTCGCCTTGAAGCGGAGGGCGACGGTATTGCCCTCGGTGAGCTCATCGGTGTAGGTCAGCTCTTCCAGGGTCGCCACCACGTGAGTGAGCACGGCGATCACCGTCTCGCGCCCTTCGAAACCGCGGAAGAGAATCGGGCTGTGGAGGACGACGTCCTCGCGCAGAGTCTCGGCGAGCAGGTCTAGATCTTTGCTCTCGGCGGCGCGGCGAAACGGGTGCGGTCCGGCCATGCGCCCACTGTATCTCGACTCGGTGGAATACTCCCGCCGTGCCACACGATCGTTTCTGGGCCAGGTTCTCTAATTCACTCGGTGCTACGGGCTTGCGCGTGGTCGGCAAGTTGAACGCACCGATCTACCGGCTGACCGGCGGAAGGGTCGGCGGTAAGCTCGGCAAGGCGCCGATCCTGCTGCTCACCACCACCGGCCGTAAATCCGGTGAGCCGCGTACGGCGCCCGTCCTCTACCTCGCCGACGGCGACCGCTTCGTCGTCATCAACACCAATGCCGGCAACGCGAAGACGCCGGCCTGGTCGCTCAATTTGAGGGCGAATCCGGAGGCCGAGGTCGAGGTGGGCCGCAAGCGGGTCAAGGTCAGGGCCCGACTGGCCGAGGGTGAGGAGCGGGTCGACCTCTGGCGCCGCCACATGGAGCAGTACTCCGGCTGGGAGTACTACGAGACGAAGCTCGACCGCGAGATCGGCGTCTTCGTGCTCGAGCCGGTCTAGCTCGCTTCGCGAAGCATTTGCGCCTCGGGCAGGCGCTTCAGTTTCTTCAGCGTGTTGTTCTCGATCTGGCGAATCCGCTCGCGGGTGACGCCGAAGGTACGGCCGACTTCCTCCAGCGTCAGCGGCTCGGTGCCGGCAAGGCCGTAGCGCAGTTCGATCACCTGGCGCTCGCGATCCGGCAGCGCTTCCAGCGCTTTCTTCACGCCTTCCTTCTGCATGTGCTCGCTCGCTTCCTCGAAGGGCTCGAGCACCGCGTCGTCAGCGACGAAGTCGCCGAGCTCGGATTCGTCCTCGTCGCCGACCGGTTTCTCCAGCGAGACCGGCAGCTGGGCGACGCGGAGGATGTCGCGGACGTCGGAGACGGGCCAGCGCAACTCCTCGGCGATCTCCGCCGGCTCGGGCTCCCGCCCCAACCGCTGCACCAGCTGCCGTTCGACGTGGGCGACCCGGTTCAGCTTCTCGACCATATGGACGGGGATGCGGATCGTCCGCGCCTTGTCGGCGATCGCCCGCGTTACCGCCTGGCGGATCCACCAGGTCGCGTAAGTAGAGAACTTGTAGCCGCGGCGGTAGTCGAACTTCTCGACCGCCCGGATCAACCCCAGCGAACCCTCCTGGATCAGGTCGAGGAAGCTGAGGCCGCGGCCCAAATAACCTTTCGCGATCGAGACGACGAGGCGCAGGTTGGCCTCGACCATCTGCCGCTTGGCCAGCATGTCGCCGCGCTCGATCCGTTTTGCCAGTTCAACCTCTTGCGTCGCGGTCAGCAGGTCGACCTGGCCGATCGCCCGCAGGTATAGCCGCAGCGAGTCGAGGCTGGGCTCGACGGTGAGATCGAGCTCTTCCTTTTTGGCGGCTCCGCCGCTGCTCTCGCCGGTCCGCTGCGCTTTGTAAGCGCTGACGCCGTCCTCGGCGATCACGTCGACGCCATGCTCGACCAGATGGGCGTGGAGCTGGGAGACCTGCTCCTTGGTGATCTCCACCTCCTCGAGTGTCGTCGAGATCTGCTCGAAGGTCAGGTAGCCGCGCTCGCGACCGGTCGCGATCAGGCCCTGAAGCTCCTCGATCTCCGCGATCGGGCTGCGCTCGATGACGTCAGCACCGGTCTCCAACGGTTCGATAGTCACTGCCTCCGCGCCCCTCTCCCATTTGGCGGACGGACGGCCGGCCCCAAAGCTCCGACCGCGCTCGATTATAGGCGGAAAAATCTCTCCAACGCCGCAAGCGGCCGGTCGCTTACTATTGGTTAGCCCGATGGCCAGCCGTCCGACCGCCACCCCTTCCCTCCCCGACGTCCAGGGAGCCCTGCCGGTAACGCAGGTGAGCCTCTCGCGGGTCGGCGTCACCGGAGTCGAGAAGGTGATCCGAGTGAAGACCGACGGCGTCGAGAACCTCTTCTACGCCGGTTTCGAGTGCTTCGTCGACCTCAACCCCCAGCAGGCGGGGGTCCACATGTCCCGCTTCGAGGAGATCATCGGCGAGGCGATCGACGAGGTGGTGCTGAGCGAGGCCTTCAAAGCCGAGGTCCTGGCCGCCCACGTCGCCGAGCGGGTGCGTGAGCGCCAGGGGGGCGAGCGGGCGGAGGTCTCGATCACCGCCCGCTACCCGGAGACCAAGCAGACCCCGGAAACGGGGAAGAGCACCCAGGAGATCTACGTCCTCTACGGCACCGCCGTCGCCTCGGCCCAGGGCACCCGCACCTTGACCGGGGTCGAGGCCCAGGGCATGACCGCCTGCCCCTGCGCACAGGAAGCCGTCGCCGGGCTGGCCCAGCAGCGGCTCGCCGACGAGGGCTTCGGCGCCGAGGAGATCGAGCGGATCATCGACCTTGTCCCGATGGCGACTCACAACCAGCGCGGAATCGGCACCCTCTACGTCGGCTGCCCCGAGGGCGGCCCGGCCTGGATCGAGGCACCGCAGCTGCTGCGGATCGTCGAGACCTCGATGAGCTCGGAGATCTACGAGCTGATGAAGCGCTCCGACGAGCGCTCGGTGGTCGTCAAAGCCCACGAACAGCCGCGCTTCGTTGAGGACTGCGTGCGGGAGATGGTCCGCCAGGTGGTCGAGGGCTATCCCGACCTGCCCGAGCAAACCTTCGTCATGGCCCGCCAGGAGAACCTCGAGACGATCCATCGCCACAACGTGGTTGCCGAGCGTTACGGCACCCTTGGCGATCTCCGGGCTGAGTTGGGCGAGGGTCAGCACGCGTCGCATCACGTGACTATGCGTGAGTGGCTCGAGGCTCCGACCGCTTAGGGACCGACCGGACCCTCTCCACACAGGGCCTCGGGACGACCGGCCTTCTCCAACTCTCGGTTGCGTGGTTCCTTTCGGACGGATAGCGACCGAAAGGAACCACGACC
>Ga0190275_10002297_pt1 | contig 13835 bp, 8 predicted proteins | sample Popmic550T_FD_133745 | JGI IMG/M metagenome (GOLD analysis project Ga0190275, IMG submission 133745) | Populus adjacent soil microbial communities from riparian zone of Yellowstone River, Montana, USA - 550 T | ecosystem: Environmental > Terrestrial > Soil > Riparian zone > Trees stand | place... | reverse complement strand
GCAGATCGTGGGGGGCCGGGGTGCCGTGCCGATCCCTGGCCAGGGAGGAATGCACATAGATCGCGTGCGGCATGACCGTCGCGCCAAGCATGCTCGCGGCGAGGAGAACCGTCTGTGGTCCGTCAAACCGCGGCACGAGTCCCGCCGCTGCCGCCCCCCAATCGACGTCACTGACGAACAACCCGGCCACAAAGCCCACGCTGATCACGAGCAACAAGCCGATCACCACGAACTCGAAAGGACGCTGACCGCGCCGGTTCTGGATCGCCAACAACGCCATCGAGACCATGCCGACGATAAGGCCACCCAGCAGCAGCGGCACCCCGAAAAGGATCTGCAGCGCAATCGCGCCGCCGACCACCTCGGCCAGATCTGTCGCTGCCGCGACCAGTTCGGCCTGCCCCCAGAAGAGCAGTCGTGGTCCGCGACGCATCCGATTCCCGAGCAGTTCGGGCAGGCTCCTCCCGGTGACCAGGCCGGTCTTCGCCGACAGGTACTGCACCAGGAGGGCCATGGCGTTGGCGAGCACCAGCACCCACACCAGCAGATAGCCGTACTGGGCGCCAGCGGTCAGGTTCGCCGCGACATTGCCCGGATCGACGTAAGCGATCGCGGCAACAAAGGCCGGCCCCCACAGCCAGGTGATCCTGCGCGGCCGCTCCCCAATCCGCGACTCGGGAGCCGGCGCGACCTTGTCCGAGCCGGCAACCTTCCCCCCACGCATGAAGTTAAGTTACACGAACTTATGCGGCCACCACCCCGGCGCAGCAATCCCGGGGGGTGCCGCCACACCGGGACAGTCCCGGGCGCTCAGAAAAGTCGCCAGGACCCCGACGCCAACCAGCGCGCGCCGGCCCCGCGCCAAAGTTGTGCCGGGCTGGACCGGGGCACCCAAGTCCCGATCGGACCCATTGACCGCCGAATCCTTGCACTAACAGACTTTCCGGTCGCATCGCCGTCATCCAAGCGGCAGGCCACCTCCGAGGACACGGACAGTCCGGGACGCATGGGGTGGCGGATCGGTCCGTTCAGCGGGTGAAGCTGCCGAGTCCCTGGGTGCTGCGAGGTTCCTGGACGAGGCTCGATCCGTGGAAGGAGGCTTACCGACGGTGCGCCATTAGGTGCCAGGCGCTGGCCGGCTTCGGCGAGAGGATGAGTTGGTCGCGTTGGCCCGATGGTCGCGGTCAGCCGCCGAAGCGACGGGCAGTGGCTTCGGTATGGTGAGCACGAACTCCCGTAGCGAGTAACCGGCGGTGAGTTGGTCCCAGTCGATGACGGGCGCGTGCGCGACGACCAGGTCGTGCCTGAGCAGCCGGGAGAGCAGGATGTCGGTCTCCTGGATCGCCAGACGGTTGCCGGGGCACTTGTGGTGGCCGTCGCCGAAGCTCATTACTTCCGGGCCGATGCCGCGCGGTAAGGGACGTCCCGGGCGCAGGTCGAGCGCGCACTCTCCCACCGTTGACTCGTCGCTGTTGGCCTGCCGGACGTAGAGGTCGATGAGTTCGCCCTTCCGGATCTGCAGCGTCTCGCCGTCGACGGAGATGTCCACGTCGCGTGCGGCGCGGCGGTAGAGGTGACCGATGATCGGCTCCAGCCGCAGGATCTCGTGGAGAATCTCGAAGCGTTCCGGCTCGTCGGCCGCGAGGTAGCGAGCCCGCAGGTTGGCGTCGGCGAGCAGGTGCAGAACTGCCATCGAGATGAACTCGCGGGTGGTGGCCATGCCCGCGGCGCCGTAGGTGACGCATTCGATGAGGATGGCCGGTTCTCGGTAACCCTCGGCCAGCAGGTGGCTGATGACGTCCTCAGCGGGTGCCTTACGGCGCGCCGAGATCGCGGGTCGCACGTCGGCGGCGTAGAACGCGAGCATCGGCGTATGGCCGCGGACCGCGCGCCACAGACCCTGGAGTCGCCCCTCCTTGCCCACCGAATTGGGGCTCCCGTTCGGCTGCGCGAACAACCGTTCAAGGCGCTTGGCCATGCCGTCCACGCGCGAGTTCGTCAGGCCGATCACCTGCGCGGCGACCTCGGTCGAGTAGCGCAGGCTCAGGCGGTCGAGGTGAAAGGTGGTGGCCGCGAGGGCTTCGGCGACGAGGGCGTCCGCACGGTCCTCCATCAGTTCGCGGTAGCGGTTCGCCACCGTTCTCGGCGCGAAGAAGCGTCCCACCTTTGCGCGATGCGTGCGGTGCTCCTCCCCGTCCATGAACAGGATTGGACTCTCCCCGACGCCATCAGGCATCAATTCGGCGCTGAAGCCGGCCTGGGTTGTGGCGTCCTTGTGCCGCAGCACCTGGCGTACCGCCTCGGTCGAGCGCAGGTGCCACACCTCACCGCGGCGCTCGGCGTGGGGCCATGACGCCTCACCCGGAGGGTGGGAGACACGACGGTTGGGGACCTCGACGCTCATCCAGCGAGGGTACCTTCGACCACCTACACCACGAACGCACTCCAACTCGGAGCGAGAATCGTCGTCTCCGGGTCACGCGCACTGTTCCGGATGCCCCCGGACGACTCCGACGTCGAGCAACTCAGCTCGGATCCTTTCGGCATCCCTTTGGAGCGAGCCACCCGGTGCGCCGGTTCAGGCGTCGAAGTCGGCGACCAACGACCTGATAGAGCTCACCTCGGCAAACAGCCGATCGGCCAGAGGAACGTCCTTGGAGGAATCCGTGCGGGCGATCGCAGTGCCGACGGCCGCGATCACGACACCGAAGGCGACCCGGGCAGTGTGCCGATCACCGGCGCGCTGCTCGATCAGGGGTACGAACGGACGCATCCGGTTCAGGATCTGCTTCCAGAAGCCCAGCGCCAACTCGGGTCTGTCCTGCAGCATCGCCTTGACCCGCGGGTAATCGGTGGGCAGGTCGAGTGACCGGGCGACCAGGATGCAGGTGTCGGCCACCAGGTTGCCTTCAGCGGCCAGGAACCATCGGGCGTCCGCCTCCGGGATCTCGGCCGGCGCCAGGTCGAACGCGGCTGCCAGCTTGGTCGGAAAATAGTTGAAGAACGTGCGCGGCGAGACCCCGACTTCGTCACAGATCTCTTCGATCGTGAAGTCGTCGGGGCCGAGTTCGACCACGAGGCGCAGGGCCGTTTCGTGCAGAGCGGTGCGGGTGGCCACCTTCTTGCGTTCACGCAGCGAGGTGGAGGGCTGCTTGGCGGCCGCCTCGGTCATGCCCTGCCCCCTTCCGCTGTCAACCTCCGGTGCTCGCCGTCGCTGGGCTCACCCTCGCCCTCGGACGCATCGCCGGCCGCGGTGGTCGCGGTGGCGTCGCCCGCCTCGGTGGATCCATTGTCGCCCCCGTCCGCTATCTCCTGCAGGGCGGAGCGCTCACGCAGCGGCGGAACCTTGAAGAACCAGGTGATCACGAACGCCAACAGCATTACGCCCAGCCCGAGCCAGTAGATGGTCACCACCGAGCTGTTGAAGCCCACCATGAACGGCTTGGTCAGCCGCGGATCCGCGCCGGTCAGGAAGGACGTGTCACTCGAACTGGTCTGTGCCTTCACCTGATTGGTGTCGCCGCTGTTGATCGCGTCGATCAGAGTCGGCACGATCTCGTCGATGATCGCCCGACGCTGCACCGGGTCGCTGTAGTCGACCGCGAGCTTGCCGTCGATGACGCTCAGGTTCTTCTCCTCGGCGACCTTTTCCAGGGCCTTCTGCTGGGCCTTCGGAACGATCTTGTCGACTTGAGTGTTGATCACCTTCTCGATCTTCGACAGTTGTTTCGCACCGCTGCTGAGCTTGGCGGTACCCGACGCGGCCGCGCTCGTGCCCTCGGTCAACTGCCCGCCCCGGCTGGCCGCCGTAGAGGCACCGTCGGCCAACGTGCCGGTTCCGGCGGCGACTTGCTGCATGCCACCGGCGAGCTGCCTGGACCCCTTCGCCGCGGACGATAGTCCGGCCGCCAGGCCGGGCTGGCCGGTGGCGCCGTTGAGGTACGCGCTGGTGGTGTTCACGCTGGTTCCCAGGGCCTTCATCGCCTTGGTCAACGCGCTCTGGTCGCCCGGGAGCTTGTCGCAGGCACTGTCGTCGCCGTCAGCACAGGCCTTCTGGTGGGTGGACAGGTCCGTCATTGCCTTCGAGGCTGCAGCGAAGTCGGACGTGGCCTGCTTGGACGTCCGGGCCGCAGTGGTTTCAGCGGTGCTGAGCTTCGCCAGCCCGCCGGCCAGCTCACTAGTGGCGGTGGCGATCTTCTCGGTGCCGGTGGCCAGCTGTTGCGCGCCGGCGCCGATCTTCCCGACACCTCCGACGAAGGCGCCGGTGCCGATGGTCAGCTTGTCCAGTCCGGCGCTGACCGCGGAGACCCCGTCCGCGAGCTTGCCGACGCCCTTCGCGGCCCGCTTGTGGGCGGCGTCCGACACCTTCTTGCGGACGGCCGTCTCCACCTTGACGTTGACCTCGTCGGTTGCATCGGACAGCTTGTCGTCGACCTGGGTGCGGATCTTGTCGGTGATCGGGGTCCACATCTGGGCCATGATCGCCTGGTTGTTCGGCGCGGACGCCACCGCCGGGTCGAGGGCCGCGTCCAGGGCTTCGTTCAGGGTCTGCTCGTCGGTCAACGCGTTGCTCACGTTGGCCGGCAGCACACTGAACAGCAGCGAGAGCATGATCGCGGTGCCGAGGGTGCCGCCGATCTGACGGAAGAAGGTGGCCGAACTCGTCGCCACGCCGATGTCGCGGGGCGAAACAGCCGCCTGGACGGCCAGGGTGAGGGTCTGCATCAACTGACCCAGGCCCAGGCCGACCGTGAACATCGCGGTCGCCAGGTACCAGAACGGCTTGTCGATGGTCATGAATGCGAGGATCAGGAAGCCGGCCGCGGTGGTGGCCGTGCCGGAGACCGGAAAGATGCCATAGCGGCCAGTGCGTGCGATCACCTGCCCGGTGCCGATCGAGGCGAGCATCAAACCGGCCATCATCGGCAGGGTGGCGAGGCCGGCCTGGGTCGGCGAGAGCCCGACCACGATCTGCAGGTAGAGCGGCAGGGTCAGCATCGCGCCGAACATGCCGAAGCCGACGAGCACGCTGAGCACGGTGGCGATCGAGAAGACCCGGGAGCCGAACAGCCGCAGCGGAATGATCGCGTCCGCGCCCATGGCGCGTTCGACCACAATAAATCCGATCAGCGCCACGGCGCCGATGGCGAAGCAGGTGATCGAGCCGGCGGACGTCCAGCCCCACTCGCGACCCTGTTCGGCGACCAGCAGCAGCGGGGCCAGGGTGGCGACCACCAGTCCGGCACCCCACCAGTCGATCCGGGGACGGTTCTGGGCGTTGTGCGGCAGGTGCAGGAAGGCGACCACCATCAGGAGCGCGAGCACGCCGACCGGCACATTGATCAGGAACACCCAGCGCCAGCCGTCGATCCCCAGGATCGTGTCGGCACCGGCGAAGAGGCCGCCGACCAGAGGACCGATCACGGACGCAACGCCAAAGGTGGCCAGGAAGAAGCCCTGATATTTGGCCCGCTCGCGTGGGGCGAGCATGTCGCCCATGATCGCGAGCGGCAGCGACATCAGGCCACCGGCGCCGAGGCCCTGGAAGGCGCGGAACGCGGCCAGGGTGAGCATCGAGGTGGCGAAAGCCGAGAGCAGCGAGCCCAGCACGAAGATGCTGATGCTGATGATGAACAGCGGACGACGCCCGAACTGGTCGGACAGCTTGCCGTAGAGCGGGGTCGTGACAGTGGCGGCGATCAAGTAGGCGGTGGTCACCCAGGCCTGTTGATTCAGGCCCTGCAGGTCGTCGCCGATGGTACGGATCGCCGTGCTGACGATCGTCTGGTCGAGCGCGCTGAGGAACATGCCCGCCATCAGCGCGCACATCACCAGCGTGATCTGCCTCTGGCCCATGATCGGCTCCGAGCCGGCCACCTTGATCGGGGCCGGCCGTTCCAGCGTTCCTGCAGCCACTGCATCCTCCTCCAACATGGAAAACGCTGCCGTCTCTGCGGCAGCGCAATATTACGGTACCGCAGTTTTGCAGGAATGCAACTTGTCCTCAGCCCACGCCTACAGCCAAGAGGTCTCCATCCCGAGCGCTGGGCCAGTTGTGCGAGAGGTGTCCTGCCGCCCACCAAGTAGTCCGTCACCGACCCACTGCGGGAGTCCCAGGACCATGCCGTCGGCACAAGCCGGTCAGGATCGCCGATCCGTAGGCACTCGAACGAATACGCGCATATGGGGAGCACTTGGCTCCCTGAACAGTCAAGCCTGGTGGGTCACTGCCGGACTAGGGACGTCAAAGGGGTCCAGCGTGCACGATCCGGCCTTCGCCGAAAGTGAGGACCAGCGTGTTGGCCGGTCGTCTCGACATCAGGGCCGAGGTGGGTTTCCGACGCTGAGCGGGCTGGAGAGCTTGCGGCTGCGGTGCCAACGAGCCAGGGCGCCGTCCACCGCGATGGGTGCGAGTTCGCCGCAGGCAATCCCAATCAGGATGCCTGCGATGACGTCGCCGGGGTAGTGCACGCCGGAATGAACACGCGTAAAGGCGACGACGAGGGCAGCGAGCCGCACCGGTCCGGCGACCCAGGGCAGCGTGTGCCCGATGGCTTCGGCGAACGCGAAAGCCGACGCTGAGTGGCCTGAAGGGAAAGAAGTGGAAGTTGGCATGCGGACGCGCCGGGCGTCGGGTACGAACGCGCTGTCGCGGTCCGGCCGCGTGCGTTGGCTCGCCCGCTTGAAGACCTGGTTGACCGTGACGGAGGCCAGCCCGATGGCCACGATGCCGTGTAGGGCCGACCGCCTACCCGTGGAGCCTCCGGTGAGCGCCATGACAGCCGCGGTGCCGAGCCACAGCCTGGAGTAATCGGCGGCTGAGGTCAGTGGCCGCAGGGCCGCATCCAATTGAGGTGTCGCCGTCTCAGCAACGGCGGCGTACAGGGCCCGATCGAGTGCGGACAACTCCGACCGCCAGGACTTGCCGTGCACCGACGGTGCTTGACCTGGGGCTGGGTCGCCGGCCGACGACGTGCGCGACCGCTCCGGTTCGGCCTTGCCGGTGATGTGGGCGGATCTGCGCATGCCCCAGTATGGCGCCGCTGCGTCCAGCAGAACACTATGCTTCGGACGGGCTCCGGTGCCGGATGGCACTGAGGCTGGGTCGGGAGGTTCCATGAGCGCCAAGGCGGGTTCAGTCCGGAACCGGGCTCTGGCGATCGTCTCGATAGGCCTGCTCGGCTTGGTGGTGTTCCTGGTCCTCCAAACCGTCATCAACAACGTGGTCGCGATCTCCGTAGCTGTTGGCGGGTTGGCGATTCTGGCATGGGGCGCCTGGTGGTCGATCACTGAACAGTGGCCCCGACGAGCCATCGGCCTCCTTGGCGTCGCGACGGGAGTGGCGTCGGTCTTCCTGGCCTTCCGGGCGGCAGAGCCCGAGGCTAGCTACCCCTGGATCAGGCTTGTCGCTGCGGTGTGTCTGGCTGCCGGCTCCGCGACATGCGCGCGCCTTGCCATCGTCGCCAGTCTGCACCAACTCGACCTGGCCCGTTCCTTCCCGAGGCTCCGCCCTTCTCATCCAGTACTGATCTGCAACCCCTGGTCAGGTGGCGGAAAGGTTGAGCGTTTCGACCTCGTGAACAGGGCTCGGGCGCTGGGTGTCGAGGTGATCATGCTCGAGCGTGGCCTCGATCTCGAGAAGTTGGCCCGCGACGCGGTGGCCAGGGGTGCCGATTGTCTGGGGATGGCCGGGGGTGACGGGTCGCAGGCGCTGGTCGCAGGCATCGCCGTAGAACACGGGTTGCCATTCGTGTGCATCAGTGCCGGCACCCGAAACCACTTCGCCCTCGATCTGGGCCTGGATCGGGATGATCCAAGCAAGGGGCTGGTCGCCTTTTCCGACGGAGTCATCCGCAAGGTCGACTATGCCCGCGTCGGGTCACGCCTGTTCGTCAACAATGTGTCCCTGGGCGTCTATGCCGAGATTGTGGACCAGGACGGCTACCGCGGCGCCAAGCTGGCTACAACCACTGAGATTCTCTCGGAATTGCTGGGGCGTACGGCCGAAGTGTTCGACCTGCAGTTCACGCCTCCCGAGGGTCGCGAGGTTGACGGTGCGCTCCTCATCCTCGTCTCCAACAACCCCTACATCCTCGGCCCCAAGCTGGACGTGTCCCAGCGCCGCTCCTTGACCACCGGGAAACTCGGCGTGCTGGCGATCAGCGCCAGAACCGGCATGGACGCGGCCGCTTTGATGACGCGCACGGCGCTGGGCCGCACCGGGACCGGCCCAAACATCCAGCAGTTCACCACTGAGTCCCTCCAGATCCGCTCGCGCTCGGGAAGCGCGAATGCAGGAATCGACGGGGAAGCTGTCCGCATGGACACCCCGCTCGAGTTCCGGATCCAGCCGAAGGGCCTCACCATTCTGGTGCCCCCGGACAACCCAGTTGTGACCGCCGCCAAGCACTATCGCAACTTTGGGGTCGCCGGGCTCTGGGACATCGCCCGCGGACGAACCCCAGAGGAACTGACCAGGATCTCCTGATGCGCCCAGAATGCCGGATTTTCTCGGTCTTCCGGTGTTCGAAGCCGGCAATGTTGGCGTCGCCGAGGGTGGCCGACCACTGGTTGAGCGACTCGACGAGCGCCGACTGGGGCTCGGTCGGTGCCTCCTATTCCGCCGCCTGCCTTGCAGCGTCCGCCCTTTTCCGAACGCGAAGCGACGGCTGGCGCCTTTGCTCTGTTCGTCTGGTGGCTCCGGCTCAGCCCAGCACCAGCAGCACGACGCCGACGGCAGCGAGAAGGAGACCCACCACCTGGGGTGGGTGCAGCCGCTCCTTGAGCACTACGCGGGCCAGCAGCACGGTCCCACCGGGGTATAGGGCGACGATCACGCCCACCACGGACAGCAGTCCGTCATCGAGGGCCCGGAAGTAAGCGGCGTTGGCCAGGGTGTCGAGCACCCCGGCTCCAAGCGCTAGCGGGAGGACCGCACGGATGGGCGCCCCGGCCACACTCGTGGCCAGCGCGACCACGGCCACTGCAGTCCAAGCCGATACCCGGTTCGCGACCAGCGGCCAGAGGCTGCCCTCCTCGGCCACCCGATCCAGGCACACCAGGCCCAGGCCGATCAGCGCACCCGCCGCCAGCGCCATCAGCACACCGCTGCGGTTGGCGACCGGGGTGGGTTCGGCGGGCTCCGGCGGCTCTCGGCTGATGAGCACCACAGCGCCGCCCGCCACCGCCATGCCGACGTAGGCGAGAATTCCGGGTCGCTCCCCCTCGATCAGCCCCGACGCCACCGGAACCACCGCCGACATGACCGCAGATAGCGGCGCCACAACGTTCATCGGACCGATCCCCAGCGCCCCGTACAGCAGCGCGATACCCAGGCCACCCGCCAGGCCCGACGCAGCCCCCCACGCCAGCCAGGTCCGGGTCGGACCCTCCCCTTCCGCCAGCAGGAACGGCAGCAGGAGCAGCAGCCCGGCGGGCAGGCCGACCAGCAGCACCCGCAGCGCCGGCGTGCGGCGAGCGGCCAGGCCCCCAAGGAAGTCCGCCGTCCCCCAAGACGCCGCCGCGAACAACGCCAAACCCAGCCACATGGGTGTCATCCTGCCGTCGGCCCACCCCTGGATCCGGCAAGCAGCACCGCGCGCCCGGCGGCTACGACGAACTAGTCGCCACCGGACTCAGGCAGCCCACTGGTCGGCGATGGTCTCGGCCGGTGACTCACGAGGGACCACGGCCTGTTCTTGCTGGTCGGGGTGCGTAACGGTGGCGGCGGAGCAGCCGTTTGATGGTGCGCCCGGAGTTGGGCTCCCTGGGGCGTCGACTTCCGGCTCGCGAGGGGCGATCTGGAGTCATTCAAGTCGCAGCCCGGAGCGGGGAGTCACTCAGCCTCGTAGTTTGGGCTCCCGATACGCCGGCGACGGCCGAAGCGACCCCGGATCAGCCGAGCCCGGTGCGCTCGTCCTCGTCGCTCAGCTTGCCTTCGACCGGCTTGCGGGACAGCCCGACCGAGCCGGCGTCGGGGTCGTCGGAGACCGCCGCACCGACCGCCACCGACTCGTCGATCGAGGCGTAGGTTGGGCGCAATTTCACGGCGTTGGGCTTGGACTGCTCCCGCTTCGCCTTGCGGGATGCGGCGGTGAGGTTGAGCGCCTCGACCGCGACCGCGAACGCCATCGGTCCGTACACCAGCGCCTTGTTGATGTGGTGTCCGAAGCCCTCGGCGATCAGGAACACACCGATCAGAAGCAGGAACGCCAACGCAAGCATCTTCACGGTTGGGTGCGCGTTGACGAACTCGAACACGTGGCGCGAGGCGAAGAGCATGATTCCGAACGACAACACCACCGCGGAGATGATGATGGCCATGTTGCTGGTCATGCCGACCGCGGTGATTACCGAGTCCAACGAGAACACGATGTCGAGCAGCAGGATCTGTCCGATCACGGAGCCGAACGTTGCCGCACCTTTGCCGGGTTCGTCGCTCTCCTCGTCCCCCTCAAGCTTCACGTGGATCTCATGGACCGCCTTGTACACAAGGAACAGACCGCCGACGATCAGGATGAGATCCTTCCACGAGAAGGCCCACGGCCCGATGAAGAAGACCTCCTCGGTCAGCGTGATGATCCACCCGGCGACAAGTACCAGACAGACCCGAATGAACATCGCCAGGGTGAGGCCGATGTTGCGTGCCCTGGCCTGCTGCTCGACCGGGAGTTTGCTGGCCTGGATCGAGATGAAGATCACGTTGTCGATGCCGAGCACCAACTCGAGCACAAACAGCGTCAGGAAGACCGCCACGTTCTCCGGCGTAAAGTTGATCGAGAGATCCACGAGGTCATCGTAGGGAAGAGTTCACCTCGGCGAACGGCGCGCGGTCCAGCATCCCGGGTCGTGGGCAGATGCGGCGGAGTGCCTGGCCTGGTCGGACCGCCCTCACTGTTGTCGGTGGCGACGGCATCGACGCTGTGCCCACCGGCGCAGTACAGCGCGACAGTGGATGCCGTTCCCGCTTGCAGTCGCCGGTCGTGGGACCGCTCCATCGGCTCATGGCTTGGTGCCATGCACAAGCGGATGTGTCCGGCCATCGAAGTGACCGGGCACATCCGCCTCAGGCGATACCCCGCTACTGAATGAGCTTCCAGAGGTTCGGGGCGCGATCCGGTGTGGTCTCCGCGTGCGAGGAGTGCCCCCGCTTCGCGCGGAACAGTTCACCGTTGCTGACGACCAGCGCACCCGCCCGGTACCGGGTCGCAGCCGCCCACGCCGGTACGTCCACCGGCGCGATCCGACTGGTCCTGCCATCAACGGCACGCGTCCGCAGCAGGACGTACTCGCCCACCCTCACCGGACGCTGGTACGTCCGCCAGTTTGCTGCGTCGGTCGAGTACTGGATCGTCATGCCGGGGTTCCGGACGTTGGCGGTGAGCCGCCCGCGGTTGAGTTCGCCACCGGGTAGCGGGATCCGGTAGTTGACCCCGACACCGCGCATGCCCACCGGCTGGTAGTACGACAGCAGCGGGAACATGACCTGACCGACGGTGTTGACGAACGTGTTCCACGCGGCATCCATCTTGGCGCCTGGGGTTGGCGTTTTCCGGTTCCACGCGCGCTCAGCGATGCCGAGCAGCTTCGGGAAGGCCTGGTACTCGCGGATCTCCTGGTTCATGGCGATCTCGGCCCACAGGCTCGCCTCCATGCCCAGGATGTTCTTCTTGCCCGCCGGGGTCAGCTCCTCCCAGTTCGGGTCCGGCGTGAACGGCGCGCCCCACCGGTCTGTCGTGGCGTTGCTGTACACGTCGAACGGCTGGTACTCGAACGTGCGCTTCTCGTCCACCAGGTTGGCCCAGTAGTAGCCGGGCTCGTTGGGATCCCTGTTGTACGCCAGGTCCATGTAGAGGTTCGTGGCGTGCGCCAGGATCACCGGGGTCCCCTGGTTGGCGAACTGGTAGGCGGTCTGCTCCTTACCCCAGCCCCAGACGTTCTCCCACGGCAGGGCCGCGAAGTTCTTGAGCTTCAGACCGGGGACGGTCCCATACAGCAAGGCGTCCTCCCACCCTGCGGTGCGCGGGGCGACCGTGAGCGCGATGTCGTTCCAGCGGGTGAAGAAGTGATCCATGAGTTCCTGGTTATCCATCGCGGCGGTGGTCGGATTGCTCTTGCACAGCGGTGAGCCTTGCCACGGGTCGGGCTTCGGCGCCTCATCCCCGCCGATGTTGAACATCCCCAGCGGGGCACCCGCGGCGTCGTACATCGCCTTGACCTCGGTGGCGACCTTGGTCAGGAACGTGTACGAGGACTCGATGCAGGGGTTCACCAGGTTGTCGATGTAGTTCTGGACGCTCACGTGGTTCGACGTGTCGTTCGGATCGAGCAGCCGGTACTCGGTGGCGCGCGCCGGGTTGCTGTCCTTGTACCGCTCGTAGCGGTACTCCATTGCCTGGACTGCGGCGCGGGCGTGCGCTGGCATGTCGAACTCGGGGATCACCTCGATGTGCCGCTTGGTGGCGTACCTCAGGATCGAGCGGAACTGGCGGGTGGTGTAGTAGCCGCTGCCCTGCCCGACGAAGTTCCCGATCGCCTGCTCGAAGCCCTGCCAGGTGGGCGTCCGCCCCAAGTTGGCCTCGGTCTCGTTGCGGGCCTTGCCCAGGACCCCGTCGCCCGGGGCCAGGTCCGTGCCAGAGCCCATGCCCTGGTGAAGCTTGTCCTCCTCCGCCAGGTCGAAGCCCCGCTTCGAACCGTAGGAAGTCAGCTCCGGGATCCCGGGGATCTGCAGCCGCCAGCCCTCGTCGTCGGAGAGGTGGAAGTGGAGCTTGTTGAGCTTGAGGAACGACATGAGGTCCAGGAACTTCTTGATGGTCTTGGGGCCCTCGAAGTGTCGTCCGACGTCGATGCCCATGCCGCGGTAGGTGAACAGCGGAGCATCCGCGATCGCCGCACGCTGGACGGCGATCGAGCTGCTCTCCCTGCCCCGAGCGGCAGCCGCGTAGGCGGAAATCGGGATCATCTGGCGCAGCGTCTGGATGCCGTAGAGGACTCCGGCCCGATCGCGTCCGACGATCCGGATGCCATCTCTGGTGACCAGCAGCTTGTAGCTCTCAGCATCAGGTCCGCCGTCGCCGTCGGGGTTGAGGAGCGGATCAATGCTCAGCTGAATGCTGCCCGGGCGACCCGACCGCCGCATCGGCGACACGCGCACGTTGCCGCGGAGGACATCCTGCAGGGCTGACTCCAGGAACCGCGCCTCACGGCGCAGGCCGCGCTCGAAGGTGATGGTGCTTCGCCTGTCCAGGGTGTACCTGCCGGCGCGCTCCTCGACGGTCAGCGGCCGGGGGACGAGGCGGTCCGCCAGGCTGAGGCGCTGCATCGGCACGGTGTTCTCGGCGAAGCGGGTCCCGGCCGTCTGCACGACCGCCTGGTCGCCGGGGAATGCCCGAATCTGGTTCGGGTCGGTCGGATCCAACAGAGCCTTGGCGGGTACCCAGCGCGGTCGTCCATCGCCGTAGGTAATGCTCCACGCCTGCGGACCGTCGGACTTCGCGACGGCCCAGAACTCCAGGTCCAGGGTGATCTCGCGTCGCTGGCCGGGTTCGAGCGGGTCGAAGGCGGCAGTCGGCTTCAGCGTGTAGAAGTCACCGCTGTCGGCCTCGTCCGCATGGTCGATGGTCAGTCCCTGATCCGCCAGATGCTGCACTGCTTGGGTGACAACAGCGTCGGAAGGGAAGGTGGCCGGCGGGATAGGAGGCGGCATGAGCGCGACGGGCCGGCGCACCCAGTTGAAGTAGAGACTCCAGTCGGAGTCGAGCACGCACCGGCGGTCATTGTTCGCGAGCACGAGCTGAGCGGTGAAATGCGTGGCACCATCGCTGTGATCGATCGGT
>Ga0190275_10002296_pt1 | contig 13835 bp, 11 predicted proteins | sample Popmic550T_FD_133745 | JGI IMG/M metagenome (GOLD analysis project Ga0190275, IMG submission 133745) | Populus adjacent soil microbial communities from riparian zone of Yellowstone River, Montana, USA - 550 T | ecosystem: Environmental > Terrestrial > Soil > Riparian zone > Trees stand | place... | reverse complement strand
GATCTTCTCTCGCAACTCGCCAAAGCAGGCGGCCAGATACTCCTCAAGGAGGTGACACAAGACACCGTGAAGCGTGTCATCGGCCCTGGCGCGGTCTGGCCGGAACTCTCACGGCAGCAGATCGCGGAGGAAATCTGGCTCGAAATCGAAGCTGGCTCGACCGGGAGACCCAACCAGGCCCAGGAGATCGCCAACATGGAGCGGCTGGCGCCACTCTTGTTCCAGCTTCCTAACATCGACCCGGAGTTCCTGGCACGGGAGCTTCTCAAACGCCTCGATGACAGGCTAGACCTCACGCTCGCCTTCAAGAGCATGTTGCCGTCGATTGTCGCCATGAACGCGGCGCGGCCGTCGGCACCGGGAGCTGGGCCTGTGCAGGGTGCCGCCCAGGGTCCGGCGGGGATGTCGAACGGCGCCGGGGCCGCTCCAGGCCGCGCCGGTTCGCCCCCGCCGGATCAGGTCGGGGCGCTGGCCGGGATGCCGCCACCCGTGGGACCGATGCAGTAACCCTTGGTGTCAGGTGTCTGGACGAACACCACATTTCGTGGCACAGCTTGCGCCTAACAAACATTAACAGACCGGGAATTACGACGTGGCAGACGGCGAGGGCGGTGATGGCGCCGTTCCTAACGGGGTAGACAGCGCAGGCGCCCAGGCTCCTGACACAGCACCCCCGTCGTCTCCGTCCAGCACTCCCGACGCTCCTCCACCTTCTTCGGACGCTATAGCGCCCTCGTCCAGCGCACCGGCTGAAAGCAAGGAAACCCTGCTTGACGCGGTCCTCAAAGCGGTGCCCCCGAAGGGCGAGGACCCCGACAAGCTGACGCTTCCAGGCGAGGCTTCGCCAGCCTCGGGCACGGGTCCGGACGGACCTTCCGAACAACCTCCCGAGGAACTTCCGGCCGATCCGACGCCGGAAGAGATGGCGCGCTACTCGTCGAAGACCCGCGACCGCGTGAAGATGCTTCTGCGCCAGCGCAACGAAGCAGCTCAGCAGGCCGAAGCCCTCCGGGGCGAAGCCGAGGTGTCACGGGGTATTCGGGATTACCTGGCAAAAACCGAGATCACCAAGGAGGATTTCTCCCTCCTTCTCGATCTCGGTGCCTCCTTGCGCAGAGGGGACTTCAAGTCCTTCTACGAGGGGGTGAAGCCCTACGTGGACCTGGCCGAGGAAGCCCTCGGCATCCAGCTCCCGGAGGACGTGAAAGCCCTGGTCAACCAAGGCCACATGACGACGGAGGCGGCGAGGCGTTACTCGCAGGAGCGCCTCTCGCGTCAGATGGCCGAGAGCCGGGATCAGCGCACGCGGGTAACCCACGAGCAGCAGAACACCCAGCGTCAGCAGGAGGAACTCGGCAACCAGGTTCGTGACACCATCACGAACTGGGAGAGCGAGGTTCGGAAAGTCGATCCGGATTACGGCCGCAAGCAGGACCTGATGAAGGACATGCTCTGGTCGGTAGTCCGCGAGATGGGGACCCCACAAAATCCCCAGCACGCAATCCAGATTGCCAACGAAGCCTACCGTCGGGTGAACGAGAACGTCGCACGTTTTCGCCCCCCGCCGAGGCCCACCCAGCTCAGTCCTTCCTCGGTTCATCGTGCAACGGGCGTGACCCCAGAGCCGAAGAACCTCATGGAAGCAGCCATGATCGGCTTGGAGAAATCACGCCGTAGCGCCTGAAAGGGCAAGCTATGGCATTCACGGCAGGCGAAATCGCGAGCATCGCCAATGCGTCGCTCGACTTCTACTTCAACAAGGGTGAGACGTTTAAGCAGAGCGTTCAGCAGCGTCCTCTGCTCAGCATTATGGAAGGCTCGAAGAAGACCTTTCCTGGTGGCAAAGGTAATATCTCCATCGGCGTCAAGGGCGTGTCAGGCGACGGCTCCGGCAACGATGTCCTCAAGGGGTACACCCACAACGACCTGGTGAACTTCTTCACTCCGGCCAACATCAAGCGGGCCAACTACCCCTGGCGCGAGCACCACATCGGTCTCACGCTCACGCACACCGAGTTGAAGATCGACGGCATCAGCGTCGTCGACACCAACGGCGAGCGCACCAACGAGCACTCCCGCCGGGAGATGACGGTGCTGGTGGGAATGCTGGAGGACAAGCTCTACGAGCTTGGCGAGCAATACTCGATCTCGATGAACAACCTCCTTTGGGGCGACGGTGTCGCTGACCCGAAGGCCATCGCGGGCATCCAGAGCATCATCACGGTGGACCCCTCTGTGGGGGTGGTCGGCGGCATCGACCGTGCCACGAACCCGTGGTGGCGCAACCGTGCCAGGACCACGGCCTTCGGCGCCAAGGTGACTGGAACCCCTGCGCTCGCAAGCTGGGGCGGCGGCCCGATCACGGCTTCGGCCACCAACGGCGGCGCCCTGATCACGGCCCTTCAGAACGACTACCGGCAGATGGTCCGGTACGGCGGCAAGCCCAACAAGTTCCTGGCCGGAAGCGATTTTCTTCAGGCGCTGGAAATGGAGTTCCGGGCCAACGGCTACTATACGAACTCAGGCTTCGCGAGCGGTGCCGATGTCTCTGTCGGTGCGATGCGGGTTCCTGGGGGTGCGACCGTCGAGTACGATCCGACGCTCGACAGCCTCGGCAAGTCGAAGTTCGCGTATTGGTTCGACAGCCGTCGCCTGTTCCTCGAAGCGATGGAGGACGAGTGGCGCAAGGAGCATACCCCCGCGCGCCCGGCCAACCAGTTCGTGCTCTATCGCAGCATCACCTCTACGGGTCAGTTGGTCTCGACCCAAAACAACTGTCATGAGGTCCTAGAGATCGTGTGACAGGAGGGCGGGCGCGGGGTGGGCGAAGGCGAGAGCGTTCCATCCCGCGCACCGTTTCTCGATTGAGCTGAACTCTCGCACCTCTCGCGGAGAACCACTATGCACATCTGCACGGCGTACATCATGCTCGGCGGCGACCAGGGCTCGGTCGTCTTCCGTGGTCCCGACAATCCCGTGTCATGGCCGGAGGTGGGGGTGCTTCAAACTCTCCATGGCGAAGAGTGCGTCTTCAACATCAACGTGATCGACGACATCGTCCGGCACCGCGCAGCCGAAAAAGTCCGGCTCCAGGCCATCTATGGCACCGAGGTCGTCGAGAAGATTTATCCGGGCCGTTCGCCGTCCATCGAGATGCAGATACCGGGTGAGGACCCCAAGCGCCCAGGGCGCGATCCCGACGCCGATGAGCACGAGGATGAGGACCCGGCCGAGTACGGCAATCCGGACCTCACGAAGACGCCTCCCGACGACGACGACGAAGCAAGCGACGACGACAGCGCCCAGCTCGTCGACGCCGACTTCCACGCCTGGACCGCCTCCAAGAAGCGTCCTCCGCGCAATCGGACCAAGGGCGTCAAAGGCGTTCTCGTCACCAAGGACAAGCGCATCCCACTTGGTGGAGATGCCTGATGGCCTTCGGGACCTCGCTCGTTAACCTCCGTATCAAATTACGGGCCGAGGTCTGGCAGAGCCTCACCATGTCACAGGGGCTCAACGCCCAGGACCAATACGATATGGCCCTGGACCGTACCCAGAAAGAACTCTGGGAGAGCTACGAGTGGCCACATCTTACGTATTACGCCAATCTTCCACTTCAGAATGGCCAGCAGCTCTACGATTACCCGCTCGATATGCCGTTCGACTACATCGTCAAGGCGTACGTGCTCACCGGCAACAACAACTGGACGCCGATGGATTTCGGCATCGGGCTGGAAAACTACGCGCAACATGGTGGGGAGGCCGGGAGGTCCTGGCCTCCTCAGAAGTGGGGAAACCGGCCTATCGTCACAGGAGGTGTCACCGACCCCGTCGGCAAGCTCGAAATCTGGCCCATTCCCAACAAGAACGGCTCGCTTCGCTTCAAAGGCCAGGCGCCGTGTAATCCCCTCGTCGCCGACACCGACAAGGCGGTGCTGGACGATGTTCTCCTGACACTGTTCACGGCGGCCGAAATCCTCGCCTCGCAGAAGTCCGAAGCGGCACCCGTCAAGCTCCAGAAAGCGAACCAGTTTCTGCGTCGGCACTTCGCGAACCTAGGGGGCGGCAAGCGAAGGACCATCGCGCTCGGGGGCGTCGGCTCGATGCCAGGCTACTCCCGGCCGACGCCGGGCCTCGACTATATACCCCCCGGCTACAATGGCTGATCGGCAGCCATGGCCACGCAGTCCCTCTACTATGAATTGAAAGACTTTGCTGCGGGCATGGACCTGCGCAAGTCGCCGATCACCGCTCCGGCGGGATCGCTTCGGATGTTGCGCAACGCACACGTTACGGCAGGAGGCGAGATCGAGAAACGCTCGGCTTTCGTGCACCGGGGCGACGCCATGCCGGGCTCGTACGGCCTCGTCTCCATCGGCGGATTGCTCTACACGCTAAGTGACAACGGCCCCTACATGTCCGCCAGCCCCATCGACACCAGCGGCGGCTGGGTCGGCGTCGGCAACATCCCGCTGCCGACAGGCTCCGAGATTTACGAAATCTACGATTGGGACCTCTACGGCGGCAGGCTCTACGTCTCGACGAACTCGGCCGGGGGCAACTTTCACTTCTACCAGGACCCCGGCGGCCCGTCGGCGCCGATGAAATGGATCGATACTCTTGCCGGAGCTAACCCTGCGTTCTCGGCGGCGTTTCGCACCTATAAGACAAAAATCCATGGCGTCTGGGGCAACGCGCTGAGGTTCTCGTCCGCAGGCCACCCGGAGTGGTGGGGCGCCGAAGACCCGGCCGCGCTGCCTGACCCGCTGGTGGGTGCAGGCTACATCCTCCTCGATCAGGAGGACAGCGAGATGAGCAGCGTCATCGGCCTGGAGGTTTACTACGACAAGCTCGCCGTCTTCTCGGCCAAGGCGTGTCAGCTCTGGAGCATTAGCCACGACAGCACCCAGAACCAGTTGCTCCAAACACTCAGACAGTGTGGGACAATCGCGCCGCAGAGCATCCGGCAGTACGGCTCCGGGGATATTTTGTTCCTGGGCTCGGACGGCATCCGTTCGCTCAAGGCGCGCGAGCAGCTCGTGTCAGCGGCGGTGTCAGACATCGGGTCCCCCGTGGACCCCCTGATACGCGATCTCTATTCGAGCATGGGCATGGCCTGGATGAGCCAGGCCATCGCGACCTTGCAGCCCTACACCGGCCGCTACTGGATGGTGTTCCCCGATAGGGTCTTCGTGCTCTCGAACTTCCCCAATCCGAAGATCACCGCGTGGAGCATCTACGAACTCGGCTTCACGGTGACGGATGTCTGCGAAGCCGGAAACGGAGGCATCTTCCTAAGAGCGAGCGACGGCAGGATTTTCCAGTACGGCGCCATGGTGCCGGAAATCTACGATAGCTCCCCCGTGGAGGTGCTCACGCCCTTCATGGGAATGGATCGGCCAGCGACGTTCAAGCAGTTCAAGGCCATCGACATGGCTTGTACGGGGCAGTGGAACATTTACGCCGGGTTCAACCCCGGGAACCTTACCGACCGGGATCACCTCGGCCTCGCAACAGGCCCCACGTTCCTCGACGGCCAGTTCGCCATGATGGGGCACACGACACACCTATCGTTGCTGTTTACCAACAACGCGCCGGGACCCGCCACGCTCGCTTCCTGCATGATCCACTATGACCGGCAGGAGACGACATGAGCGTCATCAAGACCGGGCTGGCCTTCGAGCCCCTGGAATACGTGATGACACGGTTGCGGCCGCTCGACCGCAGCGAACTTTTTGCGACGCGAGCGCACGACGATCCATCGCTCGCCGCCCAAGAAGTCATGAACGCCTGCGCCCCCTACGGCACGATGTTCTGGCACGGGGGAGTGCCGGTGTCGGCGGTGGGGTACTTCCCGATGTGGCCAGGCGTGGTCTCGGTCTGGGCCTTCGGCACCTTGAACTGGCGCCACGTCGTGAGTGCCATGACACGCTACGTGATCAAGGACCTGGTGCCATTCCTCCTGAAACTGCGGGTTCACCGCGCCGAATGCCGGTCGCTCGCGACCCGTAAAGACAGCCAACGCTGGCTCCGGGCGCTCGGCGCCTATCCCGAAGCGACGCTCAAGGGCTTTGGGCGCAACCGCGAGGACTTCACGCTTTATGCTTGGTCAGACCACAACCACGGCATCAGCCGGGTCGTTCACTAGACGACGGCGGGCGCTCCTGGCGACAATCCCCGGCGTGCAGCAGCGCGTTCGCTTCCGCATGGCCAAAGTCGAAGACGTACCGGCGCTGACACGGGTTTTCAGAAGCTATTATGAGACTTCGGATTGGCAGTATTTCTTAGAATTCGACGAGGAAAACTGCATCAGATATCTCGAAACCGTGATCGGCACTCCGATTGTGCCACACATGATTGGTGAAGAGCGCACGCCCGAGAGCGACATCGTCAGCGTGCTCTCATATCAGTTGATCCAGGATTTCTCGAAGAAGCCCATTGCCATCGGGCATACCCTTTGGATCAGAAAAGACTATCATCCGACGGCGCTCGCCCGCCATCTCATCGACACCTTCCTCGATCTCGCCCGAGGCGATGGTGCCAGCGTCATCCACCTTCCGGTCATGAGCAACTTGCCGGAAGCCCGGTCTCTCAAAAATCTCCTTCGCAAGAAGGACTTCCATGAGATGGGCTTTGTGATGAGAAAAGGGCTTTAGCCATGGGCGGAATATTCGGCGGAGGCAGCAGCGGCGGCGGCAGTGGCGACTACGCCAACCGGATGTCCATTCAGATGCAGCAGGAAGCTGCCGCTGAAGCCCGCATGAAGGAGCAGCAGCGCGAGGCACGTCTCCGGGAGGGCGAGGCGGCGATCAACGCCTTGTTCGATCCGAAGCCGATCATGGGAACTCGTCGCACCAAGACCACCAGCAACTTGAACGACAAGCTCCCGGAAGGGCTCCGTGTCAGGACCGGCTCAACCACTGCGCCCGGGTCTACCCCAGAATGGCGCGGCGGCGGTACCTACGTTGGCAGCGACGGCAACACCTACACCGTGCCGACTTTTGAGGGTGGGGCCGCCGTCTCTGGCGGTGGCGGTGGCGGTGGCGGTGGCGGTGGCGGTGGCGAAAGTGCTGCTGGGGGACCCGTCACGGGCTGGGACGAGGCGGGGTATCTCGCCGCCAACCCCGACGTGAAAGGCTACACGGGAGGCAGCCCCAAAACGCACTGGGAGACGCACGGCAAAAGCGAAGGCCGCAAAGGCGGCGAGTTCACCTACGATCCCAGCAAGCCGTACCAAGTCGTCGATGCGCAGGGCAACGTCGTCTACGCGACCGGAGACCCCAACGCGACCGGCGAATTCGAATGGGACGAGACCTATGACACCGGGGGCCGGAAGGGCCAGTTCGACGAGCTGTTCGGCAAGTACGAGACCGGCCAGCGCGATTACTACATGCCGGAACTGCGCAAGCAGTACGGGGAAGCCCGCAAGAAGGGCTACCTGGCGCACGCGGGCGCGGGCACGCTTTGGTCCTCCATGCGCGGTGACACCGAGGCCGACATCGGCGGGCAGAACACCCTCAACCAGGGGCAGATCGAGAGCCAAATCCAGGACAGCCTGGGTGGTCTCAGGCGCCAGATCGCCAGCGATAAATCCTCGCTGATCAACCAGCTCTACGCCACCGAGAACCCGGAGATGGCGGCCAACGAGGCCCTCGCCAAAACCCGCACCATCTCGCAGCAGAGCCCGCCCCTGTCACCGATGGGCGATCTCTTCAAGGTTGCCGCCATCGGCCTCGGCGGCGGTCTCAGTGCCTACAACGACCCCTGGAGGAACGTCCGCTACGGCGGCGTCGGAAGTACCTCCGGCGCAAATCGTTCAGCTTGAGACACGGGAGAGCATAGATGTGTGACCCGATGTCTTTGATCCTCGGCGGCCTCTCGGCGGCCGCCTCCGTGGCGTCTTCGAGCGTACAGGCCAACGCGGTCAAGAAGCAGGAGAACGCCAACACGCAGTGGATGCTCATGCAGCAGCAGGAACGCCGCCGGGAGCAGGCGCGTCAGGAGCAACTGCGCAATCAAGCCGAGAGCGCCCGCGCTGCGACGGTGCAGGACATGACCGCCGAGAACCAGAACGCCGCTCAGGCGCAGGAGCAGACCAGGCTTCAAACTGCGCTAGGCGGCGACGAGCCGCCTCCTGGCACGGAGCCCTCGGCCACCGAGGCACAAGCCGGGACCAACGCGGCACTCCTCGAAGGCCGCGCCCTGGGAGGCCAGGAATTCAACGCCGACATGGGCGCCCGCATCTCCAAGGCGACGGCGGACGCGCGCTCGCGCCTTCGGGCGCTCGCGCAAGTGCAGTCGTTCGGCGGCACTCAAGGTGGCCTTCAGACCCGCAACGCTCTGGAACTCAACGAGGGCGAGCAGGGCATCAACCTCAGCAACAATCTGCGTCAGGGATCGCTCTCAGCCTTCGGCGCGACGCAGGCTATCGAACCGCCGATCATGAAGCCGGTAAGCAATCCCTGGGGCGGGGTGGCCACGGCGCTCAGCGGCATGGTCGGTAAGGTCGGCGGCTTCGGAAAGGCTTGATCGGATGCCCACACTCGTCGTCAACGATAACTCTTGGGGCGAAGGCATCAGCGGCCTGATGGGCGGCTTCGTCAAAGACCCCGAGAAGCGCGCCCAAGCCCTCGCGCTCCAGGCGCGGATCGACGCCACCAGCCTCGCTGCGAAGCAGACCCAGATCGAGAACGAGAACCTTCTCGCTAAGCGCAAGGCCCAGGACGAAGCCGTCCGCCAAGGCGCGATGCAGTTCGGGCTCGACCGCATCGCGCATGTGCCCACGACGGTGGACGCACCTCAAGAAACGCTACGTGCCTCCTATGGAAGTGAGTTCCAGGGGCCGTTTCCAAGCACCCCGGTACCCAACCCGGTGCGCAGGCACGCCGAGCAAGACCTCCAGACCGGGCGTGCCATCTACGAGAACGCCATCCGCAGCGGTGCCACGCCAGCCCAGGCGTACCAGGCCATCGAGCTGGCAAGGGTCAACGCGGCCGGGGTCCCCACCTATGGCCCCCAGGCAGCGAAGTCTCAGACGCTGCTCACTGGGCAGCTTCCTGACACGAGGGTGCCTCTCACGGAAGAGCAACGCCGTGTCATCGAACGAGAAGAGACTTCCAGGGCCGCCGGGCTCGAAAGCCAGCGCCAGGCAGGCGCGATGTCGCGCGAGCAGCTTCAGCAGGCGACCCGCGTGGATGTCGAGAGAATGCAGGAAGAGGGGCGCAGGCAGCGTTTTCAGGAGGGCGATCTCAGCATCGGCGAGAACGCCACCGTGCACCTGTCACCCGCGCGCCGGAAGGCGCTGGGGCTCCCGCCGGAAGGACCCATTCAGGGGCAAGTGTCAGTCGCCGCCAAGGAAACGGTGACACGGCCAGGCGGCCAGACCCTGCGCGGCGCCGAGCTGCCGGACCCGAACGCACCGCCGCCGAGCCCACTCACTGAAGGCTCTTCGCAGGATTTGGTCTACAGGAGGTCCAGGCTTCACTTCGAGACCAAGCACCGCGCCGGGACCCTGACACCGGAAGAACTGCGGCAGTGGATCGAGGTCGACGCGGCTCTGCACGAGCCCAAGGCCGAGACCCGCAAAGGCGACAAGGGCCAGAACATCACGGTGTTCACCCAGACGCCGCGTCCGGCCGGGGCCATCGACCCGCGCACGCTCCTGCCGCCGCCGTCGAACCCGCAGCCCGGCACCGGCACGGGCACTGGCGGCACCGGCACCACGGCGTCAGCGCCCGGACGGACGACGGGCACCGTGGCACAAACCACGACGGCCGACGCCGCCGCTGCGGGAGTGCCTCCGGCGACGAGCGCCGCCAAGACCACGACGCGCACCGTCACCGATCCCAACACCGGCCAGCAAGTCACGATGGTCGAAGAGGCGCCACAGGCCGAGCTGGCCACCGCCGACCGCTCCAACGCGATGGCACAGACCGGCTTGATCGAGGTGCAGGCCAACAAGATCAAGCAGATGATCCGGGGCGGGCCGCAGAAGCCCTACTCGCCGGGCATCGCCGAGATGGCGCTGGGCGACCGCTCTCGCACAGGTACGCCTGGCGTCTCTGGCACGCTCTGGGACATGGCCAAAGGCGGAGTGCAGAACCTCCTCGATCCCCAGGCTTCGACCTACCAGAACCACGCCCAGGCCCTGATCAACGCTCTGACACGCCTGGAAAGCGGCGCGGCCATCGGCGAGCCCGAGCGTCGGCGCTACATCGACATGCTGATCCCGAACGTCCTCGACAACACTCCCGAGAAGGTCGAGGCCAAACTTCAGCTCATGGACGACATCGTCGCCATGCGGGCGCGGGGCCTCTCGAACGACGAAATCCGCAAGTGGGTCAACGCCAAGGCCGACGAGCGTGATGCGGCGGCAGCGAGGGGTGCTGGCACGGCGCCCGCGCCTGCCGCCACTGCTGCGCCTGCGCCACCGGCCCGAAAGCGGATGCGCCTGAACCCGCAGACGCAAGAGCTTGAAGAGGTGCCGTAATGGAGATCGAACTCTCGAACGGCACCGTTCTCGAACTCCCTGACAACACGCCGCCCGAGGCGGCGCGCAACTACGCCCTCCGCGCCGAGGCGAAGCTCAAAACTGCCGCCGACAACCAGGCGGCGCGCACGCAAGCCGAGGGGATGCTGTCACCAGCACCCCCGCCGGTCGAAGCGCCTGCCACCAATATGTTCGGCGGCACGCCCGTGCTCGATAGATTTGGCCTCAAAGGCGTGCGCGAAGCGGCCGGGGGCGTGCTTAATCACGAACTGGGAGTGCCCGGTTGGATCGGCCGGGGGCTCCTGGGCAAGGTGCCCGCCGTTGGACTTGGCGACGCTGCTGCCTCGGTCAACAACATCATCTCGCGCCGGGGTCCCGGCGAAGCAATCGACCTCGGCTCGACGCCGTCCTCCATGGGGTCGGCCGACGCTATGACGATGTTCGGGAACACAGGCGTTCCCATTCCCGAACTGCCTTATCCAAGTCAGATCGTGGGCGATGCCATCGGGGTCCCGCGTCAGGCGGCAGACGCCGGGTACGGCGAGCGCATCGCCGAGAGCATTCTCTCGTTCGGGCGAGGACCGGGCGCCGCCGGGCGCGGCGCCGTCGGAACCACCGGAGCCCGTGCCGCGAGCCCGGTGACACAGCGCGTGGTCAACACGGCGGGACGGGCCGCCGGAGGCACGGGTGCTGTCCTTGGTTCTGACCTCGGTATCTACACGGCGGAGGCGGCCGGGCTCGATCCCGAGCTTGGTGCCTTGATGGGTGGCATCGTAGGCGGCACCGCTCCGGCGGCGATCAACCAGGGTCCCGTGCGCCTGGCGACGCAGAACGCCATCGCCGATCCCGGACCAGGCGGCGGCAGCGTCCTGACACCGAACGCCGGTTCGACCGCCGCCGTCGAACTCGCCGACCGCGTCGGTGTCACGCCTTCTCCTGGGCTGGTGGGAAACCAAAGCGCGGCGCGCTTGGAGAACACCGCCGCCGGTATTCCCATCGTCGGCCAGGGCGTGAGAAACCGCCAGAACGAGCAACTGCGCGAATTTCAGGGCGGCCTCTACGGCGAGACCGAAGCCATGGGCGGCACGCAGGGAGGCGAAGCGCCGGGCGTCGATTACCTCGGCGACCGCATGAAGCTCCTGGCACAGCGCGGCGAGGCCAACCGGAGGGCCGAGTTCGATCAAGGCTATGCCGAAGTCGACCGGGGTGTACCCCCAGACATCCACGTCCAGCCGGTCGAGACGTACTTGGCCGCAGAGAGGATCGTAAACCCACGTATTCAGGACCCCAATTACCAGGGCGAGAGCGCCGAAAGCCGGGCCGGGGTGGCCGCCTCGCTGGAACGGAACCTCGAACCTCAACTGCGCGAGAACATCCGCGTCGACGAGTATCCCGGCGCCCCGACACCCGGTGGCAACGGCGGCCCGCCGATGCCACAGCCGACGCCCGTGCGCGAGCTTGGCATTCCCTACCGGGATGTCAGGCCGACGAGCAACACGCTCTGGTACACCGCCGAGGGCACCGCGAACCCGGCCAGTGCCGCGGCGCAGGAGCAAGTGCGGGGAGGGCTTCTCGCCGATCAGGCGCGCACCCTGATGGAGCATCCGCAGATGGTGGAGGCGTTCCCCGATCCGGCAGAGAGGGCCGCCAAGGTGGAGCAGCTCCAGGTGCTGACACGAGAGTACCGGCAGGAGCACGCCACAGATACCGTAGGGACGGGCCATCCCATGGTGCATCCGGGAACCGGCGAGGAACTCGGCGGCGGGGCCTTCCCGGTCCTCGAACGACTTCAGAACGCGCCATCCGAGAAGAGCGCCTACACGCAAGGCGCCCAGCCTCGCACGATGCAAGTGCTGCAAAGGACCAACCCGGAGGACTATTCGGGGCTGGCCGGGGATGTCATCGCCCAGCAGTCGCAGTCGAGAACGCCGTTTGGCGATCTCAACGTCTCGCCGGTCGTCTTCTCGCGCTGGTGGGAGAGCCTGGGGCCGAACCAGCGCGCGATTTTCGCCAACGACGACCCGGCGCGCATCGCGCGGCTCAACGACCGTTCGGACATGGGCGACCGCTTCCGGCAGCGTTCGTTCACCGAGAACTACTCGAACACCAGCCCGATGATGTCGACCATCGGCGCGCTTGTGGCGGCGAGCGCCGACCCGGCGATGGTGGTGCAGAAGGGCTTCGGCGCCATGGCGGCGGCGGCCGGTGTCTCGTCTGACACGCTGGCGCGCTACCTGGCCCGCGCCAACCCGCAGGCGGCCGCGCAGATGATGCAGCGCGGTCTCGATGCCCTTCGGGCGTCAGGCGGGATCGTCGCCGACGAGCGGTATCGCGCCGGAGGGGGAGCCCCGTAATGGCACGCACCTTCAAGCCCCGGCCCGATGACGACGAGGAAGAAGACTTCCTCCAAAATCTGATGCGCAACCGGGGCGGCCAGCGGACTTCTCAGTTGCGACAAGTGCTTCAGCTCACCTCTGGGGCGCCCGAAGCACAGCCACTCACTGGGCTTAGACGCGCGACGGACCCGGTGCCAGCGCCCTCGGCGGGGCCACCGACGCCGTCCCTGACACCGAGGGCGCCCGCTGGGCCAGCGGCTGGCGCCACGATGAGCGGTCCTCCCGGCGGGAATGCCGGAAGCGCCGCGCCCACCGGAACCCGGGCCAGCAACGCGGCCGCCTTCGACAGAGGGATGCAGCGCGCCGGATTGGGACCCGCCCAGCGGGCCGCAGGGCTTGGTTCGGCACAGACCGAAAGCACATTCAACCCAGGAGCCTGGAACCCCAAGGAGGGGGCCGGGGGGATGATCCAGTGGCGGGCCAACCGCCTCAACGCGCTGAAGCAGTTCGCCGCCTCGAAGGGCGAAAGCGGCATCAACCGAGGGCATGGCTCGCCCGAGACCCAGGGCGAATTCTTCGGGCTCGAAGCCCAAGGAAAAGTAAGACACTTGGGGTCGGACGAAAGCCGTGGCTCGCGCGAGTTCCTCGCGGCGAAGGACCCCGTGTCAGCAAGCCAGGCCCTCAAGAGCAACATCCGCTGGGGCATCGAGGGTGGCCGCCACGAGCATTCACGGAACTGGGGAACCAGGCTACCATCGGCCTCGCCGCCGCCTTCGCCTGCTGCTCGTGAACCCCTCACACCTCCGGCAACGGGCGCGGCACCCGGACCTCGTGCCGAAGCCCCGCCTCCAACACCAGACGGCCGGGTCCGGGTTGCGGCTTTGAACCCCGGAAACATCCCCGGCGCCACCATGTCGGATGCGTCGCCGACGGCACCTTCGCCGCCGCCGATCCCGCCGACACGCGCGCAGGCATTTCGTACTGAGCAAGTCGAGCCGACGGTCGTGGCT
>Ga0190275_10002295_pt1 | contig 13835 bp, 6 predicted proteins | sample Popmic550T_FD_133745 | JGI IMG/M metagenome (GOLD analysis project Ga0190275, IMG submission 133745) | Populus adjacent soil microbial communities from riparian zone of Yellowstone River, Montana, USA - 550 T | ecosystem: Environmental > Terrestrial > Soil > Riparian zone > Trees stand | place... | reverse complement strand
CTGAGCTCGGAGGGCGTATTCTCGCGGATGATGTCGCGAAGCGAGCTCGGCGTCGCGAGGATCATGGAGACGCCGAATCGACGGCACAGCGCTCCCATCTGCGCCTCGGGAGGGGTCTCGTGCATCACGGCGCGCAGGAGCCCCAGCATCATGAACGTGAATCCCCCGATCCCAGAGACGTGGAAGAAGGGATTGCTGAGCAGCAGGACGTCGTCGGTCGTGAAGCGCCTCACCGAGTGGAGCTGCTCGGCGGTGTTCATGACGCCGTAGTGCGTCAGCATGATGCCCTTGGGCTCCGCCGTCGTGCCGCTGCTGAAGACGATGGCGGCGATATCGTCCACGGCCGCCGGCCGAGTCGCTCCGCAGCGCCGCTCGAGAAACGCCGGGGCCAGGCACCCGATCGCCGCTAGCACCCGGTGCCGCAGCGTCGGCCGCCCTGCGAGGTCTTCCGCCCAGAGGAGCTCGACGCCCTCGGGGAAACGCCCGTCGACTCGGTGCCTCACGCTCCGCGAGCTCACGACGTTCTTCAAGCCGACCTGACGGGCCACGGAGCGGACGTGGTCGAGACTCTCCTCGAAGTTGACGTTGACCGAGACCTTGCCTGCCAGCGCGGCCGCGAGATTCACGTAGGCACAGTCGGCCGACGGGGGCAGCGAGAAGCCGACGTGCGCCGATCCACGCCACGCATCGGCGAGCGCGGACGCCATCGCGACGGAGCGCGCGAGGAACTCGAAGCGCGAGATCGGCCGTCCTTGGTCGTAGCAGACCGTCGCGAAGGGGTTGCGCCGCGTGGTGTCGATGAACGTCCGGTGCAGCGGCTGGGTCGACTGGCGCCGCAGCGAGTACGCCTCGTACGAGGCGAGCTGGACCTCCTCGAGGAGAACGTTCTCCCCCGAGCTGGCCTCCAGCGGAGCGCGGAACGACACCGTGATGTCACCGCGAAGCCTGGGTGGCACGGAGTGGAGGGGCGTCCGCCTCGAGAACCGGACATGACGATCGTGCTGGAGGTCCACGCCCACGGAGACGAACGGCGCGCGAGCGGCCGCCGCCGCTTCGCGCAGCAGCTCGAGCCAGGCCATGGAGACCGTCTCCCGATCGCTTGCAAACGCCGGCACCGAGCAGACGAGCGCGCCCGCTCTCAGCTGGGCCTCGATCATGGGCCGCGCCTCGGCCAGGCTTCGCTCGTTCGGGAAGACCGTGTGGACGTTGAGCCAGTCGTACATGAGACGGTCCACCCTGCCGACCGCGTACGAGTCCCACCAGAAGTGGACGGGACGCGCGCTGGCGCGATGGATCGCGAGCGCGCGGGTGAGCGAGACCTCCGACGTCAAGAGGACCGCCGCACCCGTTGGGACCCGCTCGACGTCCTCCGCACGGACCCGAAACGCGAGGCGCGAGAGTGAATTCGCAGCAGACCCGAGGAGACGTTTCACCCACATCTGCAGTGCGGGTTACCCTGTTTCTTCAGCGGGAGTCAATGTCCAGGCCACCCGCTCTTGAAGAGCTCCTCGAGTGACGGGCGCCTCGAGTCAGGCGGCTTGGCCACGTGCCTCGATGGTTCCCGACGTGGAGACGAGAGGATGCGTCGACGCGTCAACGACCGAGGATGACATGTCAACGACCGAGGATGACACGTCGATTGGGGGTGCCGCCGCAGCTTCAATGCGAGCTCCAGAGGCATCACGGGCCGCCGCTCCCTGGCATATCGCTTGCTCTGAGCCAAGACAGGCGGGGCGAACTCCTCGCCATGAACCCTCCGTCAGGGTTCAACAACAACAACGAGCAACCGCAGTCTCGGATCTCAGTCACTCCACCCGCATCCATCAGAAAGAGCTGGTCAGCACATGGCGATTATCAATTTCATGATCGATTCCACGAAGCTCCCCACGGGAGGGGCCTCCATCAACACTCCGGTCGCTGTAGGCCATCCCCCGTTCCTGCTGAACGGGAAGCTGCAGCAGCCGGAGTACCAGGTCCCCGTCAAGGAGGGGGAGCAGGTCATCATCTACACGTCGGAAGCGAATCAGTTGACGTCAGTGAAGCTCGCGCCCTGCGGCATCATCGCGCATCAGTTCGGCCCGAAACTGTGCACCGTCGAAATGATGAAAGACCCCGCGCTGCGGCCCTTCGACATCCCCGACTTCGATATGGACCCGGGTCCCCAGCCTGATTTCATCCAGTTCGTCGACAACGACAACCCTCAGTGGCAGCCGACCCCCTCTTCCTGGTCGAACTGGGCCAACAATCCCATTATCTCGGAAGACGTCAAGGCGAGCCTGGTGCGGACCTACGTCCCGTTCACGAGTTTCAATGTGAGCAAGCTTGTGAGCGGTCTGCTGCAGTACGGGATGGAGTTCGCGATGACGAAGGATGGGAAGACCGTCCAGTACTTCTACTTCGACCCCTATCTCCTCATCAACCCGTGAAGTTGATAAAACCTTTCGGCAGCTGAGCTACCGGAACAAGGCGAGGTCGATGGCATTGGCCATCGCCTCGTAGCCGGTATCGTTGGAATGCAGGTGGTCGCCGGCGCATAGGGCGAATAAGAGGCCGGTTGCGGGTGAGGTCTGGAGCAGAGGGGCCGAGGAGGGCCGCTGACGGGTGGCTCCTGGGCAGTGCGCCAGGCCGGTGCAGAGGCCGTGCAGCCCCCTTTGGGCACACCCCTGCCCAGGCTGTCCTCGCAGGAAGGGATGGCATAGGGGTTGGGCCTGGGCTCGACGCAGTGTTCCGCTGCGCGTTATCCTTCGACGGAGATCCATGGCAGTCAGCGTGGGTGCCTCGAGGAGCGGCAGCACGACAAAGGCTCTGGTGAACCCAGAGGGGGAGCGCGAAATGTGTCAGATGCTCTGTGGAAACCACTCGATGCATGACGGCGAGCCAGCGAAGGAGGGCTCCTCCCGTCGCCAATTTCTCGCGGTGGGGGCTTCAGCTCTCGGCGCTGTGGCGGTCTCTTCGACTCCCACACCGGCGCTGGCAGCCCCAGAGCAGGGGGACATGTCGCACGAGAGCGATGCCAGGGACCGTGACATGCCACGGGAGACCGGTGCTTCGCACCGGCGCTACCTGCTGAAAGGCGGTGCGGTCCTCAGCATGGATCCGAATGTGGGAGACTTCGCACGGGGTGACGTGCTCATCGAGGGCAAGAAGATCGTCGCGGTCGGGCCCAACCTGCACGCCCCGAATGCGGCGATCATCAACGCCGCGGGTATGGTCGTCATGCCGGGGTTTGTCGACACCCACCACCACCAGTATCAGACCGCGCTGCGGAGCTTCCTGTCAGACGGCCTGTTGTTCAACGACGGGCTGCCGCACGGCGAGAAGAACTACCTCGACTACATCCACTTCAGGATCACGCCGGTCTACAGGCCGAAGGACGTCTTCATCGCCGAGCTCGTCTCTTCGCTCAGCCAGCTGGACGCTGGGGTGACCACGGTCGTCGACACCTCGCAGGTGGGCCATACTCCGGAGCACACCGATGCAGCCATCCGGGGGCTTCAGGAAGCGGGCCGTCGCTCGGTCTTCGTGTACTCACCGGGCGCGGGCCCCGGCAACATCTTCCCGAATGATCTCCAGCGGATCCGGAGCCAGTACTTCTCCTCGACCGATCAGCTCCTGACCCTGGCCATGGGCGGGGAGGTGTTCGACCCTGCGTTCCGGACCTACTGGGCGATCGCGCGCCAGAACGGGCTGCACATCGTGTCTCACCTCGTCGGCAGCCTCGACCAGGCGACGCTCGTGGAGCAGCTCGCGAGTGAGGGCCTGCTCGGACCTGACCTCGACTTCATCCACGCCACCCGCATCTCGGAGGGCTCCTGGCAGGCGATCGCCGAGTCGGGTGCGAGCGTCTCGCTGGCGGCCCCGATCGAGATGGCCATGCGGCACGGCATGCCGCCGATCCAGGCCGCGCTCGATCATGGCGTCCAGCCCGCGCTCAGCACCGATGTCGAGTGCACGATGACCGCGGACTTCTTCACCCAGATGCGGACCGTCTTCACGCTTCAGCGGGCGCTCATCAACGAGCGCGCGCTGAATGGCGAGACGAACCTGCCCGAGCTCCTCACGTCCCGCGATGTGATCCGCTTCGCTACGGTCGAGGGGGCCCGGGGGGCCCGTCTCTCCCACAAGATCGGCTCGCTGACTCCGGGCAAGGAGGCCGACATCATCCTGCTGAGGGCGGATGCCATCAATGTGGCCCCGCTCAACAATGTGCCGGGGGCCGTCGTGACGTTGATGGAGCGCAGCAACGTGGACACGGTCATCGTCGCGGGAAAGATCCGAAAATGGCGAGGAGCCCTGGTCGACGTGAACTGGGCCCACCTCCGCGCCGCCCTCGAGGCGTCCAGGGACTACATCTTCCAGGCGGCGGGAGTCCAGCGCGTGCTCTTCTGAGGCGGCAGCTCCGGGGCCTTGCGTGAGCGCGGCCCAGGCGGTGGACTCCCATCCATGTTGAAGCTCCCGGGTTACACGATCCATCGTCCGGTCCGCGTCAATGGCTCGAACATGCTGTTTCAGGCGGTGCACGAGGCGGATGGCGCATCGGTCATCATCAAGACGCCGGTGGGCCCCGCCGTCGGCCCGCGCGAGGACGAGCGGTATCGCCGGGAGTACAGCATCCTGCAGCGGCTCCTGGGCGTGCGCGGCGTCACCCGGCCCTATGGCTGCGAGCGGGTCAACGGCCGCCCTGTCCTGATCCTGGAGGAGGTGCAGGGGGTGGCCCTCTCCGAGGCTGCGGGCAAACCCTTCGAGGTCGCCCGCTTCCTCGAGCTGGCCGTCTCCCTGAGCTCGACCCTTGCGGAGATCCACCTCCGGGGCGTCATCCACAAGGACATCAAGCCCTCCAACATCATCCTCCCCCCCTCGGGCGAGCCGTGCATCATCGACTTTGGCGCCGCCACCCTCCAGCGAACCGAACATGTGGACGCAGCTTCGACCCACCTGATCGAGGGAACGCTGGCCTACATGTCTCCGGAGCAGACCGGGCGCATGAACCGCTCGGTGGACTACCGCACCGACTTCTACTCGCTGGGCGTGACGTTCTACGAGCTCCTCACGGGAGCCCGGCCGTTCCAGGGGCGTGACGCGCTCGAGTGGTTCCATGCCCACATGGCACAGCTGCCGAGGCCACCGCACGAGCTCATCTCCGGCGTCCCGCCCGTGCTGTCCGCGATCGTGATGAGGTGCCTGGCCAAGGTCGCCGAGGAGCGCTACCAGAGCGCCGAGGGGCTGAGGTACGACCTCGCGGAGTGTGTGGAGGGCCTGCGCCGGGGTGCCCTCGAGCACTTCGTGCTGGGCAAGCGCGACATCCCCAGCCGCTTCCAGCTCCCCCAGCGGCTCTACGGGCGCGACGCCCACGTCGCCACCCTGCTCCAGGGCTTGGAGCGGATCGCGAGCGGAGGGAGGCCCGAGCTCATCCTGGTCCGCGGCTACTCCGGCATCGGCAAGTCGTCGGTGGTCCACGAGCTGCACAAGCCCGTGGTTCAGCGGCGAGGCTTCTTCCTGAGCGGCAAGTTCGATCAGCTCCAGCGAGATGTTCCCTACGCCACCCTGGCCCAAGCCATCCGTGGGCTGGTGCAGCAGCTGCTGGCGGGCACCGACGAGGAGGTCGCCTGGTGGCGTGAGCGCCTGCAGGAGGCCCTCCAGGGCAACGGCCAGCTCATCGTGGAGCTGGTGCCGCAGCTCGCGCTCGTCATGGGCCCGCAGCCGGCAGTCCTGGAGCTTCCGGCCACCGAGGCGCAGCACCGCTTCAACCGGGCGTTCCTCCAGTTCCTCGGAGTCTTCGCCACCGCCGAGCACCCGCTCGTCGTGTTCCTGGACGATCTGCAATGGGCGGACCTGGCCAGCCTCAGGCTCCTCCAGTCCCTCCTCACCGAGGAGGACGCGCCACCCACGCTGTGGATCGGGGCCTACCGCGACAACGAGGTCAGCCCCTCCCACCCGCTGACGATGACGCTGGGGGAGGTGCGCAAGGCGAAGACCCCGGTGACCGACCTCCAACTCGAGCCGCTGAGCCTGGAGCAGCTCCAGCACCTTGTCGGCGATGCGCTCCCCGGCGCGAGGGCGGAGCTCATCGTGCCCCTCTCGGAGCAGGTCCACGAGAAGACCGGCGGCAACCCGTTCTTCCTCCTCCAGTTGATGCTGGCGTTGCACCACGATGGCCTCCTCAGCCGCGCGCCCGGGGGGGGATGGCGGTGGGATGCCGAGGGTGTCCGGGCCAAGGGGTACTCCGACAACATCGTCGACTTCATGGCTCGCAACCTGCACCAGCTTCCTGCGAGCACCCAGCACCTGCTCACCCTGGCGGCGTGCGTGGGAAACAGCTTCTCCCTCGGGATGCTGGCCATCATCTCCGGCATGGAGGCGGGCGAGACGGAGCGTGGCCTCGAGTCGGCGCTCCAGGAGGGCCTGGTGGTGCGCAGCGCCCCGGAGCAGTACCGGTTCCTGCACGACCGCATCCAGCAGGCGGCGCATGCCCTCATCCCCGAAGGAGCGCGCAAGGCGATCCACCTGCGCATCGGGCGCCTGCTGCTGGAGAGCCTGTCTCCCGAGGAGGGGCGCGAGAAGCTCTTCGAGATCGTGAGCCAGCTCAACACCGGGGTGGAGCTGATCCACAGTCCCGAGGAGCGCCACCGCCTCGCGCGCCTGAACGCCGAGGCGGGCTGGAGGGCCCGGGCTTCGAGCGCGCACGACTCGGCCGCCGCCTATCTCTCGATGGCCTTCGCGCTCATCCCGGGCGACCCCTGGGAGATGGACCACGCGCTGGCCTTCAAGGTGCAGCTCGATCAAGCAAGCAGCGAGCTCATGAGCGGCAACGCCGCCAAGGCCCGCCGCCTGCTGGAGGGGCTGCGCTCCCGAGCCCGGAGCCGGGCGGACATCGCCGCCGCCTACGGCCTGATGCATGAGGTGCACCTCATCGCCGGCGAGATCGAGGCCTCCGTCGCCGGCCTCCTGGAAGGACTGGCCCTGCTGGGCATGCCGATGCAGCCGCATCCCTCATGGGAGGAGGCCGTGGCCGCCCGCGAGGAGGTCCAGGCCCTGCTGGGAGCTCGCCCCATCGAGAGCCTCGTCGAGCTGCCGCTGATGACGGACGCGGACATGAAGCCGGTGATGAGCCTCCTGGCCCGCCTCTTCCCATCGGCCTACTTCACCGACAACAACCTGCTCATCCTCCATGTCTGCCGGATGGTCTCCCTGAGCCTCCGCTACGGCAACACCAACGAGTCCGTGATCGGGTACAGCTCGCTCGGAGTGCTGCTCGGGAAGTTCTTCAAGAGCTATCAGGAGGGCTACGCCTATGGCGTGCTCGCCTGCGCGCTCGTCGATCGGTACAACCTGTCCAACGAGCGGGTCCGGGCGCTCTTCAACCTGGAGATGATCAGCTACTGGTGCCGACCCTTGGCCGCCGCGCATGAGCTCGCCCTGAGCAGCTTCCAGCACGCGCTCCAGACCAACAGCTACGTGTTCGCCTGCTATATCGTCGGCCATATCGTCTGGAACCGGCTGGCCATGGGGCACACCCTGGACGACGTCTACGAAGACGCGGTCACCCGGATGGACTTCATGCGCAAGACCGGCTTCGTGGGGGTGATGGAGACCACCCTCATCGTCGTGCGCTATGTGCAGCAGCTGCGGGACCGCTCGCCCTCGCTCGGCACGCTGGACGGGGAGGGCTTCGACGAGAGGGCCTTCGAGGCCGGGCTGACGCCGGCCCACATGAGCACCATGGTGTGCCAGTATTGGCTCGCCAAGATGCAGGCACGCTTCATGTGCGGCTCCTACGCGGAGGCCCGTGAAGCGGGGGACAAGGCGGCGAGGTTCGTCTGGTCCTTCACCGGCATCATTCCGCTCCTGGACTATCACCTCTTCCGCGCCCTGACCCTGGTCGCGTGCTGCGAGGGGGCGGAGAAGGAGCAGTTGCAGCGGTACCTCGAGGCTGCCGAGGCGCACCGGCAACAGCTCGAGGAGTGGGCAGGCAACTGCCCTGAGACCTTCCGCGCGCTCGAGCGGCTGGTCTCCGCGGAGCTGGCCCGCATCCGGGGACGCCTGGACGAAGCGCTCCCCGAGTACGAGGAGGCCCTTCGCGAGGCTCGTGAGAACGCCTTCATCCAGCACGTGGCCCTCGTGTGCGAGCTGGCGGCGAACTTCTACCGCAAGCGACAGGCCCCCTTCATCGCGGAGGCCTACGCGCGCGAGGCCCGGGAGGCGTACGCGCAGTGGGGAGCCCAGGGCAAGGTCAAGCAGCTGGACGCCTTGTGGCCGTCCCTTGTGAGCTCGGCAGCCCCCTCGAGCGCCACCAGCACCACCACCTCGGAGTCCAGGGAGATCGACGCGCTCGCCGTGGTCAAGGCTCAGCAGGCCGTCTCCAGCGAGATCGTCCTCGAGCGGCTGGTGTCCACGCTCATGCGGGTCGCCACCGAGAATGCGGGGGCCCAGCGTGGAGCCCTGCTGCTACCGCGCGGTGACAAGCTCGTGGTCGCGGCTGACACGGAGAGCGCCTCGGGCGGCGCGCAGGCCCTGTCGCACGAGGAGGCAGAGGCCGCTCTGCCCTGGACGATCATCTCCTACGTCCGGCGTACGCACGAGCATGTGCTCATCGGCGACGCGGCGGTGTCTCACCCGTTCTCGTCCGACCCCTACCTCGAGCACAGCGGAGCCAGGTCCGTGCTCTGCCTGCCGTTGCTGCGCCAGGAGTCGCTGTCGGGAGTGATGTACCTGGAGAACAGGCTCGCCTCCGGGGCGTTCACACCGGCCCGCATCACGCTGCTGGGGCAGCTCGCCTCGCAGGCCGCCATCTCGATCGAGAACGCACGGCTGTACGCCGAGGTCCAGCGCACCGAGGCCGCCCTGCGCAGCGCCAACGACGAGCTGGAGCGGCGAGTGCAGGAGCGCACGCGTGAGCTCAAGCAGGCTCAGGTCCAGCTGGTGGACACTGCCCGCGCGGCGGGCATGGCGGAGATTGCCTCCAATGTGCTGCACAACGTCGGCAACGTCCTCACCAGCGCTGTCATCAACCTGGAGCAGATGCGCGCTGCGGTCGAGTCCTCGCGCCTGGACCGGGCGGCTCAGCTCTCCGCCATGCTCAAGGAGCACGGTGATGATCTGGTGGGGTTCTTGACGCACGACCCGCGTGGCCGCGTCCTGCCGGGTTACCTCATGGCCCTCACCGAGGAGCTCCGCCACGAGCGGACCCAGCTCCGAGCGAGCCTGGGTGAGATGGGCCTGCACATCGAGCACATCCGTGCCATCGTCCGAGTGCAGCAGGATTACGCCAAGACTTCACTCATTCTCGATGAGTGGGACCTTGTCCAGCTCATCGAAGACAGCCTGCGTTTCCAGCTGGCCGCGCTGCAGCGCCACGGCATCTCCGTGAAGCGCGAGTTCGCCTCCATGCCCAGGGGGCGGGTGGACAAGCACAAGGTGCTGCAGATCCTCATCAACCTCATCAGCAACGCCAAGTACGCCATGGACGAGGTCCCCGAGGGGCAGCGTCACCTGACCGTGCGGCTCGCGGCCCTGGAGAATGTGGCCCGGATCCAGGTGGTGGACAGCGGCATGGGCTTCACGCAGGAGATCCGCAAGCAGCTCTTCGCGCATGGCTTCAGCACGCGCAAGGAGGGTCATGGCTTTGGCCTGCACTCGAGCGCGCTGGCGGCGCAGGTGATGGGGGGGAGCCTCCTGCTGGAGAGCGAAGGTCCCGGCAAGGGCGCCACGGCCACGCTCACGCTCCCGCTCCAGCAGTCTCTCTGACGAGGCAGCTGGCCCTACCCCGCGGTGAACTCCCGGCCTATATTCAGCCCCACCACTCCCCGACACTTCGTGAGCTGACACTTGGGCCTCCCCCTCCAGGACCTTCTTCGCCGCATGCTGCTCATCCGGACCCTCGAGGATCGGCTCGGAGCGCTCTGCCGCGAAGGCAAGGCACCGATGATCGCCGCGTCCACGGGCCAGGAGGCCGCCGCCCTCGGCGTGATTGACACCCTGGGCCCTGACGATCTCCTGCTCACCAACCACCGCAGCATGAGCCACCTGCTCTCACGCGGCGCGGATCCGGGGCGGGTGCTCGCCGAGATCTTAGGGAAGCGGACCGGCTACTGCCAGGGCAAGGCCTCCCACCTGCACCTCTCCATTCGCGAGCTCGGGATCATGCTCACCTCGACGGTCGTGGGCGCTGAGCTGTCGCTGGCGCCGGGAATCGCGCTGGGTGCGTCCATGCAGGACTCCTCCGGAATCGTCGCCTGCTTCTTCGGCGATGGCGGCGCGTGCGAGGGAGTGTTCCACGAGTCCCTCAACCTCGCGGCCCTCTGGGAGCTGCCCATCCTCTACGCCTGCGAAAACAACAACTGGCAGGCCTTCGTCTCCGTCAAGGAAGCGCTACCGACCGCGCGCATCGCCGACTTCGCGGCGTCCTACGGGATCAAGAGCCAGAGCATTGACGGCACGGACCTCGAGGCTGTCCGCGAGGCCGCTCAGGCCGCTCAGGCCTACGTGCGCAAGGAGCGCCGGCCCTTCCTGTTGGAGACCCACTGCCCCCGGCTACGGGGACACGCCGTGCTCGATCCCATGCACTATGTCGATGCGGAGGAGCAGGCCGCCGGGTGGGCGCGTGATCCCCTCGTTGCGCTCTCTCAGCGCCTGGCCCAGGCGGGCGTGCTGTCCGACGAGGCGCGGGCGCAGATGCAGCGCGAGGTGGACCTGGAGGTAGAGCGGGCGGTCGCGTTCGCGATGGAGTCTCCCTACCCCGGCCCCGAGGAGCTGCTCACCGACGTCTTTGCCTAAAGGTGCGCCTCGCCCATGAAGACCCTGACGATGTTGCAGGCTATCGAAGAAGCCATCTTCGAAGAGATGGCGCGTGACCCCCGTGTGCTGACCTTCGGCGAGGGAGCGACCGTCAAGTGGAGCCAGCTCCGGCAGGCCTACGGGCCGAAGCGGGTCCGCACCACTCCACTGTCGGAGGGCATCATCGCCGGCACGGCGGTGGGAGCCTCGGCCATGGGGCTGCGGCCTGTCGTCGATCTGCTCTACGCGCCGTTCCTCACCTACGCCATGGAGCCGCTCATCAACAGCGCGGGCAAGCAACGGTACATGTCCGGCGGACAGTTCTCGTTCCCCCTCGTCGTGCTCGTGAGCACAGGGGTTGTCCCCTTCTACGGCGCCCACCACTGTCACAACCTCGAGGCCTGGTTCGCGCATGCCTCCGGCATCAAGGTGGTGATGCCCTCCTCCGCGGCCGAGGCCAAGGGGCTGCTGAAGTCCGCCATCCGCGACGACAACCCCGTCATCTTCTTCCACGACATACCCCTGGAGCACGTGCCTGGGCAGATCCCCGAGGGAGAGCACCTCATCCCCATCGGGAAGGCCGCCGTGGTCCGTGAGGGGCAGAGCGCGACCGTCATCACCTATGGACGGCTGGTCCAGACGGCGCTCGAGGCGGCGGCGACCCTGGCGGAGCAGGGCGTCTCCGTGGAGGTGATCGATCTGCGGACCATCAAGCCGCTGGACGAGGAGGCGGTGCTGGCGAGTGTGCGCAAGACAGGCCGGCTCGTCGTGGTGCACGAGGCGAGCGGCACCTGCGGAGTCGGTGCCGAGCTCGCGGCGATCGTCGCCGGGAAGGCCTTCAGTGCGCTCAAGGGGCCCATCCTCCGGCTCACCGGCCCTGACACACCCGTCCCGGCGAGCCCCCCGCTCGCGAACATGTTCGCGCCGCAAGCTCCCCAGATCATCCAGGCCGTCCAGCAGCTCGTGGGTTGAGGAGCGCGCCGGCTCAGCGCTTGGTGCCGCTCACCACCGAGTAGTAGCTGTAGGTAGGCACGACGTCGATGTCGGCAAAGCCCGCTTCTTCGAGCATCGACTTCACCTGCTGGAAGGTGAACTGACGGCCACGCGTGTTCGCGAGCATGAGTGCCGAGAAGGCTGCCGTCGTGACCGGGCCATTGCCCGAATCATCGAGCAGCATCTCGTGGACCAGGATGCGGCCACCCTGCGGCAGGGCCGCGAACGCATTGGCAGCGAGCTTCGCGTTCGTCTCCGGGCCCCAGTCGTGAAAGACATTCGAGAAGAGCATGGCATCGTGCCCGGCCGGCCATGCTTCCTGGAACATGTTGACGGGCTGCACGCCCACGCGCTCTGAGACTCCGGCCGCGGTGATGTACTCGAGCGCCACTTCGCACATCGGCTTCAGGTCCATCATCGTGCAGCGAAGCTGCGGATTCTGTTGGGCGAGAGTGATGCAGAAGCAGCCCGAGCCGCCACCCACGTCCAGCAAGCGCTTCACGCCGGAGAGGTTCGTGCGCAGGGCCATGCCCGTGGCGGCCGCGAGCGAATGGCTGTGCATGAACGCGGCGATGCCTCGGGCGGCTTCCAGCGTCATCTGGCCGCTCTCCCACATCTCCACCGGCGGCTCGGCGGCGGCCTGGCCGACGATGCGGTGGCCTTTCTTCACGATCGCCCCGCGAATGGCCCCATGGATGGGATTGGACGTACGCTGCCGGACGAACACGCCTCCCCAGTAGAACGGGCTCGTGCGCAGCAGGTAGCTGCGCGTGGGCTCGGTCACCTGGTAGCGGCCGAGATGCGAGACGCAGAACCGCAGCGACGTGAGCAACGAGAGCAGGATCTCGATGCCGCGCAGGTCGAAGCCGTGACGAACGGCGAGCTCCACCGGCGTGGCGGGCTCGCGAGCGAGCGACTCGAAGATCTCGAGCTCGTCGGCCACCGTAACGGCCGGCAGCCACAGCAGTGAGAGCCACACGTCCCAGATGGGGCGGTCATCGCAGGGTGGCATTTCAAGCGTCATGGAGGTCAGTTCTCCCCGGCCTTCGTGCGGAACAGGTTCAGCACGATAGCGTGCCCTCGCAGCGGAGAGGAGATCGTCCGGCCTGGGCAGGCGTGTGCCTCTTGTGAACGAACTTGCTACAAAGGAGGGCTGCCGACCTACAGGAGCCTCTCAGGTGCTGACGTCGACCAACGAAAGACTGGGCTTCTCGAACCTGCTCCGCCCGGAAGTGCGCGCCGATCCCTATCCTTTCTACGCGCAGCTGCGCTCCGAAGATCCCGTACATTGGGACGAAGAACACGGCTTCTGGATGCTCACCCGCTACGCGGATATCGTCTCGGTCTACACCGACCCGCGCTTCTCGCGCGCCCAGGGCCTGAAGCGCGGCTTCGAGCGTCTGCCGGAATCCGAACAGCAGGTGGCCGAACCGGTCTATCACGCGTTCTCCCAAACGATGTTCTACACCGACCCGCCCTATCACACGCACCTGCGCGGGCTGGTGAACAGCGCCTTCACGCCCGCAGCCGTGAACCGGATGCAGCCGCACATCCAGCGCATCGTCGACGAGCTGCTGGACGCGGTCGAGGCGAGAGGCCGCATGGACGCGATCCACGACCTGGCCTATCCGCTGCCCATCATGGTCATCGCCCAGATGCTGGGGCTGCCGGCCGAGGAGCGCGCCCGCTTCAAGCAGTGGTCCGACGACCTGTTCGCCATCCTGGGGAGTGTGCCGCACGCGCCCGAGCTGATGGACCGCGCCGCCAGCAGCCTGGCCGAGCTGACAGAGTACCTGACGAAGCTCAGCGAAGCGCGCCGCCTGGCGCCGCAGAACGATCTGCTGACTGCGCTGGTGCAAGCCGTGGAGCATGGCGAGCGGCTCAGCCAGGAGGAACTGGTGGCCAACGTGACCATCCTGCTCGGCGCCGGCCACGAGACCACCAGCCACCTGATCGGCAACGGCCTTCTGGCGCTGCTGCGCCACCCGGACCAGCTGCAGAAGCTGCGCGAGCAGCCGGCGCGCGCCGCCTCGGCGGTGGAGGAGAGGATGCGCTACGACAACCCGGTG
>Ga0190275_10002294_pt1 | contig 13838 bp, 10 predicted proteins | sample Popmic550T_FD_133745 | JGI IMG/M metagenome (GOLD analysis project Ga0190275, IMG submission 133745) | Populus adjacent soil microbial communities from riparian zone of Yellowstone River, Montana, USA - 550 T | ecosystem: Environmental > Terrestrial > Soil > Riparian zone > Trees stand | place... | reverse complement strand
TGGCGCGAGGTCGTAGCTGCTTTCCCCGACGCGCCGGTGCTGCTCAACTACCGCGACTTCGACGGCTTCTACAAGAGCTGTCAGAACACGATCCTCGCGGTCAAGCAGGCCGCGATGGCCGGCGAGCTCGAGCAGGACGCCAACCGCGAGCCGCCGTCGCCGGTCCTCTGGGAGGTCATCGAGAAGTTGATCTGGCAGGGCGACTTCCAGGGCCGCTTCGAGGACAAGGAGTGGGTGCGGGAGATGTACTACGACCGCATCGAGACGATCAAGAACGAGATCCCGTCGGACCGCCTGGTCGTCTGGGAGCTCGGCAAGGACGGTTGGGGACCGCTCGCCGACGCACTCGGCGTGCCCGCGCCGGACGAGCCGTTCCCGCACCTCCACGACACGAACGAGTTCAGGGCGGAGTTTGGTCTAGCCCCGGTCGGGGCCTAACGCCTCTACCTCGCGAGATCCGGGATCGGGCCGAGGTTCGGCTCGATCCCGTGCGTCTCGTGCGCGCGGAAGTTGCTGAACAGGCGGTGGTCCGGGCCGTGGTAGTCGGACGAACCGGTCGCCAGTAGGCCGAGCTCCGCGCAGCGGTCGGCGAGCAGGCGGATCTGATCTTCGCTGTGGGTGACGTAGAAGACCTCCACGCCCTCGACGCCCGCCTCCTTGAAGCGGTCGATCAGCGCCAGCACCTCGCCGTCGTCCTTGACGTCCCAGAAGGGGTGAGCCCAGACGGCGATGCCGCCCGCGTCGTGGATCCAGCCGATCGCCTCGGCGACCGTCGGGTGCGAGCGGGCGACGTAGCCGGAGGTGCCTTGGATCAGGTAGGCGGGGATGAAGGTCGAGACGTCGGCGCAGTTCTCGTCGGCGAGGCGCTGCGCGTTCGCGGGATGGGCGATCACGCCGGCCGCGAGATGGGGGCGACCGACTGGCTTGCCGGCGGCGCGGCGCGCGTCGACGTGGCTCGGGTCGATCTCGAAGCCCAGCTCCTGGAGGCGGTCGGACATCGCCTCGGCGCGGCGCTCGCGATCCCCGCGCGCGTCGAGCAGCCGCTCCTGGAGGACGGGGTCGTTCTGGTCGACGCCGTAGCCGAGCACGTGCATGTCCTCATAGGGGCCGTCGACGGCCGAGATCTCCGTCGCTGTGACGATCGGCACACCGTGTTCGCGACCGGCTGCAAGCGCCTCGTCGACGCCGTCGACGGTGTCGTGGTCGGTCAGCGCCAGCAGCTCGACGCCGGCGGCGGCCGCGTTGGCGACGACCTCCGCGGTCGGCAGCTCGCCGTCGGAGTGGATGGAATGCGATTGGAGATCGAAAGTGGGAGCGGTCACGGGCGGCGACAATACATGCGGCGGTCGGACCACCTTCAGCCGCCGACCGCAGCTTCGCGCCCGCGCGACGGCTAGTCTGCGCCCTCGCATATGGCCCTCCAACCTCGATTGACTCGGCGGCGTGCGCTGCAGGCCGGTGGCGCCGGAGCGCTCGCGCTCGGCCTGGGCGCGTGCAACGACGAGCTCGAGCCGCAGATCAGCCACGCCGAGGACGCGCCGAACGTGGTGATGATCCTCACCGACAGCACGCGGCGCGACTTCGTCAGCGCCTATGCCGGCCACGACGAGCTGGCCGACACGCCGAACATCGACGCGCTCGCCAAGCAGTCGCTGCTGTTCGACCACGCCGTGCCGGAGGCGATGCCGACCGGCTGCGTGCGCCGCGCGCTGATCACGGGCATGCGCTCGTTCCCCTTCCGCAACTGGCAGGTGACGCCGAAGCTGCCCGCCGAGCCGGGCTGGAACGACATCTACCCCTACCAGCCGATGTTCACCGAGGTGATGTCCGAGGCGGGGATCGAGACGGCCTACGTCACCGACAACCCGTTCCTCGTCGGTCCGCGCTTCACCAACTTCCGTCGCACGCTGAACATGGCCCGGCCGGACTACTCGCAGGCCTCCTACCGCGCCTTCAACCGCCCGTTCAAGCGGCCCGCGGCTCGCAGCCAGATCGAGCGCTACCTGTTCCCGAAGCTGTCGGACTCGATCGAGGTCCAGCGGCTGCGCGAGTACGTCGGCTGGAACAACCTCTACCGCCGTCGCGAGAGCGACTACTCGGCCGCGCGCGTCTTGCGCAGCGGGATGGATTGCCTCGACGAGCTCAAGGACAAGCGACCCTTCTTCCTGGGCATCGACGCCTTCGATCCTCACGAGTCGCTCGACCCGCCGCGCGTCTACATGTCCAAGTACGCGCGGACGATGGGCTCCGAGAAGCAGGGGATCATCCCGATCCAGCCCTGGGACACCCCCTACAGCCGTGTCTTCGACCTCGGCATCGACGAGGAGACGATCGAGCGAGTGCGTCAGCTCTACGCCGCCGAGCTGACCTTCGTCGACCGCTGGATCGGCCGTCTGCTGAACAAGATGGACGACCTCGGGCTGATGGACAACACCGCGGTCATGTACTTCAGCGACCACGGCCTCACGCTCGGCGAGTACGGCCTGCTCGGCAAGCACGCCGCCTACCCGAACTGGCCGATCTACCGCGTGCCGTACATGATCCGCGAGCCCGGCGGCAAGAAGCTCGCCGGCCAGAAGAGCGAGTACTACGCGTCGACCCACGACGTGGCGCCAACGCTGCTCGGCTTCCAGGGCATCCGCGCCCCGGGGCTGATGGACGGCGAGGACCTGTCGCGGCTGTTCGACGGCAAGAAGCCGTATGACGAGCGGCCGTACTTCACGGCTTGCTACGCCCGCTACCTGATCTGCGGCGACGGCCGCTACGTGCTGATCGCGCACAGCGAGAAGCGACGGATCCGGCTGTTCGACACGCAGGCGGATGCCGGCGAGACCGTGAACCTCGCCGAGCAGAACCCGGCGAAGGTCGAGGAGCTGTGGGCCGTCCTCGAGCAGGAGGCCGGCGGGACGCTGCCGCAGTTCGGCGACGAGGCGGTGATGGGCGGATGAGCAAGCGGCTGACGCGTCGCGGCCTCCTCGGCCGCGGCGGCGCCGTCGCGGGCAGCGCGGCGCTCGGCGGTCTCGCCGCCGGCGCGCTGACGGCGAGCGCCGCCCAGGCCCAGGAGGACGAGGACAAGCCGAACGTCGTCCTGATCGTCGCCAGCGGCATCCGCGCCGACAGCGTCGGCGCCTTCGACGGCGCGTTCGACGACAACCAGGTCGCGAAGACGCCGAACCTCGACGACCTCGCCGGCGACTCGCTGCGCTTCGAGCGCGCGGTGCCGGAGGCGATGCCCGCGGTGATCTCGCGGCGCGCGCTGGCCACCGGCAAGCGCTCGTTTCCCTACCGCGAGTGGCGGCGCCGCGACGGCTTCGCGCCCGTCCCCGGCTGGAACCCCGTCTACACCCGCCAGCCGCTGATCAAGGAGGCGCTCGACAGCGAGGGCGTCGAGACGGTGTGGATCACCGACAACCCGTTCTTCTCCGGGCCGCGCTACGACGACTGGGTCGAGCGGACGACCGACGTCGATCCGGCGGACTACCCGGCGCCGAAGAAGATCGAGGGAACGCTCGGCCGCGAGCAGACCCAGAAGGAGGTCGAGCGCTACTTCGTCGGCAGCGTCGAGCGCGGCGCCGACGCGATGGACCGCGCCGTGAAGGTCGGCGAGCGTCAGCTCGAGCGGCTCGCTCGCGGTGGCAAGCAGTTCTTCCTCGCCGTCGACGCCTTCGATCCGGCGGAGGCGTACTACGCCCCGCGCGCCTGGACGCGCAACCTCGAGGTCAACCCCGACTTGGCGGCGCCGTTCAAGCAGCGCGACTGGATCGTTCCCGCCGACATCGGCGACGAGACGGTGAAGACCGCGCGCGACGCGTACACGAAGGGTGTTGAGCAGGTCGACGGCGCCGTCGGCCGGCTGCTCGACAAGCTCGACGACCTCGACCTCGCCGACAACACCATCGTCTGGTTCGTCAGCGACGGCGGCACGATGCTCGGCGAGCACGGGTGGATCGGCCGCGGCGCGCCCGGAACCTTCAAGCACGCCTACTTCGTGCCCTTCCTGCTGCGCGATCCCAAGGGCCGCCGCTCCGGGAACTTCAGCTACTACTACGCCTCCACCCACGACGTGGCGCCGACGCTGCTGTCGATGATGGGCATCGACCGGCCCGGCCGGATGGACGGCGAGGACCTGACCGCGCTGCTCGACGACGAGGACCCGCCGAAACGGCCGGCCTTCATGTGCGCGTCGATCACCAAGATCGCCGTCGGCGACCCGCGCTGGCTGATGCTGATGGACATGGAGGGCGACGAGCGCGAGCTGCACGACTTCGACAACGAGGACTCCGACAACGAGGACGACGACGAGGAGAACGTGGTGCGCAAGCACCCGCCGGTCGTCGCCGCGCTCGAGAAGGTGCCGCTCGCCGCGGCCCAGGGGACCTACCCGAACTTCGACGACGAGGCCGCCGTGCGCCCGCCGCCCGAGGACGACGACAAGGACGACGACGGCATCGAGGACTCCGACGAGACCAGCGACCAGGAGGCCGGCGAGACGCGCGACGCCGACCGCGACGATCTCGACTTCGACCAGGTCGGCGCCCAGGATCCCAACGCGACGGACATTCCGGACTCCGCCGCGCCGCCGACCGATACGACCGCCACGCCGGCGCCGACTCCCGGTCAGTAGTTCCCGCTCCTAGCTGCGGGTTTCCACCTACTCCAATCCGCAGTCCGACGCGATGCGGGGAGCCATCCGGTCGCCTAGGCTGCTCCGAGATGGCCGCCTCGTTAGCTCAGATGACGCAATCTCGGCCAGCGGCCCGGTTGCGGGCCGATCATCCTCTTGCGCCAGAGAGCTCGCAGGTCTCCGACGGGGCGGTCATCGAGCGCTTGGTTCGAATGCGCACCGCCTGCCAGGCACTCGCCCTCGAACTGGCCGGCGCCCGCCGCGAGCTGAAGTCCACGCAGGCCGAGCTGCGCCGCCTGAAGCGCCTCCACGGCGAGGACTGACCGACTCCGTTCGGACCACGTCTCGGCGGTGGCGCAAACCCGCACGGGTGCTAGTCTCGCTGCCTCCTGGCGGACGTAGCTCAGTTGGTAGAGCTCTCGGTTGTGGTCCGAGTGGTCGCGGGTTCGAGTCCCGTCGTTCGCCCTGATGAGTGACGCGATCGGTCAGGTGCTGTCGTTCGCGCTTCGGCAGCTGATCGGGCGAAACCGCCCGCAAATGGGCGCCTTTCCCAGAGCGCGGTAGGCTAGCCGCCAGTGTTCTGGGAGGGGACCACACTCGAGTCGCTCGAGAGCGTCGACTCCCGACGTTTCCTTCCCCACGCGCTGATCGCGACGCTGGTCGTGATCGTGGCGCCCGCCGTCGTGATCGTCGCGCTGTCGCCGCTGTCGGGGATCGCCGACCTGCTGGTGTCGGCGGTCCTGGCCACCGGGCTGTCGGTCGCGGCGGGCAGCGCCGGCGCAGCGCTCTGGACGCGCCTGCCGCAGTCGCGCGAGATCCCGTTCGGCGATCTGATGCTCTGGGCCTGGGCGCGCCGCGTCCGCGCCGAGCGCCGGCTCGCGAAGGCGACTTCCGTAACCGAGCCGCTCGACGTCGAGCGCGAGCTGGCGGCGCTGCGTCGGCTCGGGGTGATCTTCGAGGCGCGCGACGGCTTCAGCCATGGTCACAGCGGGCGCGTCGCGCGTCACTCCGAGCGGATAGCCCGGCGGCTCGGCCTGCCTGACGACGAGGTCGAGCGGATCGAAGCGGCCGCCGCCGTCCACGACGTCGGCATGGTGCGTGTCCCCGGATCGGTGCTCGCGAGGCAGGACGACCTGTCCCCGGAGGAGAGCGGCCTGGTCGAGCGCCACGCGGTCCACGGAGCCGAGCAGGTGGCCGCGGTCGCCGACCCGGAGATCGCGTCGTACGTTCGCCACCATCACGAGCGGGTCGACGGCAGCGGCTATCCGGACGGGCTGGCCGGCGACGCGATTCCGCTCGGTGCGCGGATCATCGCCGTCGCGGACCGCTTCGACGAGTTGATCTCACCTGCTCCGCAACGGTCGCCGCACAGCCGTCGGAACGCGCTCAACGAGCTATCGGCGCGGGCCGGCACCGAGCTCGACGCGACGGTCGTCGCCGCGTTCGTCGCGTACTACTCGGGTGTGCGCTCGATCGCGGGCGTGGCGCTCGCCGCGACGGCGCCGCAGCGTGCGGTGCGCTGGATCGCGGCGGCCCCGGCGACGATCGGGTCGGCGGTCGGCGCGCCGGCGATCATCCAGGGCGTCTGCGCGTCGGCGACGCTGGCGGTCGCCGGCAGCTGCCTGACCGGCATGCCGGCCCTGGCTCCGGACCGTGGCGGCGACCGACCAGCCTTGGAGCAGCGCGCCGAGCGACCGGCGGCCGGCCAGAGCAGGCCCGGAAGCACCCCGCTGGCGTCCACCAGGGCCCCGGCCGACAAGGGCGCCGACCGCGGAGCGAAAGAGCCCCGCCAGCCCGGCGTCGGTGGCCTCGGCGGCGGCGACGCGCCGCGGATCGGCGGGCCGGATTCGCCCACGAGCGGGGGAGGCGGGGGCACACCTACCGCTCCGCGCTCCGGCGGCAGGTCGTCGCCCAGTACGCCGGTGCCATCGCAGCCGAGCGCGCCCGTCGAAACACCGCCGGTCCAGGTGCCCCAGGTGCCCAGCAATCCCGTTTCGCGGGTCGTCGATCCCGTCCTCGACGGCGTCTCGGAGGCAGTCCCGCCGATCGAGCCGGTCACCGACACCGTCAAGGGGGTCGTCGGCGGGCTGACCGGCGGCCTGACGGGTGGCGGGCCCTAGCCACGCTCGTTAGCGACGCTCCGAAACTCCAGGCCCTCTAGCGTGTCCGTGGTGAACGTGGCCTCCCTGCGCACAGCGGCCGCGGCCTTCGCCGCGCTCGTTCTCTGTCTCCTCGCCGGCGCCCCGGGCGCGGCGGCGCAGAGCCCTCGGCCGAACGTCGTCGTGATCATGACCGACGACCAGACGGTCGACGACCTGATCGCGATGCCGGCAACTAGGCGCGCGTTCGTCCGTCGCGGGGTCCTGTTCGACAATTCGACGGTCTCCTATCCAGTCTGCTGCCCGTCGCGGGCCAGCTACCTGACCGGTCGCTACGCCCACAACCACGGCGTGATGGGCCTCTACCTGCCGACCGGCGGCTACGGCCGCTTCAACGACCAGGACGCGTTGCCGGTCTGGCTGGCGCGCAGCGGCTACCGGACCGCTCACATCGGCAAGTACATGAACGGCTACGGCAGCGATCGGCCCGCGATCGTGCCGCCAGGCTGGTCGGATTGGTTCGGCGCGGTCGATCCGACGACCTACCGGATGTGGAACTACACCCTCAACGAGAACGGGCAGCAGGTCACCTACGGCGGGCCGAATGAGGAGGACCCGGCGAACTACCAGACCGACGTCCTGCGCAACAAGGCGCTTGACGTCATTCGCCGCGACAGCCACTCCGGGCAGCCGTTCTTCCTGTCGGTGGCGTTCCTGGCCCCGCACTACGAGGAGGGCGCCGTACGGGCCCGTACCAAGGTCACCGTCCGCTCGGCGCCACGACATCGCGGGCGCTTCGCATCGCTGCCGCTGTCGCGCCCGCCGGGTTTCAACGAGCGCGACCGCTCCGACAAGCCCGGCTTCATGCGCCGCTTCAAGGCCCTCGACCGGACTGCGATCGGCCGGATCACAGCCGAGTTCCGCGCGCGCCGCGAGTCGCTGCTCGCCGTCGACGAGGCCGTCGCGGCGATCGTGCGCGAGCTGACCGCACAGGGCGTGTTGTCGAACACCTACCTGATCTTCACCTCGGACAACGGCTACCTGCAGGGCGAGCACGCCGTGCCGAGCGGCAAGATGCTGCCCTACGACCCGTCCGCGAAGGTCCCGCTGATGATTCGCGGGCCGGGCATCCGCGGCCGTCGCATGAGCCGCGAGCCGGTCTCGAACATCGACCTCGCGCCGACGATCCTGCAGATCGCCGGCGCCAGCGCCTTCGGCGGGGCGCCGGTCGACGGCCGCTCACTGCTCAAGTTCGCCCAGCGGCCGAAGCTGCGTTCCGAGCGCTTGGTGCTCCACGAGACCGGCGGGCTGCGGGCGACGTCGCTGCAGCCCGAGGAGTCCGACGACGGGCCGATCCCGGTCCGCCATGTGCGCACCTACCGCGCGGTCCGCAACGACCGCTGGCTCTAGGTCGTCTACCGCAGCGGCGAGCGCGAGCTCTACGACCTCGAGCGCGACCCGGCACAGATTCGCTCACGCCACCGCGACCCTCGCTATGCCGCCACCAGGCGCGCCCTGCAAGTCGAGCTGGACCGCCTCGCCACCTGCCGCGGCCGCGCTTGTCGGCTGGCGGGCGAGCCGATCCCCGATCCGCTCGATCGGGAGACGCACACTCTGAGGACCAGCGGGAACTAACGCAGCGCCGCTGGCGAGCTGGCGCGCGCCACGAGGCGGTGCGGGCGCCCGCTGCCGTCCGCCGGCACCGCGTAGACGTTGCGGTCGTCCGAGTAGACGATCGTCTCGTCGTCGAGCCATTCGGGCTGGTCGTCGATCGAGCGCGGCTCGGCGAGCGCGAGGTCTCGACCGCTGCGCAGATCGAGCACGTGGAGGCGCCAGCGGTCCTGCTTGCCGACGCGTCGCTTGTAGGCGATCCGCCTACCGTCGGGTGAGGGTGAGGGGCACTCGACGCGCTCCCCGACGATCCGTGCCCGGCGGGTGCTGACGCGGCCCTCGAGCAGGTAGTGGTGGCCTCCGCTTCCGAGCGTCGCGTAGAAGCGATCGCCGCCGGCGAAGGCGACGCCCCAGAAGTTGGCGTCGGCGCGCTGGAACGGCTCGCCGTCGTGCGTCACCTCGAGCTGGTCGAGGCTGAACAGCTGCTTGCCCGCGCGCATGTCGACGATGGCGGTGTGGGTAGAGAAGCTGCGCACGCCGGCGCTGTAGGTATGGCCAGACAGGAAGGCGGTGAAGCCGCCGTAGCGGCCATCGGGAGAGACACGCGCGCGATCCGGCACGCCCGGGAGCGAGAAGCGGCGGAGCGGCTCGCGGCCGGGGCCGTAGACGATCCCCTGGTAGTCGAAGCCGTGGGGCTTGGCGGCGAGGCAGAGCCCATCGCCGGCGGCGTTCTCGTGGACTCGCTCGCAGGCCATCTCGCGGGCGGCACGCGGCTGCTCGGTCGGTGTGAGCCCGATCGTGAAGAGCCGGCCGTTGAGGCGGGGGTTGTCGTAGTCGACGGCGCGGACCAGCAGCTCCCCGCCGGGTGGCACCGCCTTCGCGCCGCGCGCCCCGGCGACGACCTGCGGCTGGGCGTCCGTCGTCGTGCCATCGGCGGTCAGCGCCGCGACCGTGACGTAACCGACCCCGGCCACCACGCAGACCACGGCGATCGCCGTCAGTGCCATCGCTCGCGAGCTCACGACGCGATCTCCGATGACCGGCTCAGGACGACGGCTGCCGCGATCAGCGCCGCCGCCAACGCGGCCGTGAACGCCGCCGCCGCAACCTCGAGACCGCCGAGCGTCCAGACCAGCCCGAAGGCGACCGAGGACACGAGCTTCGCGAGGCTCGTCGCCGTGACCAGCAGCGCCAGTCCGCTCGCGCGCAGGTTGTCGGGCAGGATCGCGCTGGCGATCGCCTGGAGGACGCCGTCGGTCGCGGCGTAGTAGGCGCCGAGTGCGCAAAGCGCCAGCACGAGCCCGGGGATTCCGGCCGACGGCAGCAGCAGGACCGCATACACGGGCAGCAGCAGCGCGTATCCGGCGACGAAGACGAGCCGTCGCCCGACCCGGTCGGCCAGCCGCCCGACCGGGATTGCGAGCGCCATGTAGACGGCCGCGGAGCCGACGAAAAGCAACGGGAACGCCGTCAGCGAGAAGCCGAGCGTGCGCTGCAGGCCGAGGTAGACGAAGCCGTCGCTGATCGTCGCGATCGCGAGCACCCCGGCGGCGACGGCCAGCGTCCGAAAGCGGGGCTCCGTGAGCAGAGAAGCAGCCTCGCGCAAGGTCGGTCGCGTTTCCGCCACTCCGGCGCGCGACTGATGAATCGTGCCGTCCTGGCGATGAGAATTCATCGGCGAGTCCGGCGACGGCGCGTCGGGGCGTTGCGGTCGTCCGTTCGCGAACAGCAGCAGCACCGCGAGCCCGAGCACGGCGAAGCACAGGCTCACGACGAATATCGCGTCGAAGCGCGCCGGCGCGATCACCAGCAGCCCGAACGCGACGAGCGGGCCTAGCATCGCCCCGGCGGTGTCCATCGCACGGTGCACTCCGAAGGCGCTGGCCAGCGCGGATGTCGCCGAGGACAGGGCGATCAGCGCGTCCCGCGGCGCGGTTCGGATGCCCTTGCCGGTGCGGTCGACGAGCATGATCCCGCCGATCGCGGCGACGCTGCCACCGATCGCGACCAGGCCCGCCTTGCATGCGGCGGACAGGCCGTAGCCGACCGCGGCGACCTCCTTGTGGCGGCGCCAGCGGTCCGCGACGAAACCGCTGACGAGCCGCACCAGGGCGCTGATGCCCTGGTAGATCCCGTCGACGATTCCGAATTGCAGGGGGGTCGCGCCCAGTGCGAAGACGAGGTAGATCGGCAGGATCGCCGCGACCATCTCCGATGAGACGTCTGTCAGCAAGCTGACCGAGCCGAGCACGACCACGTTGCGCGAGACCCGCCCGCCGCGCTGCCGTGCGCCAGCCGCCGGCCGGCCGCCACGCACCACCGCTCCCGAACTCTCCGCTTGGTACATCAGAGCCCACCCTCCAAGGACTCGCTGTCGAGCAACCCTAGCTGCTGTGGGTCACTCCGTGTGCTCTACGAACAGCGTCCCCTCGGGCCCGACCGACAGTGCCAGCCGCCCCTGGACCAGATTGCAGAGCTCCGCGCCGACCAGCTCGCGACGCCAGCCGCCCAGGGCGCGGATCTCCGCGCCGTCCTCGCCGGCACGGACCGCCGCCACCAGCGCCGTCAGCTCCGACTGCGTTGCGATCAGCTCGGTCGCGACGCCAGCCTCGCGCGCGCGGTGACGCAGCAGGCTCTGGGCGAGCGAGACCACCGGCTGATCGACCGGGTCGCGGTGCGGCCCGGCCGGCGCCCGCGGCGGAGGCTCGACCTCGGCCGCCGCGGCGATCACGTCGATCAGCTCGCTGCCGCGACGGTGCAGCGTCTGCTGTGGCAGGCCGCGGATCTGCTCGAGCGCGTGCTTGTCGGCCGGGCGGCGGCGCGCGAGCTGGGTCAGCACCTGATCCGGCAGCAGGTAGGAGGGAGGGCGGTCGAGCTCGCGAGCGGCGGCGTCGCGCCACTCGCAGAGCGCGTAGGCGGTCGCGCGCCGGACGCCGTCGAGTTGACGCGTGTTCGGCAGTCGCTCGTACGCCTGTTGGGGTGAGCGGACGTCACTGGACTGCTCGACGACGCGGCACTCCTCGCGCGCCCACTCGAGCCGCCCAGACGCCTTCAGCTCGCCGGCGATGGCGGCTCCCAGGGCGAGCAGGCAGCGCGCGTCATCGGCGGCATAGGCGAGCTGACGCTCGGTCAGCGGCCGCTTGTCCCAGCGCGTGAAGCCCTCTCCTCCGCGCAGCTCGATGCCGAGCACGCGCCGGGCGAGCGACTCGTAGCCCTCCTGGTTGCCCATCCCGAGGAAGCCGGCGGCGACCTGGGTGTCGAAGACGTTGCTGAACCCCGCGTCCCATGTCCGGCGCAGGATCGCGACGTCCTGGCGGCCCGCGTGGACGAGGATCTCGACCGCGGGGTCTGCGAGCACGGCGGCGAGTGGGGCGGGGTCGAAAGGCTCGCTCTCGTCGAGCGGATCGAGCACGTCGGTCCGCACGCCGCCCTCCTGGGACGGGTCGGGAACGGCGATCTGCACGAGGCAGAGGAGGGCCTGGTAACGCCGCTCCGACACGAACTCCGTGTCGATCGCGAGCTGTCCGTGCTCGCGTGCCAGATCGGCCAGCTCCTGTGGTGCGGTTGACATCGCCGACGCCACTATGACCGGCGTCCCAGTCGTCGGACGGCGCTCCGTGCGACGAACAACGTCAGATCGACCGCGACGCTGTACAGATGGCCGAGCGGCCCGGTCACCAGCCATGCCTCGATCCGCTCGCGCGGAGCCCGCCGAAGCCGAGGAGAGAGGGCGCCCATCGCCGGCCACGCTATCGTCCTCCGCCCTCCAATGAGCCCACTGAAGACGACAACCACGGACCTCGGCGACTCGCGCCTGCGCGTCGACGTCGAGGTCGACCCAGAGGCCGTCGAGCGCGAGGTCGCGGACGCGGCTGGCGTGATCGGCCGCGACCTCAAGATTCCCGGCTTCCGCAAGGGCAAGGTGCCGCCCCAGGTCGTCCTGCGTCAGATCGGTCGTCCGGCCGTGCTAGAGGAGGCGGTTCGCCGCGGCCTCGGCGACTGGTACGAGCAGGCGGTCCGCGAGGCTGGCATCACGCCGGTCGGCGATCCGAAGCTCGACGTGGCGGACCTGCCCGAGAAGGGCGCCCCGCTCGCCTTCAACTTCGAGGTCGGCGTGCGTCCCGTCGCCACGCTCGGCGATTGGCGCGGCACCGAGGTCGAGCGCGCCGAGCCCGTCGCGAGCGACGACGAGATCCAGGCAGAGCTCGACCGCATGCGCGAGTCGCTGGCGTCGCTGGAGACCGTCGAGCGCGCTGCCGCTCAGGGGGACTTCGTCGTGATGGACTTCGTCGGCAGCGTCGACGGCGAGCCGTTCGAGGGCGGCGACGCCCGCGGCTTCCTGCTCGAGCTCGGCTCCGGGCGGCTGATCGAGGGCTTCGAGGAGCAGCTCGAAGGCTCGCAGGCCGATGACGAGCGGACCGTCGAGGTCACCTTCCCCGACGACTATCAGGCCGAGCACCTGGCGGGCAGGGACGCGAGCTTCGCCGTGACGGTCAAGGAGGTCAAGGAGAAGCGGCTCCCCGAACTCGACGACGAGCTCGCCGTCGAGGCCGGGGGCTACGACACGCTCGACGAGCTCCGCGCGGAGATCGCCAAGCGGATCTCGGAGGCCAAGGAGGGGACCGTCGAGCGCGACTTCCGCGAGGCGGCGGTCGACGCCGTCGCGGAGACCGTCACGATCGAGATCCCACATGACCTCGTCCACGCCAAGGCGCACGAGATGTGGCACCAGACGACCCACCGCCTGCAGCAGCAGGGCCTCGACCCGGCGCAGTACCTCCAGCTGGTCAACAAGACGTCGGAGGAGCTGATCGTCGAGTCCGAGCCAGATGCCGAGCGCGCCCTGCGCCGTGAGGCGGCCCTGGCGGCGATCGTAGAGACGGAGAAGATCGAGGTCGACGACGACGAGCTGTTCGAGGTGCTGCGCGAGGCCTCGACCGAGCCGGGCAAGCAGCCGCCGAGCGACAAGGCACTCCAGCGTTCGCTCAGGAAGGCCCGCGCCCGCGGTGGCGACCTTGCTCTCCGTGAGGACATCGCGATGCGCAAGGCGGTCGACCTGATCGTCGAGTCCGTCGAGCCGGTGCCAGCCAAGGCCGCCGCCGCGCCCGCGACCACCGACTAGAATCGGCGCGAGCCATCCCTCCGTGCGTGCTTCGGCGCCTGCGCGGGAGGATTCCTGCCGAACACACGAAACAGAGCGAGAGCAATGAGCCCACTGGTCCCAATGGTCGTCGAGCAGACCTCTCGCGGAGAGCGCGCGTTCGACATCTACTCCCGGCTGCTGAACGAGCGCATCGTCTTCCTCGGCACGCCGGTAACAGACGAGATCGCCAACCTGATCGTCGCCCAGCTGCTGCACCTGCAGGCTGAGGACCCCGACAAGGACATCTCGCTGTACATCAACTCGCCGGGCGGCTCCGTCTACGCGGGCCTCGCGATCTACGACACGATGCAGTACATCAAGCCCGACGTGCAGACGATCTGCGTCGGCATCGCGATGTCGA
>Ga0190275_10002293_pt1 | contig 13844 bp, 13 predicted proteins | sample Popmic550T_FD_133745 | JGI IMG/M metagenome (GOLD analysis project Ga0190275, IMG submission 133745) | Populus adjacent soil microbial communities from riparian zone of Yellowstone River, Montana, USA - 550 T | ecosystem: Environmental > Terrestrial > Soil > Riparian zone > Trees stand | place... | reverse complement strand
TCCGGAATTCCCTTTCGCTACTTCGCCAAAAACGAATGGGACATTAAATTCCACGGGCGCTACATCGGGCCGATCAAGCGCTTCCTGAAACATGGCCAGCTCGATCTGAACAAGGAAAACTCCGTCGCCGCCCCGTCCCCTTTGCCCTTCAGCTTCGGCTACCAATGGCAGCCGAGCCGCTCATCGCTCATCGTGGCGACTCGGGAGTAATATTCCGGGGAGCGCACGCGCCCTCGCGTGCTGGCGATGGCGCCTTCGCCATCGCGGACTTGTTCCTTAGAAGTTTTGGCGAGGGCGCCAAAACCAGCACGCGAGGCGCGCGCGCTCCCCAGAATAGACCTATCGACCCATCAGCAACCGCAGAAATCTTCCATCCGAAAACCGCCCGCCCGACCCTTGCCGCACCACAACGAGGTTCATCGATGGAATGACATATAGCCGTTGATGCCCCGAGCCGATGCACGCGACCAGATCGCTCGGAGCGTCGCGACAAATAACCGCGCCGCCCCAGCCCTGCCGCTGCCATTTCGGGACCAGCATCGACTCAAAATCAAACTCGCGGCCGCCGGGCGCCTGCCGGTTATTCCACCAGCCAAGCGAGAAGGCCCGATTCGGTCCCGAACCTCTCCATGCCTGTGCCATCGAGCTGGAGCTGACGATCGGAGCGCCGCCGTTCAAGGCCACTTCGCCGAGCTTCGCCCATTGCCTGGCGCTGAGCACCCACCCGGCCGCGAGCAACGGATTGCCAGCCCGATCCTTTAGATAGCGTTGCGAGCCGAGCCCGAGCCGGCGCAGCACTCGCCGCTCGAGATAGCGAGTCGGCGATTCGCCACGGAGCTTTTCCTTCAGCACCGCGTGGAATACCTGAAGCGCGCTCGGCCCATAGATGAACGAGCTTCCCGGATTCGACACCATCGGCGCCCTGATCGCGATGCTGTCACGATCTCCCAGATTATCGTTATGCAAATAAAAGACGGGCGCGAGACCCGCGGAGAAATCGAGCAGTTGCCGGATCGTAACCCGCGCTTTGCGCGAATCGGCCGCCCAAGACGGAATGGTCTCAGCAACATGCTCGTCGAGACTCAGCAATCCATCTTCCGCGGCAGCCAGCGCGGCCAATCCCCAAAACGCCTTCGTCCCGCTATAAATCTTGTGCGCTTCCTTCGCCGATTGTTCCAGCAAGACCTGTCCATTTTGCAGCGCGAGAAACGACGTGCCACCCTGACTGTTCGAATAGGCGGCCGCTGCGCGAATCGCATTCGGATTCACCGGATCTGCCGTAGCGCTGGCGGCAATCAGGCAGAGCCAGAAAATGAGTCGCTTCATCTGCGTTTCATTTTGCGCATCACGGCCGCGATTTCCAGCCACGTTTCTCCTCCATCCTCAATCTTCCATTCTCTATCCTCGCTACTGTCGTAAACTCCCAGCGTGCCGATCATCATCATAGCGCTGCTTCTCTTCGGCGGGCTCATCTTCTCGATGCCGCTTTTGCTGGTGTTGCGCTATCGCGCCGGAACGATGCGCCGCCGCGGCCGCAAATGGGCGGCAACCGTCAACCTGGTGTCGCTGCTCATTTCGGCGGTGCTGTTCCTCTGGGTCGCGGCGATGACAACTATCTGGATTCCACAGGCATTCAGGTATTCGCTCGCCGGCCTGGCGGGAGGATGCCTTCTCGGGTTGCTCGGACTTGCCGTGACTCGATGGGAGCCGACGCCGCAAGGTCTCTATTTTACTCCGAACCGCGGGCTGGTCTTACTCATCACGCTCGCCGTGACGGCACGGTTGCTCTACGGCCTCTGGCGAATCTGGCATGCCTGGCGCGCGGCCGAGCCGAACGATTCCTGGCTCGCGGCGGCAGGAATTGCCGGCTCGATGGCCGTAGGCGCCATCGTGATCGGTTATTACTTCACCTACTCCGCCGGTGTGCGCTGGCGGCTCCGCTCTTATCACCGCTCGGGCGTTGGCCCTGCCAGGCTGGCAAGGATGGTGTTGATCGGGTTCTGCTTCGCCGCCTTCTCATGCGAGCTGGGAGGCGATTTCCCGACCGAAGAGCAGATGAAGGCTCGACTTCGTGCCGGAATGACGGTCGATGAAGTGGTGGCGATTTTTGGCCAGCCGCGAACAGGTGTTCCCAGGAATCCCGGCGCGGCCCGATTGCTTTACGTTTCACCTATCGGGACCCGCTCGGTGCGCACGGAAGGTTATGTCGGGTTCGAAGTGCAGCTCATGGATGGCAAGGTGCAGAGCTGGCGAACGCTGACCGGCATTCCCTCCTATGCCCCGGTGACTATGCCGCGCGAAATGAAGTGGCAAGGCTACGCGTTGATCGCGGTGTTCATTGGCGGAATCATCTACGGTCTCTATCGGGCGTTCCGGCGCGGGCTCAGCGAGGAACAGCTTCTCCTGAAAGCCTACCAGGATCGATATATCCCCACGCTTCCGATGGAGTTTCGCTTCATCAATAATGACACCACGCTCCAGGAAGTGTTCGACCGCGCAGGGCCGCCCGCCCGGGAACGAAAGTTCCCGATCGACCCAAAGCTTGTGACCAGCGGCTATGGATATGCAGAAGGCCCACTGGGTTTGCCTGCGATCGTTCTGATCGAATACGATCTTCCCTATCACGCCGTCGTCGCGCTCCTGCCTGAATTTCCTTTCCAGCCCGAAAACCGAATCCGCGCCGCCTTTTATCGTCGACCGCTTCCCGATGAGGAACTTTGAGGCGACGGGAAGCTTCGTGGCGGTCTTTCAGTCATCGCCTCAGACCCCGCTCCCTGGATATAATTTGGCTTGTAGTATTGTTTTCGCCTGGTCACAATCGGCGCATGAAGCCGTTCCCAACCATTCTCATTCTTGCCGGTTTTCTTTGCCATAGCGCCTCGGCCATGCCGCCCGCCCAGGGCCGCAGGCTTCAGGATCTAAATGTTATCTCCACCCGGGTCTTGCAGAGATCCATCAGCCCCAAGTTCTACAAGAGTCTCTGTATCTCTCCGATTCAGGGTTGGGTTGTTGTCCGCGCGAACATAGTCAACACCCGTCTCGGCGGACCAAGAATCGTCCACTCTGAACTCGATGGCGCGTACGACGAACTCGCTCTGAAGCTGGCGAAAGAGGCGCTGATTACTGGCTATTATGGTATCGAACGACCAGGAATAGGAGGTTCCGTTTTGCTCCACCTGCTGATTTACCAGATCGCCGATGGGACCATGGTTCTTTCGTTCCCTACCTTTGACGAACCAGGCGGCAACCAAATGCAGTATTGGGGCTGCTCGCGCCTTCTGGTCCTGAAAGAAGACGGGAAATGGACCGAGATCGAAGGACCCGAAGGACTTCACGGCAAGGGCTGGCGGGTGATAACTGCCGGCCTTCCACCGCCGCCCGGGGCCAAAGGGGACCCGGTCGGGGGGCCGAAGAAGAAGGCAAAGTAAATACGAGCCAAATCTCAGGGCCGCGCTAGTCGGGCAGGCGCTGCGCCTGCCTACAAATCGTCGAACACACCGCGAAGTAAGCAATAGGCCCGATCGCCTATTCCTGGTGACGTGCTTTCGGCAGGTCCGCCGACACTGAGTACTTTGATCGGGGTCCGCCTGAGCCATTCCTGAATCTTCTGCTTGGCGGTTGGATCCGACAGGTCGCAGAAAAGCAGCGGCAGCCCTAATTGCTTTGCACATCGCAGCGCCCACGCTGTTCCGGGGTCGGGCTCCTCTCCTGTAGCAGCGTCCCTACTTGCCACGCCGAAGCCAGGCGAAGGCGGGTGGGACGCTTCCCCCAATCGAATCACCAGCGTCGCATCCGAATCCCGAACATTCCATTCCGTCCGCTGCGACCGGGGAATGTCGGGAGCGTCTGGGCTTCGTTCTCGTTCCGTTTCTCGAAGCGGAAACTCTTCTGGAATCACGCCTGTCTCACACACTCGCCCCGGCGGACACCATCCCCCAATCTCGAGCCCGCACTCTTTCGCCGCCCGCAACGCCGCCTGATCCACGCCCGTTTGCCCGCCGGAGATGACTTTGCTCAGCCGGCTCACGCGGTCCCCATCTTCGGTCTTTTCCCGCTACTCGGCGGGCGACCCCAGTTTTGATTTCACCTCCGCAAAATTGCGACGAATCCTCCGGGCGTATTCTAGACAAACAATTAAGACGAGGAGATCGACCACTCCAATAGCTCGGTACGCCCAAAACGGCATGTACTTCGGCGGTCCCCAGCCGGCGACGTGAACCCAACCAAAAAACCCGAGCAGGAAAAAGCCGTAGCCGAGCGCCGCCCAAAACAGTCCGCGCATAAAGCGCGAGTGCGAGAAAGGTGAGATAAACCACAGATCGATTGCGGCAGGTTTGGCCAGAATTGAACCTGAGGTGTCGCCTGCGCTTCTGAGGAGCAAACCCGATTCGAAGTAGGCCGTGCCAATAAAAACCGCAAACAGAATGCCATACGTGGCGGAAAGAGCTTCCCGCACAATTTTAAATCCCGCGAGGTCGATCTCACCTCCCTCCCTGAGAAACGAGAAGCCGCTCATTGCATCAATCATGAGGGTGAGCTGGAGGATGCAAAGAGCGACCATATAGGTCTTCCATGTTTTCCCCGTTCTCTCCGCCGCGGCGTCGAATAGTGTGGAACTCATGGTGCCTCTATTTGCGCATTCGGCGGCTCGAATCAATCCCATAGCCCCGGGAATTTTCTTGCCCTCGCGTTTGCCACCATGGAATACCATCCCCCCAACCATCGCTTAAATCCCACCATCCCACTTAAGGAACCTCATGGCCGCACCGACACCCGAACAAATCGCCACCGTCCGAACGAACCTGCAACGCATGCAGGCGATGAACGACAATTCTTACTCCCAATGCCTCGCCAGAATCTCCGATGCTTTCGATTACTTCACCGAGCCGGACAACAGCTCCAACGCCGCTCTGACCATCCTGCTCAATATTGTCGAAGGCGCGTTCTGGGCAATGGGTGCGAGCGTTCCCAAGGCCTACACCGAAATCGGTAATTTCGCGGCATCGTTCTTGTCGGGCATGGTTGCGTGGTGGGGCCAGGGCAGTCTCCCCCCGTCCCTGAATTCCCAGTTCGTCCACCTGCGGGACGCTTACACCGCCGCCTATGACGCGCTCGATTCGCAGTTAGGCGGCTATTCTGAGAGCCTGAAAAGCAGTGACCCTGCCGTCGTGCAGAAATGTTGGGACACGAGCTTTACCTACAATGGTAAGACCACCGCGATTTCCGACCTCGCCACCAATGAGCTTCCTCGGGAAAAGGACAACACCGATTTCGAAGTGATGGTGCACAGCATGGTCGTCGGTTTCGCCCAGGGTCTCTGGACAACTTTGCTCGACGCCAACGCCTGCATTACTCTCTGGCTGCTCGCGCCGCAGGAGAAGATTTCGAGCGACGATCCGAATTCGCCACCTTTGGCCACCATCCAGGCCTACATCCAGCAGAACCCAGCCTATTATTACACCTGGGAATGGCACCCCAAGAAGGGCAAATGCGATTCCAGTGGCTGGCTGATCACCGAATACTCGCTCGGTAAAGCGATCGCTTCCGAGTATCACGACAACGCCTTTCCAGCCGACGTATGCGCCTATCTGTTTGCCGATAGCACCGATGGCGTCCCGCTTAACCCGGGCGGACTTTTCCCTCGCAAGACCGTCTTCACCGCTTTGAAAATCCGCCAGCTAGGTTTTGCGCCGACCTATTCCTATCCGACGGCCGCGGCGGTATCGACCACTTATCTCCAGGCCGACCAGCAGGGCAACACGCTGCCGGCCTTGGTGCAGCGCGAAGGCCGTGCCGCCATTGAGCAGCGTGTCATCGAGAAGGCGCACCAAGACCCCGTATTCGCCCACAATCTTACGGCTCGCCCAAGGCAAACCCTGGAAGCGTTTCTCGGCGTAAAAATCCCCGAAACCGTCTCCCTCGCTCCCATCATCGAGAATCCGCAGCGCTTCGGCCTGGTTATTCCGATGGCCAATAACAACCAGCCACCGGCCGGCTAGCCGCTCATCCGAAAGCGGAGGTCGGAGGTCCGCAGTCAGATCCGACGCGGCCCAAAACTCCGGGGAGCGCACGCGCCTCGCGTGCTGGTCTCGGCGCCCCCGCCGAGACGAACTTTTCTTTAGCAATTCGCCTTTTCACACTCAAGGAGGATTTCGATCCTCACGAGTCTCGCGCCGGATTTCCTTTTTCGCGTTTTCCCAATCGAGGAATCCAACTTCGCCGGATCCAATCTGAGCTTCAATCCACCGATCAGCTCGGCGCTTAGTGGCGACGTACGCGGGTAAAGGGCTTGATGAAAAGAGTCCCCCGCTGGATACTCCGGCGACTTCGTGAACGGCGAAGCACAAGGAACTACGACATGGGCGAGCCGCGTATCGACCTCATAATCGAACCTACAGTTGGCGGAGTGGTTCGGTATCTGGCCCTCGCGCCCTCGACGCCGAACGGGGGCGAACGCTTTCAACTCTCCTTCGAGGCGCGCTTCATCAACCTCGAACCGAGCCCGGTGCGCGTGAAGCTGCTGCGCGTCTCGTTTCCGGATGCCCCCGGCCTCGGCAGGGACATCAGAATCAAGTCGGAGGTCAGCCGCGATCCCCTTATCGTGGCGCTCGAATTGCGTCTGAGCGCAGCCGGCCAGCAGGGCGACAGCCGCGCGCCGATCGACTTCAAGCACACCGACAACATCGTCCTGACCAGCACGCCACCGCAGACCATCAAGTTCGAAGTGGAGGCGTACGACTTCGACGATCTCGCGAGCTTCACCTTCGCCCTGGGCCGGCACGAGAGTCCGGTCGCGGGCGACGCCTACGTCTGGATGGGTAAGGCCCACGACCTGCGGCGGGGCGAGTGCTGGCAGGGGATCGGCGCCCAACACTGCTGCGGCCACCAGCTCTATGCGCACGACTTCAGCGTGTGGTGCTTCGACGACTCATTCAACGGCTGGAATGGCCTCCTGCCCGGAGGGGACAACACGAAGAACGAAGACTACCGCATCTGGGATAAGCCCGTCTACGCGATGGCCGACGGCGAGGTCGTAGACTTCCTCGACAATGTTCCCGAAAATACCAGCACGCCCGACTTCCCTTCGAGCACGCCGCACACCTACGGCAACCACTTCGTCCTGCGGCACGGCACGGACTTGATGGTGTACGCACACTTGCAGCTAGATTCCATGAACACCGCGTTGACACCACACGGCGCCACCGGCGCACCCATCACTGGCACCGCCGTCAGGGCCGGCGATTTCCTCGGACGCGTGGGCAACACCGGGAACAGCAGTTGTCCGCACCTGCACATCCACTGCGTTGACGAGGCGAGCGGAACGCTGCGCCCGATCCCGTGGCAACGGAAGATGGTGGCGCAGGCGGAGACGACGAGCCGCCCCGCGTGGAACGATTGGCATCTGTCGCGTCAGCAGGGGCTGGCAGTCGTCAACACGCTCATCTACCCCGGCGATGCGATGCCGGCCGACGGGCGCGAGTGGAGCGAATGGACTTCCCTCGGCGGCGAGCTGATCTTCGGCCCCGCCGTGTGTTCCTGGGCGGCGAACCGGCTCGACGTGTTCGGCGTCGGCATCGACCGGGCGCTTTGGCACATGTGGTGGGACGGCAGCCGCTGGCACGACTGGGAAAATCTCGGCGGTGAGTTGACCGCCAAGCCCGCCGCGGTGTCCTGGGGGCCGAACCGCATCGACGTGTTCGGCCGGGCCATCGACAACAGTCTGTATCACAAGTGGTGGGACGGCTCGCGCTGGCACGCGTGGGAGGGGCTGGGCGGGAATCTGCTCTCGGCCCCGGCGGTTAGCTCGCGGCGCAGGAATCACCTCGACGTGTTCGCGGTCGCCACCGACCGTTCACTCCACCACCTCAGATGGAACGGATCGAAGTGGACGGACTGGGACGGCTTGGGCGGGACGCTGACGGCCGATCCGGCCGCCGTCTCGTGGGACAGCAACCGCATCGACGTATTCGGCCGCGGCGCGGACGAGACGCTGTACCAGAAGTGGTGGGACGGTTCGTCGTGGAGCGACTGGGCCGGGCGCGCCCGCCGCATGACGTTCGGCCCCGCCGTCAGCTCGCGTCGAGCGAATCGCCTCGACGTGTTCCTCGTCGCACCGGACGCGACGTTGCAGCACGTCATCTGGAACGGATCGAGTTGGACGAACTGGGAGAGTCTCGGCGGGTTTCTCACGGCCGATCCGGCCGCCGTCTCGTGGAGCAGCAAGCGCATCGACGTGTTCGGCCGCGGGGCCGACAACGCGCTGTATCACACCTACTGGGAACCCGGCCCGTGATGCCGAGTCGGCGCGAAACCCGCCGCGTCTCGCCAGCCGCGGGCGTGCCGACGGAGACGAAGCTCAGCACGTTAGTCTGACATTGCGGGCGAAGCACACCTGCGCCGTAGCTTACAGTTGATATCGCATGTGGCGCCTTCCAGCAGTCCAACGAAAATCGCACCGACCGACAAGCCAAAGCCGGTCCTCCGGCCTTCCGCGATTTCGTTTCATCCTTCCGCCATCATCCTTCATCCTCAATCCCTCTATCCTCGATTCTCCCCCGTCCGCCATAGATCGCGGCCAAGAGCGGAACATAAACGACCGCGTGCAGCCCCGAAGTCGCGATGCCGAGCGCCGTAAACGTCCACAATCTTATGGCGCGCGCCCGCCAAACTCTGGAAGCGTTTCTCGGCGTAGAAACCCGGAGACGATCTCGCTGGCTCCCGTCATCGAGAACCCCCAGCGCTTGGACCTGGCCATTCCGATGGCGAATAACAACCAGCCACAGGCCGGCTAGTCGCTCGTCCGGAATGCGAACGGCGGAGGTCCAAAGTCAGATCCGACGCGGCCCAAAACTCCGGGGAGCGCACGCGCCTCGCGTGCTGGTCTCGGCGCCCCCGCCGAGACGAACTTTTCTTCAGCAATTCACCCTTTCACACTCAAGGAGGATTTCGATCCTCACGAAGTCTCGCGCCGGATTTCCTTTTTCGCGTTTTCCCAATCTAGGAATCCAGCTTCGCCGGATTCGATCTGAGCTTCACGAACGCGAAGTTCCTCTTCGTGCCAGGCCGGCGATTCGATCTGTTCGGGGTTTGCAGAAAGGTCTTTCCAGATCGCTTCCATGGTCTCGAGCTTTTCTTCCACGCTCATTTCTTTCAAGGGAAGAATGGGGACTGGCATAAATGGAGCATATCATAAGGCCGCGTGGCCATCGATAGGGAATTGGCCGTGTCGCACACGCCGGTGGATCACGCGCGCTCCGGAGGTCGGCGTGTGAGAGGTCGATGCGGCGCGCGCGGCCCCCCCATTTTCGATCCTCTGTTCTCCATCCTCGCTTACGTCCATCGGCTCGCGCGGCGGAATCTCCTGCCTTCAGCGATTCCGCAGCAGCCTGGCACTAGTGGGCAATTGAATGATGCCATCGGCCTGGAAAGTAATCGGCATGTCAGCCTGGCTTAATCTGCCGGGCTTGAAGCGCCACTGACGCAGAGCAAACACCGCTTCGCGATCCAGCGGGTCGGACCCGGTGGACTTCACGACCGCGACCTTGGTCACCTTGCCCGTCTTGAAATCGATCGCCATCCGGAACACGCCCGTCCCACCGATGCGACTCGCCTGCAACTTGTGCGGGTATCGGGGACTGACCATGTGGACCACATCGCGCCTCGACGCCGGGCGTTCGACTTCCCGTTCGGCAAAGATTGATGAACACGCGACGCCGGCCAGGATGCCGGTAATTAATCGTGCTCGCATCGGATCAAGCGTCAGCTTTGGCTGCTCGTGAACGCCCCACGCGCGAGTTCCGATAATTCCTGGGCTGTCTGGCGCAGGTCGGGAACACAGAACATTTCGTCGAGCAAGTAGGCCGTCATCCACTTGTGTTCCTCCGGCGTCCGCCGGTCGATGATTTCCTTCAGCTCCGCTGTGCTCATTGCGGTCATTAAGATTCCGCAGCGCGAATTCTGCGCCAATCAAATTCGATTCGGCCGCGTATCAAAAGAAAATAACCGAGACTCACCCCTCAATCCCGAGCCTCTGGTCTGCCGAGCCGCTGGGTGCTAAAGGTCGTCTTCGTCATCGGCATCAGGTTCACCGAAGCGGAATCCAAACTCCGCCGCCAATGCTTCGTATTTCGAACGGATGACCTCGGGACTCTGCCGAAGAACGCGGGCTGCCACCTTTATGCGATCCTCGGTAATCGGTTCCGTGGGATCGAGCCAGGGCTCATAATTATCAAAATCCTCGGATAACAGACGCTGCTCATCTTTCGGTCGTCGGATGGCTAGCGCGCCCACGGTCGTACGTCTCCGCATTGGGTCATGACTGACAAGATTGAATTTAAGGTGTTCCTCCGCGACCGGCCCTCCAAGCCGAGCCAATGCCTCTAATGCGCGCGAAGTAACCACCCCCCCTTTCGTCGTTATACATTTGGCGAGCACCGGGACGGCTTTGACATGATTACTTCGACCTAAACAGGTGATAAGAGAGACGCGCGTAGATTGATGATCTGCGCCGAGGGACATAAGCCGCAGCAAAAGCCTCTTGGACTCTGCTTCGTTCGGTGTCCACACGCCCGGGGCACGGGGATCTCGCTTTCCTCCCTTGGCCAGCCAACTCAAGGCCCAAGCGCTCGCATGTGCCACATTTGTAGTTTCATCTAAGAGGTCGAGCAATCTCGGTATAAGCCCCTTAACTAGGATTGCGCGTCCTTCGTATGCACATTCCATAATGGCAAGCGCAGCACGTGCCATTCGGCGTTGATCCCCAGTTAACAATTCTATTACAAGGGAGTCGATCCGATTGCCGATTGACGTTAAGGTATCCTTCACCGCGGCCTCTTCATCAATCATTGCTAGCAAGCCGCCCGCATTATCGAACGGAGAATCTTCGGTTTCTTTTCCACGAAGATAGCGATCCAGAAGTGCCGCGCAAAATGGGTCCCTCCATAGATTTGCCCCTAGTTCCATCGCGACTGCATCGAGTGAGGTACGAACGCTACCTAAACCATCCCGAGTCGTGATTTGCGCCGCTAAAGTGTTGAACACTAGTTCGATGGTTTCCTCGGACACATTGGGTTCATCGACAAGACACCAAGCCGCTAAAACCGCGCGCGGTCGCACTGTCCTAGCTAAGACTTCACTGGGCAGCGGCCGGAGAATAGCTTGAATAGCCGTGTCCACGTCGTCATCCTTGGCACCGGCGACGACTAATCGAAGCGGTTCGTGCCAGGACTCAGCGACTTGGTATTCGCTCTTATCCTCACTTTGAACAACGTTTCCAGCCAAAGGCGCGATTTCGGCGGCCAGCGACAGGGGTTGACGATCTGGATACCGCCCGTCGAGGAGAGCTCTTGCGGCCAGGTACTCTTGAATCGTTAGATGGCGAAATTCGTAAACACGCTCATCCGCTTCTCGCTCCCATATTCCTCCAGACTGGATAAGAATGCTTGATCGGGCTTCTAAATCTTTTAAGAACTTATCCGGCGTGCGCTCTTTGATGATTCGTATGTTAGGGTAATCTTTACGCACCCGTTCTAGAAGCTGAATTACTTCGTCCTCCGTTAATCGTTGTATTCCTCGTCGACACATCTCGTACGCTAAATACACGAGCTGCGGCATAGCTTCGCGCTCCTCGATTTGCGTATAAACACGCGGGTTCCAATTCAGGAGAACCGGCACCGCTTCGCGATACAAATCAATGCGTCTATTTGGCAATCTCCCGACCTTTCGCTTAACCAAAGCAAGCGTGGTCAACAATAAAGGATTTCCGGTAAGACGTTCGATGCGATTGTTGCTGTGGATGGCCTCGCGCAGTTCAGCCAACAGCCGCTCCCGTTCTTCTTTTGGTTTCCGTTCCTCGGTGACGGCGATCCATCGCGCGCAAAACTCGTTTTTTTCCTCCGGGAGTAACTGCGAGATCACGGTATGCTCGAACCCAGCGCCCAAACGATACGGCATATCGCGGTAGCCGACGATTCTCGAGGTGACCACCACTGGCAAATTTGGATAACGAACGCTCACGCGCTCGAGCTCCTGACAGAATTGCGCACGAATAACCGGGCTACTGATTTCATCAAGGCCATCAACGAGTAGGAGGGCCCCGCCGCTGACGATGCTCTCTAAAACCACCGCTCGCATCACCTCGGCTTCGTCATGCGGCAGCTCGCTCTTGCGGAAGTGTTGTGCAAGGAAATCCTGAAAGCTTCTACATAGGTCGGCTTCGCCTAAATCGCGGCATCGTATCAAGATTGGGATCCAGCCGTGATCAGGTAGAGTGACAGTGTCAGGAAGTTGCTCATATGCTTGATCCCGTTGGTGACGTAGAAGGTATGCTGTCGCCATCCATCGAAGTAACGTGGTTTTGCCCGCGCCGGGATCGCCTAAGACTATCAATCGCTGCTCCGTCTCAAGACGCTGTCCTACAGAATGGCGCTCATCTTCTGTCATCCACTCCTCTGTAACATTCGTCCATGCGGCTTCGTAACGACGCTGACGCTCCCGACGTGCTTCGAGTTCGTCTAACGCTACTGACATTCCATCAATTCCTCGAGGTGCTTCAACCGTAATGCGTAGAGGAACATAAAGCTGGCGAAGCAACGGGGCTTGGGTGGATATTTGGACGTCGCCCTCGGGAAGATTGCTCAGATCAATAATATCCCACGCTTTCAACGCCACGGATGCGTAGTGGTCCAGGGCAGCCTCCTTCCGTTCCGCGGAGTATATCCCCGCTTGTTCCGACACAAGCGCCGAGATCGCCGCGACCTGTCCTTGCAAAAACTGTAAACTTAACTGATGCCGCCAATGCGCTAAGGCGGAGTGGGCGAAAAGGGCTTTCTCTATGGTTTCAAAAAAATGTTCCCTAATGAATTGCAAGTGATCCTTGTTGACCTTGCCGGCTATTAACGCGTCCGTGATGGAGGTGAGAAGCTGCGCCTTTGCTCTTTCGCCTTCACCGATATCTCCGGCACTCAAATAATCGGTCAGGTTTATATGAAATACCGGATCGCTGAGCAATTTTCGGAGCGGCTCCGCTGATTTCACCGTATCAAAACGGCTTTGCGTCCGCGCGAGGTCCAAACTGAGACGCGCGACTTCTTCCCGTAGGGACTGAAGCGAGACAAGCGCCTTTTGCAGCTCCTTTTCGTCCGCAATCGCAGCCGTGATTTTTGCCCGACGCGCAGTTTGCCAGGATTCCGAAACTCGGTTTGTAAGAAGTCCGAGGGGCACGCTAATTAATACTTCAAGCAAGGACATCGTAGGGTCGTGGGGCAAACTCATCGCTAATTTAGCGTTTCATAAATTGGGCGACGTGCCCACAGCAGACTCTCGTCAGAATGAAACGGTCTTGATCGTGACAAACCATTGCTTTTCAATCCAGCATTTAAACCATGCTGCCAAATACGTCGACACCGGAGGTCCGAAATGTCGGGGCGATCGCCGACACGCGTAGAGCGGGCCACGCGCCGTTTCTAAACAACGCGTCGGATAGAAGATAAGGGCTTGGGACTGTTCGGAATTTGCTGTCGGGAGCGGCAATAATTGTGTATAAGGTGCGTCTGAGAACCCGAGTGCAGACGCAGATTATGTCCAACGGACATCGGCCGGGATCGACGATCCCAGCTACAGCGCCCACCCTGAAGCACTTTTGCCTGATTCTCTTTAAGCCGTCGCATTACGATTATGATGGCTACGTGATTCAGTGGTTTCGCTCGACGATTCCGTTGAACTCGCTGGCGGCGGTGTTTGGGCTGGCGAGGGATTGCGCGTAGGCTCGCGAATTTGCGGCAGAGCGATACGGCGCGCGGTCCGATTCAGTGAGGTTACGGTACTTTTCGTCCGGGCACGGGTTG
>Ga0190275_10002292_pt1 | contig 13845 bp, 8 predicted proteins | sample Popmic550T_FD_133745 | JGI IMG/M metagenome (GOLD analysis project Ga0190275, IMG submission 133745) | Populus adjacent soil microbial communities from riparian zone of Yellowstone River, Montana, USA - 550 T | ecosystem: Environmental > Terrestrial > Soil > Riparian zone > Trees stand | place... | reverse complement strand
TGAAGGTCGTGCCATCTGCGAGCGTTCCAGTCAGGACACCAGCTCGATCCGTGAGTATAAATGCCTCCCCCGTCGTTAATCCGACAATCTCGCTTCCATTTAAATTGAAGTTACGCCCGTACAGATTTACCAGACTTCCAGATTGCAAGGCGATGTCGTCATATTGCATCTGGCCACCCGATACGTTTACGACGCTGTCAGCATATGCCTCGAATGCACTCCCAATCGTTCCGCCGGCGATATTAACAAGGCTGCCCCCGCGGGCATCAAAAAAAGTGTTTACTGCACCTCCAGAGACGTTGAAGATGCTGCCTTCCAGGGCGGCGCAAAATGCTCCGAGGTGGCCGCCAGAAATGTTCACGAGACTTCCCGTCCGTGCATGGAAATTTGAATTTACACTTCCGCCAGAAAGATTGACGACGCTACCGGCGAATGCCTCGGCATGGGTCTCCAAGAATCCGCCGGAAATATTCACCAAACCTCCGGCGTTGAAGCCGGTACCCACATTACCGCCGCTGATGTTTACCGTACTGCCGCCGAAAGTGGTGAAGCTGGTCCCGATCGTCCCGGCACTGATATTCACCATACTGCCCGGCCTCGCTTCGCTGGAATATCCGACATCTCCGTCCGTAATACTGATGTTGGTCTCCGAAAAAGCCTGAAGTCGTCCCACAGAGCCACCTGAGATGCGAACGACACTTCCACTATGAACGCCGAAAGATTGGTCGATTCTTCCTTCAGAAATATTGACGGTACTGCCGGCAATCGCATGCATTGATTCTATGAAGCCGCCCGAGATATTAACGACAGTACCAGAGGCAGCATCAAAATCATTGACAACGTAACCGCCGCTGATGTTGACCAGCGCCGCGGTTGCTTCAAGATTTGCGCCTACTTGCCCACCATCGCGCACTTCAATAGTACTGCCGGGCCCAGCGTTGAAATTATCGCCGACGACGGCCCCGGAATCGATGATGAGGGTCTGCCCCGAGCGGATTCCAAGTGGCGCCGGTTGGGTTGCCGCGAAAATTTCGCCCGGGGTAACGACAGGTAAATCCGCCGCTTCCAAGATCAACGCACCCGCAGCAATGTCATCGGAATCAAGCGAAGTAAAAGCAAAAGGCAGTCCATCGGCGAGAACTCCACTAAAAACAACACCGATGGGGATGTTAAGTGACAACGTGCTACCATTCTGATTCAAGCCCTCGATCGGAATGCCGTTTAATCGGAATTCATTCCCGACAACGCGAATTGTGCTGCCGCTCACGGCCTTGAAACCGTCGGCAAGAACTCCGCCGGAAAGATTGATGCTACCTCCGCTCAAAGCCTCAAATCCAACAGCAATGACACCGCCGGAAATGTTGGCCGTGCCGCTGGTGCGAAAATTCGAGCCGACTGTTCCGCCCGAGATATTTGCCACGCCGAATGGAAATGTGTACAAGCCACTTCCAACAGTGCCGCCCGTGATAGTCACGAAGCTGTCATTGTCTACTGTAAAGCCGCTTCCGATGTTGCCGCCGGAAACGAACACAGTGCTGTTATTGATTGTCCCGAATTGATTTCCAATGGTTCCGCCAGAAATGTTCACTACACTACCATCAATTGCCGTGAATCGATGGCCAATGGTTCCACCGGAAATGTTAACGGTGCTGCCAGAAAAAGCGTCGAAGAAATCGCCGATCGTACCGCCCGAGATATTGACTTCGACGTTGGTACTCGAGCCATTGGCTGCGCCGGCGCGAAAGTTTCCGGGAATCGAGCCGCCAACAGCAAGATTCAATTGCGTATTCGAGCCGATCGAGGCAGGTGCGATATCTGGCGGGACGTTGAAGATCGTGTCGAACTGGGCTGCGGCCGGAGCGGTGGAGAGAAGGGCGATTGTGATGATGGCCGTTGCGAGAGTGGCCGCGCGGTTGACGACGGGTTTTCGTTTTTGATCGCGGTTCATGATTCGCCACTCCGACGATAATTTGGGCCGGCAATGTGGCTAGAGTGAAACGGCGTCCGCCATTGGGGGTCGCGCGCGACCGCCCGTGCGGAGCCGAATTCACGCTGTCGCTGCGGTTACTATATGTTATCCGGGCCGTGTGGAATTCGCTAGCAGATTTCAACTCGCGGCAGGGGCGGGACGACTGATGTTTTTTCCGCAACAGCTTTCGTGTCAGCGGGCGGCGGGTGATGAGGGCGATTGTACCGAGGGCGGCGAGCAGGAGGGACGTCGGCTCGGGGACGCTTTGGCCGTCGGGGGTGTCGTTCGTGTTGCCGAAGTTGGTTTTCCAGACGTAGTAGTCGCCGTGGTCGATGTGGCCGTCGAAATTGCCGTCGGCGCCGCTGCCGGGCGTCACGGAAGTATCGAGCGTATTTCGCCAGACGGTGTAATCGGCTGCATCGACCTGGCCGTTGTTGTTGTAATCACCAAGTAGTTGCGTTGAGACGAGCAGATCGATCGACGTGGCCGCAATATTGTTGATAAGGCTAAAGTTAAAACCACTGGGCGTGCTGCCGAGAGCGATGTTGCTGACGCTGCCCGTCAGCGCTCCCAAATAGTCGATGAGTTTGTACGTGCCGCTGGTCATGCTGCCGATATTGGCAAGATTGAGCAGCCCGCCATTCACAGTCAGACCGTTGCTGTTCGTAACATTGATTAAATCACTTGTGTCCGCGTCGGCCACTGTGGCAAGCTCAAAATCTAGAATCGAGCCTGCAGCTAGAGTCAGCGATCCAACGTCGAGCGATTCGATGCTCGCACCCGGAGCAATGTGACCGCCGCCATTGATTGTCACCAGGCCGGCAAGAGTGCCAGTGCCAGCCAGCGTGCCGCCGTTGACGGTCACCGCGGAATCGGCCGCAATGTTGCCGTTAACGCGCAGCGTTCCGGCGTTAACGGCGGTAGCGCCGGTGTAACTGATTGCGCCGCTGAGTATCAAGGTGCCGGCGCCCTGCTTGACTAGAGACCCTCCCGCGCCGGAGATTTCGCCGGCGAATTGCGAGTTCGCGGGGGAGTCAACGGTCAGCCTTCCGTTGCCTAGCGTAACAACTGCCCCGATAGCGCCGGACAAGGAACCAATTTGCTGGACTGCTCCATTGACGTCGAGCGTCGCGCCGCTGGCGATCGAAACATGGGTAGCGATGGGAAGCGGGGCAAAAGTGCTGGTTGCCTGATGCAGATCTGCCACTTGGGCAGCGCTGAGAGCATGACTGTAGAAATGCACGTCATCGAGGAGGCCGTTGAAGTTGACGGTGCCGTCACCGGCGAAAGTGTTGGTGGAAACGCCGAGGCGGACAATCGAGCCGATGTCCGCGTTCGCGAAACTTGAGTTTCCGGCGGAGAGAGGCTGGGGGACGCCGTCGACGTAGAGTTCATAGTCGCCGGAGTCGTTGACATACGTTATTTGTCGCCAGGTATCGTTGTTGACGCTGGCTGCACGGTTGGAGCCCTGGAAGAAGCCGCCGCCCCAGCGAACCGCACTGGGAATGCCGCCACTGCCGCCGGCCGTGCCGTCGCCAAGGTAAAAGATCGTATTGCCATTGCTCCAGCCGCTGCCATTTCCTTTGGTGAGCAGGGAGGCGCCCGGGGTAGTCGTTTTTACCCAAGCAGAAACGGTCCAATTGCCGGCGCTGCCGAGGTCAATGATTGGATTATTGATATCCACCGAAGCGCCACCGGAGAGGCTGACGGCCGTGCCGTACTTACCACCGGCGACAATCGTCGCGCCATTTGCAAGAGTTCCACTCATGCTCGCACCACCAGTGCCGCTGTTCGTAACGACGGTGCCTCTGCCAGTCGGGTTAAAAGCGTAGGAAGCCACCGGGGCGATGGGCACCAATCGCAACGTGCCGCCGTTGATATTCGTGTCGCCAGCGTAGTCGGCGTTGCCATTGAGCGTGACCGTGTGGCCGCCGGTCTTGTTGAGCGAGCCAGAGCCTTCAATATTGGCGGAGATAACAATTTCGCCCTGCGCGGCATCGATGGTTGACGAGCCATTGAGAGTAACCCTTCCGGCCAGCCGAAACAGGTCGCCCGACTGACTAGCATGACGAACGTAGCCGCCGTCAAGGATCAGATTTTTGAAGGTCGTCACACCTGTGCTGCCGACGCCCTTGTAGAGCAAGCCGCCGTTCACACCGTTCGTGTTATTGACGGTGAGCGAGTCGCCCACGAAGGCGAAACTATTGCCGCTATCGGGCGTACGCATCAGGAAGTTGCCGGTGGAATAATCTGCGCCAGGATGCGCGAAATGCGTATCGCTCCAGCGGCTGGCGTAGTTGAAACCGGATTCGCCAAAGGGATCCGAGGACGTCAAATGGATGGCCCCCGTCGCCCCGGCAATCGTCCCAGAGCCGATCCCCAAGTCGGCCCGTTGAGCATAGACCAGCGCCACGGCGCGCTGCTTGTTGATCTCCGCCCCTTCACTATCGAAGTTCAGGCCATACGGCCAAAAGTGGTTGGCGTCTCCATTTAGGGACGCTTCCAGGCCGTCGAATTGATCGACCATGGCTTCGCCACGGGCGCCGTCCCACGGATCGCCGGCGGTTCCCGAGCCGAGATAATGTGCCAGCTCATGCATCATGACGCGCTCATTCGGATAGGTGCCACCGAAACCGATCGAGCCAAGATAATTCGCTTGAGCGGTTGGGATACCTGCGTTGTAGTAGACGTGAATATTGTGGTTGCCGAAATCGCCGTACGCGTTGTAGCGATTGATGGATGACTGGATCGCCGCGATGGCGGCGTCGCGATGGGCGTCGTTGGGCCAGCCACCGGCTGCAACATTGAAAGCCAGGTCCGCCTGTGACACGGACGGCAGAGCTAAAACGGCAGCCATCGCGGCCAGGGCAACTAGCAGGGAAGAAGAGATCCCGTGGACACTTGGCTTTGCTTGACTCACGCGTATGCTACCCCCCTCATTGGCACGGGCCGCCAATGGACCAATGATTAGGGCCGTCGCGACGCTATGCAGAAGATTTTCGGGCCGAAACTCGCGGTGATCGCAAGGTTTGACACCGGATGTTAGATCGAGGCCGACCGGCTGGCAGCGCGGAAAATCCACACGAAGTATTTTAATCGAGCGCTTTGGGCGAGACAAGAAAATCGCCATGATTCAACGGGATCTAAGGCAGATTCTTTCAATCATCTCTAAATTCTTCGGAAAAATGCGCATAAGCGATCGGAACCGCGTATTAAATGGTTTGATATTAACGGGCCTGTACGTCTTCTGATTGGGCGGCGCGCAATGAGCGCGGTTGCTGTCATCGCGGCGAGTGCGAGCGACGACGGTTCGGGGACACTTTGGCCATCGGGTGTGTCGCTCGTGTTGCCGAAATTGGTTTTCCAGACGTAGTAATCGCCGCTGTCGATGTGGCCGTCGAAGTTGGCGTCGGCGCCGCTGCCCGGCGTTACTGAGTTATCGAGCGTATTTCGCCAGACGGTGTAGTCTGCGGCGTTAACTTGGCCGTCATGGTTGTAGTCGCCGCGGAGCATTTCGGAAACTAGGTTGAGCGTGATGGCGCCATTCACTCGACGGTTGATGGTTCGGCCATCTTTAAAGTTGTTGAGAGGGAATTCAATTTGGGTGCCGTCAACAAGGATGGCGCTTAGAATTCCGGTTCGATTTGTGAGCGTGAAGGGAACACCGGGATCTAAACCTGCGATCGCTTCTCCGTCCAATTTAAATTCGGCGCCGTACACACTCAAATGACTGCCTGCCTCGAGTTGTATCCTGGTGTATGGCACCTGGCCGCCAGAGTGATTCACCACGCTGCCCTCAAACGCTTGGAGGCAGCACAGTCCCATGCTACCGCCAGAGATATTGACCTTCCTGTCGCCCCAGGCAGCGAAGGGGTCACCTCCAGCGATCGTACCGTCGGAGATATTGACCACTGTCCCGGCGAGTGCGTCGAAACCATGCCCCACGTTCCCGCCCGCAATGTACACGTCGGCGCCGTAGGCTTCGAAATTCGCGCCCACCGTTCCTCCTGGCGACACGATGAGCGTGCTGCCGGGAGCGGCAATGTAGTTCGTGGCGACGCTCGCCCCTCCATCGATGGTCAGCGTCTGTCCTGCGCGAAGACCAAGCGGCAGGGGATTGGTCGAAGCGATAAACACGCCCGGCATGGCGGTCGGTATTTCGGCCGCTTCCAGGGTGACTGTGCCCGCGGCAAAATTATCAGAATCAAATGACGAAAACGCGAATGGCCGTCCGTCAGCAAAAACTCCGCTGAAGATAGCGTTTGCCGGAATATCTAACGCGGCCGTATTGCCAATCGTATCAAGGCCATCGATCGGTACTCCATTCAAGCGAAACTCATTTCCGATGATGCGAACCTTGCTGTGCCGATGAGCGCTTCAAAACCATCAGCAATTGCTCCGCCGGAGATGTTTACGAGACTGCCATCATGAGCATCAAATCTTTGGCCAATGTTGCCGGCCGAGATATTGACGATACTCCCGTTGAAGGCGTTGGCGATTGGGCCAATCGACCCTCCGGCGATGTTCGCTACGCCTCCTGCATGGACGCTAAGGTTTTCGCCGAAATTCCCTCCGAAAATATTGGTAACATTTCCTCCGTAGGCGTCATACCCATAGCCGATCGTACCACCAAACACATTGACCTCTGCATCTTCGCTCAAACCGTTCGAAGCGCCGGCATTGAAATTGTTGCCGATCGTGCCGCCATTGAAGAGATTCAACTGCGTGTTCGATCCGATTGAATTCGGCGCGATATTTGGCGGGATGTTGAGGACCGTCGTGAACTGAGCGCTGGCCGGCGCGGTGAGGCAGAGGACGAGGAGGGCTGCCGCAAGGCGTGCCGGGCGTTCAATCAACGAATGTCGTATCTCAATGCGATTCATTCGGGGCGGCTCCGTTCGGGCGCTTCGTTCCATGCGGCCGGACGGGGAGTTTCGTCGATGGGCGATGATGGCTTGTGAAATGCGCCGAGCGGTTTCGACTGGCTGGCCGCGGTGCGTGAATGATACCTGCGCTCGAAGAAATTCGCTAGCAGATTTTCCGACACGGGCGGTGAAGCGACCTGGGGTGATACCTCGCGCTACGGTGAGTATTGGCCGTGGGCTAAACATGGGAGCATGGTGCAACCGATTGCGATCAAAAATCGCAATTTAGAAGTTGGAACTGTTCGTTGGCAGCGTTGCGAAATGTAGTTCCCGCCGGGAATTGGCACGGCAATCGTTATTTTCCGCAGAGTCGAGGCGGAATTTCCCACGCTGTAGCGGTGTTTCGGCTGGTTAATTTCTCGCCAAGCCCTACCATTCCCTGTTGCCGGGCCGTAAAATCGAAGGACTGTTGGGTGGCCGTGGACGGCCGGTCCGTCAGAGCTCTTCTAATCATGGGACACTGGTCATTGCGGCCGCTGTTTAAGTTCCGGTTGGCGCCATTGGCCCTTTTCTTGCGCAGAGGTTGATCACTGTGCCATCACTGTTTGTGATTCAGGGCCGCGACCAGGGCACGCGGTTTCGATTGGATGATCCGACGATCACGCTGGGTCGTGATACTTCGCATTCCGTTCAATTGCACGATACGGAAGTATCGCGCGATCATGCCGAACTGTTTCGCCGCGGCGAGAAATATTTGCTGCGCGATTTGGGCAGCTCGAACGGCACGTTCGTGAACGGCCAGTCGGTGAAGGAATGCGAGCTTGCTAGCGGCGATCAATTGCAGCTGGGGCGGACACTGCTCTTATACACGGGCGTGACCGAGGGTCGGGTCGAGGATCTCTCCGACAAGATCAGCATTCTCAGCCGTCATGCCGAGGACGACGGCTCGCGGATTGTGCATGCGATGAACCAATCCGAGGGAAGCGAGATTCTCGCGCCGGGAGCTGACGAGACGGCGTCGCCTTGGCTCGCGCGCGCGCGGAGCAATTTGCAGATCATGTATCGCACGGCGCTGGCTGTGAGCCACACACTCGATATCGATCAGCTGCTCGCGCGAATCATGGACATGATCTTCGAGTGGGTTGACGCGGATCGTGGTTGCATCATGCTGCGCGATATGGAAACCGGCGAGCTCGTGCCCAAGGTGCGGCGGCATCGGCGCGGACTCGTGAGCGAAGAGCGGATCACGATCAGCCAGACGATTTTGGATTATGTGGTCGATCGGAACGAAGGCGTGATGACAAGCAACGCGCGCGACGACGACCGCTGGGACGCGGCCAAGAGCATTTTGCGATTGGGCGTGCGCGAGGCGATTTGCGTGCCGATGCAAGGGCGGTATGGCGTCGTGGGCGCAATTTACATTGACACTTCGCTGACGCCGCAGCGGATGATTCAGCAGGGTTCGGCCAACAAATTTACGCACGATCATTTGAAATTAATGATCGCGATCGCGAACCAGGCGGCGCTGGCGGTCGAGGATACGAATTATTACAAGGCCATGGTGCAGGCGGAGCGGCTGGCGGCGATCGGCCAAACGATTGCTTCGCTGTCGCATCACATCAAGAACATTTTGCAGGGCGTGCGCGGTGGCAGTTACCTGATCGAGATGGGGATGAAGGACCACACGAAGGCGCTGACCGGCGAGGATCTCGACATCGATGCCGCGCGGAAAGCGGTCGGCATCATGCGTAAGGGTTGGGGCATCGTTGAGAAGAATCAGGAACGGATTTCGACGCTCGTGATGGACATGCTTACGTTCAGCAAAGAGCGCGAGCCGGTGCCCGTGGCGTCGGATTTGAACGAGCTGACGGCCGACGTGGTGGAACTGATAAAGCCGCGCTCGGCCGATGAAAATGTGGCGCTTGTTTGGCTGCCGGCGCCGACGATGCCGACTTTGATGTTTGACCCTGAAGCGATGCACCGCGCGATTCTGAATGTTCTTACGAACGCAATCGATGCTTGCCGCGAAGTGGATGGCGGGCGGGTTGAAGTGCACACGCAATACAGCCACAACGAGCGGATGGCACGCGTGCAGGTTGTGGACAATGGCAGCGGCATTGAGGCGGACGATTTGGAACGGATCTTCGGCGTGTTTGTTTCGCGGAAAGGCGGCCGCGGAACGGGGCTGGGGCTGCCGGTGAGCCAGAAGATCATGCAAGAGCACGGCGGGCAGATTCTGGTCGAAAGCACGCTCGGGAAGGGAAGCCGTTTCACGCTCGAGTTCCCGGCTGTGTCACCTCATGCAGCCACGAACGATGGTTCGTCGCGGATTCGGCAGAGCACGAACATCGATCAGCCGGTTGTATCGGACAGTTCGCGTGTTTCTACATAACCGCTTCGTTCACGCAATTAGCCGACGGGCGCTAGCCCGCGGTTACGATTCGCGGTGCGTCGACGTTAGAGCGACCGGACGCTAGCGCGTGCCGGCTGATGGGTTTATCTTGGCGGCGCGCCGAACTAGGATTAGCCGACGGGCGCTAGCCCGCGGTTGCTTCTACGTATAGATATGCGGTTACGATGAACGCCGACGAACCAATTGCGTATTTCATCACGTGGGCAGTATACGGAACCCATTTGCAGGGGGACGAGCGTGGTTGGCGACGCCGAGGCAAAGGTCACCAGCTTCCGCGACCGGCCCTCGCGCAATGGCGAAGCCAACGCCTGAAGTATGACATAGTTCTGCTTTCGCGTGATCAGCGGCCTGTTGTGGAACGCGAATGCCAACGGAATTGCGATCACCGTGCGTGGCGGCTATGGACAGTAAACGCACGATCAACTCACGTGCACGTTGTCGTTTCTGCGCCGGGGTTTTCTGGATCGATCGTGCGCAACCAATTGAAAGCAAATTGCACACGAGGCTTGCGAGAGCAATGGAGTAATTTTTGCGATCGCCCGGTTTGGGCTGTCGGTGGTGACTGGGAATGCATTAATTGCGACGACGAATTGGAGGCCGTTACTTTGTACGTAAATGAAGCACAAGATCGGATGGGGCAGTCCGGGGATCGCATTGGTTGAGTGTTATCGAGTCACAACCAAGTGACCGGACGCTAGCGCGTGCCGGCTGATTTTTTATGCAACGATTTGAATCCAGTTTCGATGCCGACGAATTGCGTGCGAACACGTTTGTGCGGCACGTTGAGGTTCATGACGAGCTGGGCTCGACGAACGATCGGGCGATTGAGCTGGCTCGTGAATTGGCGAGCGATGCGTTGCCGGCACTGGTGGTGGCGCGGCGTCAAACGGCTGGGCGTGGGCGGGGTCGCAATGTTTGGTGGTCTGCGGATGGGGCGCTGACTTTTAGCCTGCTGATTGACCAGCAGTCGACCGGCATTCTGCCGGCGAATTGGCCGCAGGTTTCTCTAGCAATGGCTGTGGCAGTTTGCGATGCCATTTCAGCGGACGTACCGAGCGCGACGATCGGTATCAAGTGGCCAAATGATGTGTTTCTCGACGGCCGCAAGGTGTGCGGCGTTCTGGTTGAATCGCCGGGTGGGGCCGCGCCGGCGAAGCATCGATTGGTCGTTGGGGCGGGAATTAATGTGAATAATTCATGGCGAGAAGCGCCTGCCGACTTTGCACAAGCCGGCACCGCGATGTGCGACATTTCGCACCGGCAGCATGCGTTGCCCATGGTTCTGGAAAACATGCTGCGCGCGTTCGCTCATCGGATCGCTCAATTGCGAAGTCGCGACGCGGAACTGCCACGAACGTGGGAGCAGCTTAATTTGATGAGCGGAAATCAAATAGTTGTCGAAGCCGATGGACGTTGCATTGAAGGAGAGTGTGAGGAAATCGCGTACGATGGGGCGATTGTGGTCGATACGCTCTTCGGCAAGCAGCGGCTATATAGCGGATCGGTTCGGATTGCCAATTGATGGTTGGCATGCGATTGAAAAACCATCTTGCGAGGGAGAAGCTCCGGCTGACCCGCGCGGGAACATTCAGCTCAGCGGGAGCTTCGCCCGCCCGGTTTGAAACGGCTTTTATTCGTCGAGCGTGACGGTGGGCCAGCCTTGGGCGTCCCACTTGATTTCTTTGATTACGAGGCGCGAGGCGCCGCGGCCTTCGTGCTCGTACGCGTGGAAGACGAGATAGTCCTTGTCGTCCCAGGTGTAGACACTATTGTGTCCGCCGGCGGCCCAGCGCGGGCTCTCGGCGAAGTTTGTCACGACCAACGTGCCGCCGCCCCAATCCATGCGCTCGTCCTCTCGGTCGACATACGGGCCGCGAATGTCGCGCGAGCGCCCGACGACGACTTTGTAGGTGCTGTTCGCGCCGCGGCAACAGCGGTCCCAAGAAACGAACTGGTAGTAGTAGCCGTTCTTGCGGAAGATGAACGGCGCTTCGATCGCTCCGTTCTCCGAGGCCTGATTTAGCGCGAGGATTTCGGCCGGGTAGAGGGCCTCGTAGTTGAGCTCCGGATTGGCCGAGTCGCCGGCGTCGCGATCGTCCAGTTTGTGGTAGCGATGCCGCGCGGCGATCGTATGCCACTCCCAGTCGGCCGGCGAAGCTGGCAGCTTGATCAAACTCGCGTCGAGGCGGACCAATTTCAGGCCGCCCCAGTGTGATCCAAAGCTCATCCAGGGGATTCCGGCCTCGTCATGCATGACGTGCGGGTCGATGGCATTCCACATGTCGCGCCCGGCCACGGAGTTTACGACCATGCCGCGATCGACCCATTTGAATTCGGGGCTTTTGCTGTTGAGCGTTGTATTCGTGGCGACGCCGATGCCGGAATTGTTGCGCCCGAAGGACGACACCGAGTAATACAGGTAATACGTTCCGTTGTGGTGATAGATATCCGGCGCCCAGAAGCTGCCGCGGTTTCCAAAATCGGGAAGGATCTTGAGCACCCATTCCGGCGTGCCTTCAAGCACGGCCGGCTCGCGATCCCAAGTGACGCGATCGGCCGAGGACGCCACGATCACGCCGCGGCCCGTGCCAAACACGTAGTACCGATCTCCTTCTTTCGCCATGACAGGGTCGTGAATGGCTTGGCTCGTTTCCTGGGCATTTGCATTCGGCGTTGCGGGTGCAAGCACGGCTGCCGCCATGGCGCACGCCATCAACACGAAAAATGATCGCCAAATCATGTCCGAAAACTTGTATGTACGCATGGGAAGTCCGCCCGAATATTCAGATTTATGTCTGCCTGGATAAGCGAGGTAAATTCTCGTATCTGTTACTTGAGCGAAACCGTGGGCCAGCCGTTGGCGTCCCAGTTGATTTCCTCGATCCACAACTGCGAGCGGCCGTTTTCCTTAGCGTTGTAGCCGTGAAAGACGAGGTAATCCTTGTTGTCGAAAGTATATGTGGCATTGTGGCCGACGCCGGGCCAGTCTTCATTGCCGCCGACCACAAGGGAGCCGCCGCCGGTGCGCATGTCTTCTCCCTCTTTGTCGAGGTACGGACCGGTGATGCTCTTCGAGCGGCCGACGACGACTTTGTAAGTGCTGTTTGCGCCTTGGCAGCAGCGGTCCCACGACACAAACAAGTAATAGTAGTCGCCCTTCTTAAAGATGAAGGGGGCTTCAATCGCGCTGTTGCTGGTATCGCCCGCGTCGGTCTCTTCGAGTTTCCAGTAGCGATCGCGGCCAGCGATTGTGTACCACTGTTCGGGCGCGGCGACTTCGGTCAGGTTGGCGTTCAGTTTCACGAGCTTAATGCCGGACCAGTAGGAGCCGAAGCTCAGCCACGGCGTGCCGTTTTCATCGAAGGCAAGATTCGGATCGATCGCGTTCCACAAATCGCGACCGGCCACAGACTGCACGACCGGGCCATGGTCGGTCCACTTGTAGGCGGCATCGGCCGGGTTGAGCGTCTTGTTGGTGGCGACACCGATGGCCGAATTATTGGTGCCAAAGGAAGAGACCGAGTAGTACAAGTAATACGTGCCATCGTGAAACGCGATGTCGGGCGCCCACTGGTCGTTGCGAGGACCGCCGCGTGCCCCGCCGCCGCGACCACGGCGTTCGCCTTGGGCGGGCTCCGCCGGCGTAGGTTCCACTTGGCCGGCGGCTGCGTTGTCCGGTTGCGCGGGAGTATCGGTTTGGTTCGTTGCGGAAGGCTCTGCTGCGCTATTTTCACCGCGTCCTCGTCGTCCGCGACCGCGACCTCTGGCTTCCGGTGCAGCGCCGGCCCGGCCGGCCCGGCGTGGGGGAAACGCATTGGCCGTCCATTCTGGGGGCGACTCGAAGGCCTGACCCGCCCGCTCCCAGTTCTTAAGATCGGTCGATTTTGCGATCGGTATACCGGCCCCCGTGTAGAACAAGTAGTAAGTGTCGGCCTGCTTAATCATCACCGGATCATGAACGCGAAAGTCGAGCGATTGCGCGGATGCAATCGACGGCATGGCGATCGCGAACACGAGTAAGCATAAGGTAAACCCACCTGGAAATAGTCGCCTGATCATCCGAGTTCTCCAGCAAGAGGCAAGCTGGGCGGCGGGACGCCCGTTGCGAAGTTCTAACGCTTCGACAGCGAGTTGAATACAGTATACCCACCCAACTTTGCACGCCGCAAATCCTTCCTGACGGACGGATTGCGAAGTTGATCAAGCGGCCGTTCCGAATTCAATTCACATAACCGGCTGGGATGCCGACGAACGGATTCGTGCGTTTTTCATGGCCGATCGTGGTATCGGGCCCGTGGCCGGGGTGAACGATTGTGTCGTCGGGCAGCGTGAAAAGCTTTTCGTGAATCACGCGCTGGAGTGTTTCAAAGCTGCCATCGGGGAAGTCGGTGCGGCCGATGCTGCCGCGAAAGAGAACATCGCCGCCGAAGAGTCGCCAGGGCATGGTCTGCTTGCAGAGGAAGGCGACGTGGCCGATGGAATGGCCGGGCGTATCAAACACCAACAGGTCGAGGCCGGCGGCGGCAAACCGTTCCCCTTCGTTGATCGTATAATCGGCAGGGGGGCTCGTCATCGGCAGGCCGAACGCGCCGGATAGA
>Ga0190275_10002291_pt1 | contig 13857 bp, 11 predicted proteins | sample Popmic550T_FD_133745 | JGI IMG/M metagenome (GOLD analysis project Ga0190275, IMG submission 133745) | Populus adjacent soil microbial communities from riparian zone of Yellowstone River, Montana, USA - 550 T | ecosystem: Environmental > Terrestrial > Soil > Riparian zone > Trees stand | place... | reverse complement strand
CGTCCGAGCCGGCGACATCTACGGCTTCCTTGGCGCGAACGGCTCCGGCAAGACGACCACCGTGCGGATGCTGCTCGGCCTGGTGCTGGCAACCAGCGGTGAGGTCGACGTGCTGGGCGAGCGGATGCCGAGGGCGGGGCGGCAGGTGCTGCCGCGGGTCGGCGCACTGATCGAGGGTCCCGCCGCCTACGGGCACCTGTCCGGTAGGGAGAACCTGGCGCTGATGGACGCGTCCGGGCGGGGCGGTGGGCGGCGCACCCGGCGGCGCCGGATCGACGAGGTCCTCGAGCAGGTCGGTCTTTCCGGGGTCGGCCGACGGCCGGTCAAGGGCTACTCGCTCGGCATGCGGCAGCGGCTGGGACTGGCCGGTGCGCTGCTGCGCCGACCGGAACTGTTGATCCTGGACGAGCCGACCAACGGCCTCGACCCGCAGGGCATCGCGGAGGTCCGCGAATTGTTGCTGGAGCTGAACCGCAGCGGGACAACGGTTTTCCTGTCCAGCCATCTGCTGGCCGAGGTCGAGCAGATGGCCACCCGGGTTGGGGTTCTCGACCGCGGCCGGCTGGTGTTGCAGGAACAACTCGCCGTACTCACCGCCCCGACCGGGAGCACCGTCGTCATCTCCCCTGACCCAACCCGGGTTCAGGCCACATTGAATGGCCGGGTCAGCTCCATGGACGGGGAACGCGTCGTCGTCAGCGGCGGGGACCCGGCGGAAATCAACGCCCAACTGGTCGGGGCCGGTGTGCCGGTGACCGGGCTGGCGATCGAGCGCCCGACTCTCGAGGCTGTGGTGCTCGCCGCTGCCGGGGCCAGCACCGACCGGGTGGATGCGCCAGCAAGCGCAGTGGAGGCGCCGTGATCACCGTCGAGCTCAGCAAGCTGTTCCGCCGGAAGCGGACCTGGGCCACCATCGGCCTGCTGAACGCACTTCCGATCATCGTCGCGGTATTGCTGGCCGTCACGAATCTGGCACCGCGGCCAGGCCGGGGGCCGGCGTTCCTGTCGGCCGTCCTCACCAATGGCGCCTTGTTCCCGCTTGCCGCGCTGGCCATTGTGCTGCCGTTGTTCCTGCCGATCGCGATCGCAGTCGTCGCCGGGGACTCGATCGCCGGCGAGGCGCAGGCAGGCACCCTGCGTTACCTCATCGCCCGGCCTACCGGCCGGACGAGACTGCTTGTGGCCAAGCTGATTGCGGTCTTGGCGTTCGCGTTGGTGACGGTTTTGATCGTCGCCACGGTGGGTTACTTCTTGGGTGTGACGCTGTTCGAGACCCAGCCGGTCGCCGGCACCTCGGTCTCGGGAACGACGCTGACCGCGCAACAATTGACCGTCCGGACGATGTTGGCAATTGGCTACGTGACGGTATCGATGTGCGGGGTGGCCGCATTCGCTCTTTTCTTCTCGACATTCACCGACTCGCCGCTCGGCGCGACGCTGGGCGCGCTGGCGGTGCTCATCGCATCATCGCTGCTGCTCACCCTGGATGCCGCGTCGCCGATCGCGCCGTACCTGCCGACCCGGTATTGGCTCTCATTTGTGGACTTCTTCCGGGACCCGATCCTGTGGCGCGACATCCTTCGTGGCATCGGCCTCCAGGCCGTATACGTCGGAGTTCTGTTGGCCGGGGCGTGGGCCAATTTCACCACCAAAGACATCACCAGCTGACCGACCCATTCAATTGCCGGACTGCAGGCCAAAGCAGTCCGCAGGGGTTGGCGGCGCCGGCGAGCCGGCCCTGAGCTGGTCGAGCACCATCGCTTGGACCAGCGGGGCGCTCGGCAGCTCGCCATGACTGACCGCGGCGTTGGCGCAGACGGACTGCACTGGCACATTGATCGCCCCGTCGAGGCGGGCCGTGTCCGGCGGGGTGACTGTCTGGTCCTGCGTGGTCCAGATCGACACCCAGCTCGGGCCGGCCGGCGTCTCGTCGTCGGCGTTCAGCCGGCGCAACACATCGCTGTCGGTGGCCAATTGACGGCACGCCGCCGGGCAGGCATTGCTCGCCACCGTGCCGGCCAGGACCGCCAGGTCCGTGCCGTGGTTGGGGGTGCCGAGCGTGACGACCCGTCGAGTCACGTCCACGCCGCCGTCGGCGATCCACAGCCTGGCAACGATGCCGCCGGCGGAGTAGCCGACCAGATCAACACTGGGCGCGCCGGTCCTGGCCATTCCCGCCAAAGCCGCGACCCGGAGGGCATCGGCGGCAGCATTGAGGTCGCCGGTCCCGTCGCCGGGCAGTTGGACGATCGTCGCATCGCGCCCTGCCTGCGCGAGCCGGGTGGCCAACGCCCGAAGGGAGCCGGTCGACCCACCGTAGCCGGGGACCAGCAGCACCGGCCCCAGCTGGTTCTGGTCCACCGCCACCGAATCCGCGTCGCTGCTGCGCTGGACGAATAAGGCGCCAAGTCCAACGGCAGCGACGGTGAGTACCCTCAGCGCGCCAAGAACGAGGCGTCGGCGGGCCGGTGCGAGGCTGCTGAACACGTCTTCCACTGTGCCCGTTCCCCTGGCCCCTGGGGTCAGGCGTCAGCCCGGCGGAGCCGCCAGGCGGCGACCCCAATCAGGATGGCCGCGTACCCGGACAGCAGACCGAACCCGGTCCACGGCGCCAACGACTGGGGCCCACCGGCGCTGCCGGTCAATACCCCGCCGAGGTTGGACGGCAGGTACTGCACAAAGCGCTCGGTCACCGAGGCGGGCAGCAACAGGGTCAGTGTCGGCAGCACGAAGAACACCCCGACGAAGGTGGTGATCGCCGCGGCGGTGTTCCGGAGCAATGCCCCCAACGCCAGCGCGATCATGCCGGCGACGGTGACGTACAACGCCGCGCCGACGACAGCCCGGAGCGCACCTGGGTCAGACAGTGCGGCATTCAGGTGGTAGCCGCTGAGCACCGCTTGACCGACAAAGAATGCCGCGAAACTCGCAACGAGGGTGGTCAGCAGCGCCACGCCTGCGAATACACCGAGCTTTGCCCACAGCATCGGGAGCCGGCGGGGCACCACGGTCAGCGAGGATCGGATCATTCCGGTGCCGTACTCGCCGGTGATCTGCAAGACCCCCAGGACACCGATCGCCAACTGCGCGAAGAAGATACCGCTCAAGGATATCGAAACCGCGGATTCCCCGGGTTCGAGGCCACCGGGCTGATTCGCGGTGATAGCCGTGATCATGGCGCCGAGGCCAACCATGAAGATGACAGCCAGCATCAGGTTGAAGGTGCTGGACCGCAGCGAGCGGAACTTCGTCCACTCCGACAACACGACCCGGGCTTGGGTCACGAGCAGGCGGCTGCGAGCCTCCGACCTCGCCGAACTCTGTGGCGGCAGCGTGGTTTCGGTCATGACGTCACCGCCGCGGTCGGTGTGCTCAGGGTGGACCGGTACTGAACGGAGTCATTGGTGAGGGTCATGAACGCTTCTTCTAGAGAGGCCTGTTGCACGGTGAGTTCGTAGATGGGGAGGTGGTTCTGCCAGGCAACGGTCCCGATGTCGTCGGGGGACAAACCGTCCACCCCCAGAACGTCGGGTTGCTCAATGGTGACGGTGATGCCCGGTCCCAGGAGGAGCTCGCGCAGCCGGGTGGCTTCCGGGGTGCGGACGGTGACCGAATGATTCGAGGCGCGGGTCACGAACTCGTCGACCGTGGTGTCGGCAATCAGCCGGCCTCGGCCGATGACGACGAGACGGGTTGCAGTCAGAGCCATTTCGCTCATCAGGTGAGAGGAGACAAAGACGGTGTGCCCGTTGCGGGCGAGATCTTTGAGCATGGTGCGCATCCACCGGACACCTTCGGGGTCAAGACCATTGACCGGTTCGTCCAAGATCATCGTCTGCGGGTTGCCCAGCAACGCCGAGGCCACGCCCAGGCGTTGACCCATCCCGAGAGAGAACCCGCCGACCCGTTTGCCGGCCACCTCCCGCAGACCGACGATGTCGATCACCTCATCGACCCGCCGGGTGGTGATGCCGTTCGTCTGCGCGAGTGACAGCAGGTGGTTCCGGGCTGACCGACCGGTGTGCACCGCTTTCGCCTCGAGAAGGACCCCGAGTTCGGCCATGGGTGCGGCCGATTTCCGGTATTCCCCGCCGTTCACGGTGACCCGTCCGGTGGTGGGTTGGTCGAGTCCGGCGATCATTCGCATGGTGGTGGATTTCCCGGATCCGTTGGGGCCGAGGAAACCTGTCACGGTTCCGGGTTGGACAACGAAATTCAGCCCGTCGACGGCGAGTTTGGTTCCGTACCGTTTGCTGAGGTTTTCCACTTCGATCATTGGTTTGCCCTTCGGGGTTATCAGGAATCGGGCGGAGTTATGCGGATGCGCCCCGGTCGATGGGTGTGGTGGCTGTCATCTCGGCGGTGATCCTGCAGGGTCTGAAACCCTTCACGACGAGGTAGACGCCGAGGGAGAATTCCCATAGGGCGATCGGGACAGCCCCGATCAGGGACCACGCGGAGTGCTCGTCGTAGATGCCGAAGTACTTGGCGGCGACGGACGCGATGAGCAGTGGGGCGCCGATCAAACCCAGCACGGGAAGAATTCGGGGCACAAGACGGGATTTGTACATCAGGGACCCCAGCAGCAGGGCGTTCACCGCCGGCAGCAGCGCCTGACTGAGCATGAAGGTGTTGTTGTACTCGGCGACCAGGCTGTGACCGATGATCAGTGCGTCCGGTCCTGCGCCGGCCTGTCGAATGCTCACGATGGAGAGCAGGCTCGCGATACCGGAGACGATCAGGGCGGCTTCCAGCACCCGCACTCCGACGAATCCCAGTGCCACGCCTTCGTTCTGTCTCCTGACCACCGGGTACAGCGCGACGGCGGTGCCGATACACGCGAGGGCCACGATCATTTCCAGGATGCCGCCAATCAGCACAGTGGTATCCGGTCCGGCGCCGGTGATGTAGTCGGGTTCTTTCACCGGGCCGTACAGGGCGAGGGTGGGGATCGAGACAAAGGTGAGGATGTACAGCACACCCGCGACCAGCGAGGTCTTCCTCAGTGCGGTCATCGGAACATGTGGGACTGCGGTGGTTTTCACGGCGTTATCAGGCTGAGTGTTCGTGGACATGTCGGCTCCAATGCGTGTTGGGTTTGTTTGAGGCAGTGGATCTGGCGGGCAAACCGCGCGGTCGATTTCAGCGGCGGGGCCGCTGCCCCGTATAAGCGTGGTCGGGTTCCATCCGGGTGACGGAGATCAGCGGCAGGCCCATGTCGCGGACCCTTTGCAGTAGGCCGTGGAGCGCGGACTGGTCGACGACGGGGCCCCGGATGGTCGTGGTGCCGTCGCTGCCGGCGGTGGCGGTCAACCCGTCGAACCAGGTGGCCCATCGGGTGTCGAGGTGCCCCTTGAGGCGGATTTCGTACCAGCCGGCCCCGTCGGCGGTCCGTTTCTCGTTCATCGTTGCCCTTTCGCTGCTGAAACCTGCCCGAGAAATTCCGGCTGGTCGCGAAAGGTAGGGGTGGGGATGGTGAGCTGACATCACCATCTTTGGTGATTGAGGTGGTGACCCAGGGAATGTCAGCGGCCGCGCGGCAGGATGCGGAGCTCCTCGGCACGTCGCACCGCTGCTCGCCGGCTGTTCACTCCGAGTTTGGCGTAGATGCTCTTGGTGTGGGTGCGTACGGTGTTGACGGAAACGATCAACCGGCGCGCGATGGCTGGTCCGTCCAGGTCGGTGGTCAGCAGCCTGAGCACATCCAGTTCACGTTCGCTCAACTGCTCGACCGGGCCTGTGGTGATTTGTCCCGAAGGGGCGGCCGGCGGGGCATTGCCACTGCTGTCGGAGCCTGCGGCCAGGAGCCGGCCGACAAAGTCCCCTCCGCCCCGCTTCTTGCGGACGGCTGCCAGCATGGCCGCCATCGGCAAGCCCTCGTTGACGAAGACCCGGACGTATCCCTCGGGTTCGGCCAGCCTCAGAGACTCCTCGAGGGGCTCGAGCGCACCGGGGATATCCCCCCGGTGGTAGTGGACAAGTGCTTGCAGAACAAGGATCTCGATCACGCTGCCGGTCCTGTCCCCTTGGTCGGCGGCCGACAGCAGTCGCCCCAGAAGCTGTGCCGCCTCGTCCAGACCTTCCATGTCACCGTTGGTCGCGTTCCGCGCCAACAGCACCCTGGCCAGGGTGATGTGCTCGAATTCGCGGACGTAGGACATGTCGTCGTCGATGGACAGGCCCTGTTCCCGGGCCCAGCCGAGGGCTTCACTCCAACGGCCCTGAGCAGCAAGCGCGCGTGCCCGCGCAGCCGGGACCGGCCGGACATTCGGGGAGAAGTCCCCCATGTACACCCGCTGCGCCTCCGCCAGCAGGGTCAGCGCACTGGCCGGATCGCCCTCGGCCTCCCGCACCCGGGCCATGGCGACCCGCCACCGGTACGGATTCTGCCCCAGCCCGCGGTGTTCACCCAGTTCCTGACTTCGCAGCAGGTGTTGGGCTGCGGAATTCAGATCGCCACGCTCATAAACGATTTGACTCATTCCGACATACATGTCAGCAGTACCCCGAAGTATGGTCGGTAACTCCTGGGCGGCGAGTTTCAGCGCCTGTTCGTAGGTGCGGAGTGCGTCGCCCAGCCGCCCCTGGGTGATGCGGATATCCGCCAGCGTGATCGAACATCCCAAAACATCGGAGATGTGCCCGGCCCGGCGTAACCCTTCGACACAGACGGAATACGCGCGGTGCGCGGCCTCGAGGTCACCGCGACCCCAGAGCGCCAGGCCCGACAGTGCGGATGCGCCGCCGCGGGTGACGTGATCTTCCTGAGCAGCGCGGTCGATCGCAAGCTGGGCGTGCCGCAGGGTCCCGGGAACGTCACCGGCCATCAAAGCCAGTGCAGCCCAGTACATCTCGACCGCCCCCGTGAGGCGGGCGAGCTCAGGCCGGTCGACGACAACCATCCTCGTCGCAGGCAGGTCCGACCCTTCGCCGTCCCGCGCGGCCGGCTGCAACCACCGTTCGACATCGCGCAGCCGGTCCGCTACCCCATCGAACTCACCACCGACCATCAGTCCCCCGATGAGGCCGACCGCCAGCACCGGCCGCAGCCGGACGACGTCATCCGGGATGTCGTCCAACCAACCCCGGATCGTCGCGTCCTGCCGGTTCCGACGCAGCTCGGGGATCGCCAATTCGACCAGGTCCGCCGCCCGCTCGACATCCCCGGCCGCGAGGGCGTGTCGCACCGCTGCGGCTGGCTGCCCGTCCAGGTCGTACCAGTGGCTGGCACGCCGGTGCAATTCGGCAACCTGGTCGGGAAGCTCGTCCTGCAGGTGGGCCTGCAGCATGTCCGCAAACAGGTGGTGATAGCGGTACCAGTGCCGATTGTCATCCAACGGCACCACAAACAGATTCGCCCGATCCAGTGCCTGCAGAATCGCCTTTCCGCCGGGCTCGCCGGTCACGGCATCACACAGCGCACCATTCAGCCGATCCAGCAGGCAGGTGCGTAGCAGGAATGCGCGGACCTGTTCGGTTTGCCGTTCCAGTACCTCCTCAACCAGATAGTCGACGATGTACCGATCGTCACCCGCGAAGCCGGCAATAAATCCACCGATGTCCGATCTGCCCTCCATGGACAGCGCAGCAAGCTGGAGTGCGGCAATCCAGCCTTCAGTCCGTCCCACCAGGGCGGCAATGTCCGCCGCGGTGAGGTCCAGGCCGCTGACGTCGTTGAGGTAGGTCGCCACTTCCCCAGGTGCGAAGCGCAGGTCAGCGGCGCGGACCTCGACCAGGTCACCGCGGGCGCGCAGCCGCGCTAGCGGTAGGAGGGGGTCAGCGCGGCTGCTGATCACCATATGCACCTGCGGGGGCAAGTGATCCAGCAGAAACGTCATCCCGGCCTGGATGTCGGGCCCGTCAGCAAGGTGGTAGTCATCGAGCACCAGGTACACGACGTTCGGCGAAGCGGAGAGCTCATTGAGCACAGCGCCGAGAACGGATTCGATAGGCGGCGGCTGGGCAGTCTGCAGCAGCGGGAGCACACCGGCGCCGAGATCGGGCACCGCCGTCTGCAGTGCGGTGATCACGTACGACCAGAAAGTGGCCGGTTCCCGGTCACCCTGGTCGAGCGAAATCCAGGCCACTGCCCGGTCTCCCCCGGCAAGCCACGCGCTGAGTAATGTTGTCTTGCCGAAGCCAGCAGGCGCCGAGATCAGGGTCAGCCTGCCCGCCGTTCCGAGGTTCATCCGCCCACTCAAACGGGGGCGAGCAACCACTTTCTGACGCAGCCTGGGGCGGTAGAGCTTGGTCTCGACCAGCGCGTTTGCCACAACAGCTGCCCCTCAAGGTTCTCGCGACGGGGATGCGCACGAGGGTAAAGCATGCCGCCGGTCAACGACTCAGCGGCCGATTCCGAACGTGAAAGGCCACATCGGGTCACCCAGGGGTTCGAGCTCAATTCTTCTGGCCGGTGAACACCAGCGCGCCGCCGAGACCGATCATCATTCCCCCACCGACCCCGGTCATTGTCGCCAACCGTTTCGGAGAGGTCGCGAACCAACCTCGCGCAGTCCCCGCAATGAGTGCCCACACGGCGTCACTGAGCAGGGCGATGAGAATGAAGATCAGCCCGAGCTGAATGAGCTGAGCGGGGACGGCGCCGCGGGCCGGATCGACGAACTGCGGCAGGATCGCTACCAGGAAAACAATCGTTTTCGGGTTCGTCACCCCGACCGTGAACCCCTGCAGCAGGATCCGCCAATCGGAAACGGGCCGGGCGCCGCCGCCGGTGACGGCCGTGGCGTGGTCACGACGATGCCGGATTGCCTGGACTCCGAGATACACCAGGTAGGCCGCCCCGAGCACCTTGATGATCGTGAACACGACCAGAGACGCGGACACCACCGCTCCGATCCCGAAAGCGACGGCCAGCACGAGCGGGATCACCCCGAGCTCATTCCCGACGACGCTGAGCAACCCACCTCGGCGGCCGAGGGACAGCGCGCGGCCGATGACGAAGAGAACGCTTGGCCCCGGAATGACGATCAGCGCGACAGCGGTGATGGCGAAGGCCACCGCCGCGGAAGGAGTAATCACCTCGAAACGGTAGATCACCCACCGACGCGCCTGCTACCCGCTTTGCTGCCGGTCGGGGCCGCCGTTGGCGGGCAAGTGATCAGGAACGGTGGTGACGTGATCCTGTCCGACCCTGGCCGTGGGGTGGATGCGGACATCGAACGTCCTTTCGGCTGATGAACTGCACGAAGTCGCCTGTACAGGCGGCGGCCGCGGTCGAGGAACGCCAGACTGCATGGATGCCGGTGAGCTACGGGGTGCTCGGGCCGTTGGAGGCGCTCGTCGATGGCCGCCCGGCACGGCTCGGTGGTCAGCGGCCCCGCGCTGTCCTTGCTGTATTACTGCTGCGGTCCGGTCAGGTGGTACCGACGCCCGTCCTGATCGACGCGGTGTGGGGCGATTCCCCACCATCCAGTGCGGCCAATCTGGTCCAGGGTTATGTGTCCGGACTGCGCAAGGAACTGGGTCGAGGGTCCATCGAGACCACCGACCCCGGCTACCGACTGACGGTGCCCTCCGACGCTTTCGACCTGCGCAGGTTCGAGCGCCTGGTTGCAGATGGTCGAGCGGCGCTCAGCCGGGGCTGGACGGACGAAGCGCTCAACACCTTGAATTCGGCTCTGGCGCTGTGGCGTGGATCCGCGCTGTCGGATGTCTTGACCGATGGCCTGGTGCGTGCCTGCGCGGCCCGCTTGGAGGAACTGCGACTGGCGGTACGGGAGCTCCGGGCGGAAGCGCTGCTCGGGGTGGGCGCGGCGCGGGACGCTGTGCAGGAACTCGCACCCATCGTGGATGAGCACCCGCTGCGAGAAGAGCCCCGCGCACTACTGATGTTGGCGCTTTATCGATGTGGGCGGCAGGCCGATGCCCTCGAGGTTTTTCGGCGCGGCCGGGAGATCTTGGTCGGCGAGTTGGGCATCGAGCCGGGTGCTGCCCTGCGCGAAGCGGAGAACGCCATCCTGCGTCAGGACGGTAGCCTGCTATGTCCACCAACTACAGTCGTCGGGGTCGAGCCGACGGTCGACCGGAGCACCGGGCGCACTGTTCTGTTGACTGCGCTCGACAGTCATTCCCTCCCACCACTTGTCGCGTTCGGAACGCTCCTTGCCGGCGCACGGACGGACGACGAATTGATTCTCGCCAGCACGGTGCGGAACGCGGCGGAACTCGCTGGGGTGGTCGGCGCCTTGAACGAGCAGCGACTGGAATTGCTCGACCGCGGATTGCGTGCCCGAACCGCCGGATTCACCTCCCTGACGCCCGGAGCGGACCTCGCCAGGCTGGCCGGCGAACAGGATGCCGACCTGCTGGTGGTCGACGCTCCGGACGGGCTCCTGGAGGACGCCCGGCTGACGTCGCTGCTCGAGTCCGCACCATGCGATGTCGCCGTGCTGATCCCGGGTGGTGACCAGCGCGATGGCGCCGTACTGGTCGCATTTGCCGGCGCGGACCACGACTGGGCGGCCGTGGAACTGGGCGCTTGGGTCAGCCGGTGCTCGGGCGCTCCGTTGCAACTGGCTGGTGCCCTTGTCGGCGCAAGCGGGCGGGATGCCAGCCGCTTGCTCGCCAATGCCTCTCTTGCCGTGCAGTGGGCGCTCGGGGTCGCAGCGGAACCGCTGCTGATCGAACCGGAACCGGCCGCACTGGTCGCCGCCGCGCAGGGTGCACGGCTGGTGATCGCCGGACTGACCGAGCGCTGGCGGCATGAGGGGGTCGGGCGAGCGAGGACGGCGCTGGCCACCGCCGGCGGGCATCCGACCCTGCTGGTCCGCCGCGGCCTGCGACCCGGTGGGCTCGCCGCGCGCGAGGCCGGGACCCGGTTCACCTGGACGGTCGCCGGACACGGCTGACTGCACCAACGGTTGACGATCACTCGTCGTCATCGACCCGATCTTCGCGGCAGAGGTGCAGCGCGACTGCCCAGACGACGAAGACAAGCCACAAACCAGTGCTCAGCACATCCATCGGATTCGTCATCGGCCTTTCCTTTCCGATGACAAGGATTCGCCAGGCCGCTGGAGATCCGCTGTAGACCGGCTGGACCCGGCCTCAGCGGGCCCAGGTGGCGAGGGTGCCGGTGACGCACGGCTGTTCACCAAAGCGTGGTTCGTACGACCTGGGCAGAGTCCCGCCCAAGGTCTGGTCCACATCCGACATCGTGCGAATGACTGTCGCCGAACCGATGTCACCCAGTCGCGCCAGCGAGGTGGACACGATCGCCGCACGATTGGCATCCAGGCGCACGGACCCCGAGACCAGTTGCACATCCAACGAACCGAGCGCTTGACGTAGGTCAGCGCCACCGGCGCCCACCGTCCCACCGGTTTGCTCGAGCGCGGTCATCACCACCTCGACCGCGTCGTGGTTCTGCACCACGAACGGCTGCATCGCGTCGGTCACGGTAGTGCCGGGAAAGTACTGGGCGGCTGATAGCCGGTACCGCTCGCTGGCGGGATTGGTCAGATCCGTCCCCCCGGTCGGCACGACGGTGACGATGTTTCTCATTGTCTCGGGGATGGCGGACAGAACGTTCAGGTCGTACCACACCCCTGGCCCGAGCAGGAGTGACGATTCCAAGGGCTGGCGACCGCCGGCAAAGGCGGTCAGTGTCTCCGGGGTTTGGCCGAACGGCGCGAAGAACACCACGGTGCCGTCGGCGTCCGGGACGGCTGTATCTTGTTGGTCGGGTGACATCGGGACCTGCGTGACGGTCCCGCCGAGCCCGCAGAATTCGGCCAGAAAGGCGGCCGCCCCGCCCCAACCCATCTCGTTGTTGTCGGCAATGACAACGGCTCTGCGCCAGCCGAGATCCTGGAATGCGTAGGAACCCAGACCTGCGACCTGTTGCGAAATGTCGGCGGCGAATCGAAAGACATTTGGCGCCGGATCGGTGGCAGTGATTTCGCGATCGCCCGGATTGCTCACCACAAACGTGACCTCCGGGTGCCGGCGGGCCACCTCACGCAGCGCCAACCCATCTCCGGGGTAGGTGCCACCTACGATCACATCGGCGCGTTCGACCTCGACCAGCTTCCGCGCCTGTTCGATGATCGAGCTGTACTCGCCGCCCTCGATGCAGCCGGTCAACAATTCGACAGGATGACCCGCGATCGTGGCGCCGCTGACGCCGTCGCTGGGATCGGGTCCGAGCAACTTTGCACCCCGGTCCAGCAACGGAATGGAAGCACCGGTCAGGGCTGCACCCTGCACGTTGCGCAGAAAGCCGACACAATCGGCCAACACGCCGATCCGCACCGCCGTCGGATCGCCCGAGCAGCCGGCCAACAGCCCGCTGAACAGCAGCAGCGCCGCAACTGTCATTCGCGCGCATGCATGGTTACCTGGCATGTGTCGTCACCCATACACCGCGCTGATCAACGGCGATTTCGTGCGGTAGGCCACCGACGTCGATGGTTTCGACGACCTGTCTGGTCCCGGGATCGATGTGCGACACAGTGCCGTCGATGGCATTTGCCACCCACACTGCTCCGTCGCTCGCTGCCACACCCGCTGCGCCGCGCCCCACAGATACCGGTGTGAGCAGCTGGTTTGTCGCCGGATCGACGGGGACCACCGTGTCGTGCAGCGAGTCGGTGATCCATACCTTTCCGTCGCCGACCACCACCGAGCGCGGCGGGAACGGCAGATCGATGGTCGCCTGCGTCTCGCCGGTCAGCTCGTCCAGGCGCCACATCCGACGGTCGGCGGCGTCACCGAGTACCCAGACAGATCCCTGACCGACCGCCAACTCGCGCAATTGAATGCGGTAGTTGCTGTCATTTAGTGGGTTTGCGAACGGCATCAGGACTTCCGCGACGAGGTGCAGCGGTCCACCGTCGGTATTCAACCGCTGGACGGACGGACATCCGGCGACCCACACGAGCCCATCGCCGGATCCCACCGCGCAGGCGAGCAACGTCAGGGCTTCCTCCCGCATCCCGGTTCTCGAATCGTGCCGGGAGACGTTTCCGGAAAATGCCTCGGGACCATCAGAAGCCACATACACATCGTCTCCGGCAACCGCGAGGTCCCGGGGTTCCCCAGGGGACGATATTCGCTGCAGTGCATCGGTTTCCGGCTCATATCGCCACAGAACCCCTTCCCGGAAATCGGCCATCCAGACGCCGCCCGGTGCACTTGTCACCGCTGACGGATAACCAGGCACCGACTCACCAGCAGCCACCTTGCCGGTGTCCGGATCGATCAGGACGAGCGCACCGGCGTCAGCTGTCGGATCGGCGCGCCAGGGTTGCAGGAGGAGCAGTACCACGGCCACTGCCAGCATCGCGGCGACCAGCAGCCCCGGCGCCATTCGCCATCGGCGGGTGACGGCAGGTGCACTGAGCCCGAGCGCGTCCCTGAGTTCATCGACAAATTGACCGCAGCTGGCCGGTCGGTCCGCCGGGTCCTTGGCCAGACCCGCGCCCAGCACCTTGTTGGCCGCTGCCGGCACCTCGGGACGCAGTGGCGGCGCATCAGGCGGATCCTCCTCCAGATGGGCAAAGAGTGTGGCCACCTCGGAATCGCGTCGGAACGGGACATCCCCGGTGAGCATCTCGAAGGTCATGCAGGCCAACGAATACAGGTCCGCGCGCCCGTCCAGCGGGTCACCGCGCACCTGCTCCGGCGAGACGTAGTCGACAGTCCCGACCAACGAACCGTCCACCCGGTTCGACTCGGCGGCCGATCGGCTGAGCCCGAAATCAGTCAGATAGCAATGTCCGCGTTGATCGATGAGGACATTTGAGGGCTTGACGTCCCGGTGCACCAGTCCCTGTTCATGAGCTGCATCGAGGGCAGCCGCAATCTGGGCGGCCATGTCGACCGCCCGCTCGACCG
>Ga0190275_10002290_pt1 | contig 13859 bp, 13 predicted proteins | sample Popmic550T_FD_133745 | JGI IMG/M metagenome (GOLD analysis project Ga0190275, IMG submission 133745) | Populus adjacent soil microbial communities from riparian zone of Yellowstone River, Montana, USA - 550 T | ecosystem: Environmental > Terrestrial > Soil > Riparian zone > Trees stand | place... | reverse complement strand
GACCTTCAGCTTGGGCAGCCCCATCGTGCGCTGGGCGATCGTGAGGATCTCGCGGCCGGTACGTCCCGCGTGCTGGGCGGAGGCGTCGAGCAGCACGCCGACCTCGAGACCGGGGTTGGGCAGGTCGGCGTACCTGCGGCCGTTGATGGTGACCTCTCCGGAGGTGGGCGGCGTGAGGCCGACCATCACCCGCATCGTGGTGGACTTGCCCGCCCCGTTGGGGCCGAGGAAGCCGGTCACCCGTCCGGGCGTGGCGGTGAATGTGACATCGTCAACGGCGGTGAATCGGCCGTACCTCTTCGTGAGGGATTCGATCGTGATCATGCGGTGAAGCCTCGTCGCGATCGCAGCGGAGCACATCAGGGACGGTGCTGGACTGACCCCTGACTGACCCCCTAGGGATCTCGGGGATGCGCTGAGGGCGGGGTCCGGGCCGTCGAGGTCGCCGGCGTGGCGCCGGACCGAGGGAACAGCCCCGCCCGATCGTGGGTTGTGGCCGACATGAGGATAGAGATCTGGTCGGACGTCGTGTGCCCGTGGTGCTACATCGGGAAGCGCCGGCTGGAGACGGCTCTGGACCGCTTCGGTCACCGTGAGGACGTCGAGGTCGTCTTCCACTCCTTCCAGCTCGACCCGGCAGCACCCCGGGTGCCTGAGGAGTCCGTGGCGCAGAGCCTCGGCTCGAAGTACGGCGGCGGCCCCGAAGCCGGCCGCGTCATGATCGAACGGGTGGAGGCGGTCGCCGCAGAGGAGGGGCTGCTGTTCCGGCTGGGGGAGGCCCAGCGCGTCAACACCGTCGACGCGCACCGGCTGCTGCACCTCGCTCTGACCGACGGTGGACCGGTGCTCCAGTCCGCGCTGAAGGAGGAGCTCCTGGCGGCGTACTTCCTGCAGGCCGAGAACGTCGCCGACCACGACCTGTTGCGTCGTACGGCGGACCGGGCCGGCCTCGACGCCGGGAGGGTCGACCGGGTGCTGGCCAGCGACGAGTACGCCGACGCGGTGGAGCACGACATCCGCGAGGCAGCCTCGCTCGGCGCGACCGGGGTCCCCTTCTTCGTCATCGACCGCAAGTACGGCGTCTCGGGCGCCCAGCCGGTCGAGACGTTCCTGCAGGTGCTCGAGCAGGCGTGGTCGGACGCGCAGCCGGTGCTGCAGCACGTCGGTCACCGCCACTCCGACGAGGCCTGCGGACCCGACGGGTGTGCGATCTGACCCTCTGAGCCGGGGTATCGGCGTTCATGGGGTACCGGGATCTCGTGCAGACCTTCCTCCCGTACGCCGACTTCGAGGCGTCCGCCCGTTCCCTGGACCAGAAGAGGCTCGGCAAGCAGCGGGTCGAGTGCATCCAGGTGCTGAGAGGGCTGGTCGTCGAGGGCTATGGCTGGCGCCACCATCCGGCGGTCCGGATGTGGAAGGGGTTCGAGGAGGCACTCGGGCGCTACTCGTTCACCTGTTGCGAGGTGTGGGTCGAGGCGGGCTTCGGCGACACCTGCGCGGCGACCATCGGGGCCGAGCTGCGGGCCATCGGCATCGAGACTGTCCGGTCGCAGGACGAGCTGGCGCGCGCCGGCCGGCTCCCGCCGTGGCTGGGCGACGGGCCGTTCCACCACAGTCATCGTGCCGCGCTGGTCCGCAAGGACCCTGACTTCTACGGGCCGAAGTTCCCCGACGTGATCGAGGACGTCCCGTACGTGTGGCCCACCAGCCCCTCTTCGTCGAACGCCGACATCGAGGACCCCAGCGGGTAAGGTGACTGGTCGGCACAGCGTCGTGCTCACACCTGGCCCTCGGGCCGCGCACTCGTCCATCTGCGAGGACCTTTCGTGACGCTCACCCCCTCTTCGAACCCTGGCGCTCGCCCTGTCGTGCTGATCGCCGAGGAGCTCAGTCCGGCCACCGTGCAGGCGCTGGGACCCGACTTCGAGATCCGGTACTGCGACGGCGCCGACCGTGCCCAGCTGCTCGCCGCCGTCGTCGACGTGGACGCGATGCTGGTCCGCTCGGCGACCTCGGTCGACGAGGAGGTCCTGCTGGCGGGCAGGCGGCTCCAGGTCGTGGCCCGGGCCGGCGTCGGTCTGGACAACGTCGACGTCAAGGCGGCGACCCAGAACGGCGTCATGGTGGTGAACGCGCCCACCTCCAACATCACCAGCGCGGCCGAGCTCGCGGTCGCGCTGATGCTGGCCGCCGCTCGGCACATCAGTCCGGCGCACGCCGCGCTGACCCGGGGGGAGTGGAAGCGCAGCAAGTACTCCGGCACCGAGCTGTTCGAGAAGACGCTCGGCATCGTCGGCCTCGGCCGGATCGGCGTGCTGGTCGCGCACCGGCTGGCCGCGTTCGGGATGCAGGTGATCGCCTACGACCCCTACGTTCAGGCCGGACGGGCCGCCCAGATGGGCGTGCGGATGGTCGGACTCGAGGACCTGATGACGGAGTCGGACTTCATCAGCGTGCACCTCCCGAAGACCCCGGAGACCATCGGTCTGATCGGCGCCGACCAGTTCGCCCTCGCCCGTCCCGGCCTGGTGCTGGTCAACGCCGCCCGCGGCGGCATCGTGGAGGAGAGGTCGCTGTACGACGCGCTGAAGACCGGTCGCATCGCCGCCGCCGGCCTCGACGTGTTCGCCCAGGAGCCCTGCACAGACTCGCCGCTCTTCGAGCTGGAGAACGTGGTCGCCACCCCGCACCTCGGTGCCTCCACCGCGGAGGCGCAGGAGAAGGCCGGCGTCGCCGTGGCCCGTTCCGTGCGCCTTGCGCTGTCGGGGGAGCTGGTGCCCGACGCGGTCAACGTCCAGGGCGGGTTCATCGCGGAGGACGTGCGCCCGGGGATCCCGCTGGTGGAGAAGCTCGGGCGGATCTTCACCGCGCTGGCCGGAGAGGTCGCCCAGCAGGTCGACGTGGAGGTCCGCGGCGAGATCACGGAGCACGACGTCAAGGTGCTCGAGCTGGCTGCCCTCAAGGGGGTCTTCGCCGACGTGGTCGAGGACCACGTCTCCTACGTCAACGCGCCGCTGCTCGCCGCCGAGCGCGGCACGGAGGTCCGGTTGATCACCGACTCGGAGAGCCCCGACCACCGCAACCTGATCACGATCCGCGGGACTCTGGCAGACGGCGCGCAGGTCTCGGTCTCGGGCACCCTGATCGGCATCGCCCAGCGGGAGCGGCTGGTCGAGGTCAACGACTTCGTGGTGGACCTCGAACCCACCGAGCACCTCGCGTTCCTCACCTACGAGGACCGTCCCGGCATGGTCGGCACGGTCGGCAAGATCCTCGGCGACGCCGGGGTCAACATCGCCGGCATGCAGGTCTCCCGGGCGGAGAAGGGTGGCCAGGCGCTGGTGGCCCTCTCGGTGGACACTGCCGTCCCCGCCGACGTGCTCGAGGAGATCCGCGGCTCCATCCAGGCCACCATGGTGCGCGGGGTAGACCTCTCCGAGTAGGCGACCCGGAGCCGCCGTACGGCGCCGGGCACTCTCAGCGCACCCCGCCCCGACCCGCTCCACTCAGAGGCGGCGAGCGTCTCGACGCCGCCGACGAGCGGGTGTCGGGAGGACCGCGTTGTGCAACGATGCAGCCCGTGCAGATCTTCGACGACCAGGACGCCATCGTCACCGACGCGCTCGCCGGTCACCTCACCCGCGACCACGGCGAGGACCTAGCTCTCCTCGACGGCTTCCCGCACATCAAGGTCGTCGTGCGTGGCGACCCGGAGGACGACAAGGTGGCGGTGATCTCCGGTGGCGGGGCCGGTCACGAGCCCTCGCACGTCGGCTGGGTCGCCGACGGCCTGCTCAAGGCCGCGGTCTGTGGCGACGTGTTCGCCTCACCCAGCGTGGACGCGGTGCTCGCCGGCATCCTCGCGGTGACCGGCGACGCCGGCTGCCTGCTGGTGGTGAAGAACTACACCGGGGACCGGCTCAACTTCGGGCTCGCCGCCGAGCGGGCCAAGACCCTCGGTGTGAAGGTGGCGATGGTGGTCGTCTCCGACGACATCGCGCTTCCGGCCGCCGACCAGCCGCGAGGTCTGGCCGGCACGGTGCTCGTGCACAAGGTCGCCGGGTACCACGCCGCGAAGGGTGCCGACCTCGACACCGTCGTCGCCCGGGCGAGCGAGGTGGCGGGCGCGGTCCGCTCGATGTCGCTCTCCCTGGCCACCTGCGACCTGCCCGGTCAGCCCGCCCGCTCCTACGACGCGCAGGCCGAGCTCGGTCTCGGCATCCACGGCGAGCCCGGCGTGGAGAAAGTCACTGTCGAGGGTGCGCAGCAGGCGGCTGCGCTGCTGGTCGAGCCGCTGCTCGAGCGGCTGGCCGCTGACGGGGTCTCCGACGACACCCGGCTGGCGGTGCTGGTGAACAACACCGGCAGCACCAACCCGATGGAGATGGACATCCTCACTCGAGCCGTGCTCGGGTCTGCCCTCGGCGAGCGCACCGGGCTGGTGATCGGGCCGGCGCCGGTGATGACCTCGCTGAACATGTACGGCTTCTCGCTCTCCGTGCTCCCGCTGCTGCCCGGTGTCGAGGACGCGCTCTCCGAGCCGGTCACCGCGAAGGCCTGGCCCGACGTGAGCGTTCCCCGGCAGCCGACGTTCCGGCCGTTGAGCGAGGAGGTGACCGCCTGGCAGTTCAGCGCGAGCTCGGACGCCGGCCGCGAGGCGCTGGTCCGAGACGTCTGCACCGCGCTCGTGGAGGCCGAGTCGGACCTCAACGCGCTGGACGCGAAGGTCGGTGACGGAGACACCGGAACGACGTTCGCCGGTGCAGCGCGCGCCCTGCTGAAGGCGGCGGACGAGCCGTCCCTGCCGATGGCGGACCCGGCGCAGCTCTCGCTCGCGGTCGGCCGGGTCCTCGCGTCCGCGATGGGCGGCTCCAGCGGGGTGCTGCTGTCCATCCTGCTCACCACCACGGGCACCCGGCTCGAGCAGGGCGACCCGCTGCCCGACGCGCTGCGGGCCGGCGCGGACGCGGTGATCGAGTACGGCGGCGCGCAAGTCGGCCAGCGCACGATGCTCGACGCCGTCGTCCCCGCCATCGACGCACTGGCCGGGGGCGGCTCGATGGACGACGCGGCCGCGGCAGCACGGCGCGGAGCCGACGACACCAGGCACGTGGAGTCGACGACGGTCGGCCGCTCCTCCTACCTCGCCAGCGACGCCCTGACGGGAGTGGTCGACCCCGGTGCCAGCGCCGTGGCGACCATCGTCGAGGCCGCCGCGGCGGCCAGGACCTGAACCGGCTCACGCACGGACCCACCAAGCGTCCGGGGTCGTCCCGCCGGGTGTCCTCAGGTCGACGCCATGGCAGCGAGCATGTGGTCCATGACTGCTGCGTGGGCCTCGCCGGGGCTGAACAGGATGATCTCGGCGTCCTCCTCCACACGGACGCTGTGACCGGCCGGCCAGTGGAAGACCTCACCGGCAGCGCATCGCTCGGTGCTGGCGTCGGTGTAGGAGACGACGACGGCGCCGCTGATCATGTAGCCCCAGTGCGCGGCCTGACAGGCGTCGTCATGCAGGCCGACCAGGAGAGGAGCGATGTCGGTGCCGCTCCCGAGGGAGAAGTACTCCGCCGCCAGGGGACCGTCGGCCGAACCGAAGTCCGTGAGCTGGCGTGCCGTCGCACCGGGGACGTTGATCTTCACGGGGATGTCGTGCTTGTCGAGTCGCATGGTCTTGTTGCCCTCCAGGAGAGATTTGCTGATACCTGGGTGGCGTGACAATCGATGTCACAATGCGACAGTGCTGGCTATCGACCGGGGCCGTGATGCGCTGGAGCGCGGAGAGTGGCGTGAGGCCCTCTCGGTGCTCGCCGAGGATGTCGGCCCGGTCACGGCGGAGTGGCTGGAGCTCAACGGACTCGCGAGCTACGGCAGCGGCGACCTCGAGGGTGCGGTCGGCTCGTTCGAGCGGCTCCACGCACTGCAGCTGGAGGCCGGCGCTGACGTCGAGGCTGCTCGAGCGGCCGTGACCGCGGCCCTCTATCTGATGATCGACTCCGGACTGATGGCGCCGGTGCGAGCCTGGGTACGCCGGGCCGAGCAGCTGCTGGAGGGGCACCCGGATGCTCCTCCGCATGCCCTGGTGCAGATGGTGCGGACCTACGAGAGGTTCCTGAGCGGCGACGCCGACGGCGCCCGCGCCCACGCCATCCGCGCCATCGCGCTCGGCGAGCGGCTCGGGGTTCCTGCAGCCGTGGTGATCGGCGAGGTCGCACTGGCCCGGCTGCGGATCAGTGCGGGTGACGTGGACGAGGGGCTGGAGCTTCTCGACGAGATCGCCGTGCAGCTGCTCTCCGGCCAGCTCGACCCACTGACCACGGGGATGATGTTCTGCGAGCTGGTCTGTGCCGCGCAGAGCCTCGCCCATGTCGACCGCGCGCGGGACTGGACGCAGATGATGGAGCGCTGGAGGCTCCGGGCCGGATTCGGGGGACTCAACGGGCGTTGCCGAGTGCACCGTGCCGAGCTCCTCAGGATCTCGGGACCCGGTGACGCCGCTGAGCACGAGGCGCTCGAGGCGTGCGCGGAGCTGCGCCCCTGGCTGCGCCGCGAGTTCGGGTGGCCGCTCGTCGAGCTCGGCAACATCCGGTTGCGCAGGGGCGACCTCGCGGGCGCGGAGGAGGCCTTTCTCGGCGCGCATGCGCGGGCCTGGTGCCCTCACCCCGGCCTGGCGCTGCTCCACCTCGAGCAGGGCCACGCCGACGAGGCGCTCAGCCTGATCGATGACGCGATCGAGCACCCCCTGCAGGTGCCCTCCAAGGAGCGTCCGCCGTTCGACGACCTGCGACTCGCGCCGCTGCTCGAGGCGAAGGCGGAGATCGCGGCCGCGCTGGGCGACGTGGGTGCCACGCGGGCCGCCGCGGACCATCTCGCCGTGATCGCGCACCGGTACTCCGGTCCTGGGTTGCACGCGGCCGCGCACCTTGCTGCAGCTCGGGCTGCCGTGGTGTCCGGAGAGCTGTCCTCGGCGGTCACGGCCGCCCTCTTGGCAGTGAGCGGATGGGCCGAGCTCGGCGCGCCGTACGAGGAAGCCGTGGCGCGCATGGTCCTCGGCGAGGCCTACGTGGCGGCGGGTTCGGCCGAACGCGGCCGGATGGAGTGGACCGCCGCCCTCGACGGGTTCCAGCGGTTCGGTGCCCACCGCAAAGTCGCAGCTGCTCGGCGTCTGCTGGGTGAGGTCTCCTCTGCAGGGCGTTCGCATCGGCGTGACGCACAGGTAGCGACGTTCGTCAAGGACGGCTCCCAGCGCAGGATCGGGTTCGGCGATACGAACGCCACCGTCCCGGACCTGAAGGGTTACCGCTACCTCGAGCGGCTGCTGGCCGATCCCGACCGCGAGTGGCACGTCCTCGACCTGGTCGCTGCAGGGCAGGGCGGCCCGTCGGGACCCCTCGAGCAGGGATTGCCGCTGCTCGACGATGCTGCCCGTGAGGCATACCGCCGACGGCTGGCGGAGGTCGAGGAGGACATCGACGAGGCGACCCTGATGAACGACCTGGGCCGCGTCGAACTGGCGCAACGCGACCGCACCTACTTGATTGCCGAGCTCACCGCCGCCGTCGGGCTAGGTGGACGGGAGCGGCGCTCGCACGGGTCCTCGGAGCGGGCGCGGACCAGCGTGGCGCGTTGTCTGCGCTATGCGCTGGCGCGCATCGCTGATCACCACGCCGAGCTGGGGTCCCACCTGCAGGGGGCGGTCCGCACCGGGACCTACTGCAGCTACCGCAGCGACCCGCTGGCACCGATCACCTGGCTGGTGCGCGATGCCGACGCGTGAACCCCGACTCAGGCCACCAGCGTGCTCCCGCCTACGGCGGCCACAGATCGGAAACGGCGTGCATCGCCAGGGTGGTGACGAAGGCTCAGTCCGGGGCTGCGCCCGATGCCCGCGCCACGTCCGGCAGTCGGGCCATCGCAGCCGCGAAGATGCGCCGCAAGGCCAGCACACGCACGCGGTCGACCAGCCCTGCCGCACCGGAACGCGGGGTGAGCGTCGTTGTGCCGCGCAACCGGGTTCCACCGGGCACGGTCTCGAAGACCCTGCGGTTGTCGAGCAGCGGGGCGCCCTGCTGTCGGGAGACGTACCGGAACTCGTGTGGAGGATCCCACAACGTCACCTCGATCACCGATGTGATCCTCCGACCGAGGACCACGTTCGACATCTGGCCCCGCCCCCCGACCCGACCCCAGTCGTCGTCCTTGCTCGAGTCGCGCATCGACGAGAAGTAGGACGGCCAGGTCTCCGGGTCGGACACGAACGAGAACGCCTCGTCGGCGGGCAGCGGGATGACTGCTCCGTAGGCGAGACACAGTGTTCTCCGGCTCTCAACGGACACGGCGGACCTCCCACCAACCGTTCCGACATCGCTGCTGGGTCGGCCACCTCGAGACGACGCCGACAAGGTCAGTTCTCACGAACTGTCCTCGGGCAGCGGCACCCCGTCAATGGGTCAGTGACCCGCGCGGCGACACGGATGCAGGCCTGCGGTGGTGCCTTGCCGTTCCGAGCCCCGCGTGGTCGCGTCAGCCGATCGAGCGCAGGAAGCGCCGCAGCTCGCGGGTGACGTCGTCCGGCGCCTCCACGCTACTGACATGACCGGGCCCGCGGAGCACGACGAGCTCAGACTCCGGCAGCAGGGCGTGCATGGCCTCGCCGACCGCAAGGGGGGCTCGGATGTCTTGGTCGGCGTAGAGCAGAAGCGTCGGTACGTCGACACCAGCCAGCACATGACTCTGGTCCTCGAAGCTCGCGCGGGCCATGGCGCGAAAGCCGCCCGGGCGGAATGCACGGACACTGTCAAGGAACTTCTCCACGACCTCGTCCTGCACCGAGGGCGAGAACATCGACGGCACCATCGCAGCAGCGAACTCGTGAGGCGGCAACCTCGACAGCTCCAGCGAGCGAGTCAGCCGTTGCTGCGCTTGCGCGGACCCCAGCGAGCCACTCCAGCCGGCATACCCGCTCACGAGCGCCAGGGCGGAGGCGAGGCCGCGATGACGGTGGAACGCGGCCAGCGCCAATGCTCCGCCGAAAGAGATACCGACGAGGTGTGCTGTCCTGAACCGCAGTGCCCCGACGAACCCCGCCAGACAGTCCGCGTAGTCGTCCATGCCGAAGCCTTCCGGCGGATCTGAGGACCCTCCTGCTCCGGGCGCGTCCCACGCGACCACGGTGAAGTCGTCTGCCAGCGCGGCGATCTGGTCGCCCCACGTCGAGCGCCCATCACCCACGAAGCCGTGCATCAGCACCACCGGTGGACCGCTCCCGGCTCGGTCGTAGGCGATGGTCAGCCCGCCGACGTCGACGTGCACGGCCTCAGACTAGTCCCGACGCCGTGCCGACGACCTGCGCTCGGCTGCCTCAGGCCACCAGGGTGGGTGCTCGCCGCGCGATGAACCCGGGGTCGGCGAGAGTTTCCTGCCAGGCGATACCCAGCCTGCTGATCGCCTCTGAGAGCACATGGGCGGGCTGGGTGTAGGGCAGCCGCACGAACCGGTCGAGCCCGCCCTCGGGCGCGAAGCTCGGTCCGGCCGCGAGGAGCACGTCGTGCCGCGCGGCCTTGGGCACCAGAGCGGAGGAGAGCGCCTCGGGCAGCTCGCACCACAGGTTCAGACCACCTCCGGGGCGGCTCACCCGCCAGTCCGGGAGGTGCTCGGCGACCGCGTCCAGGGCGGCGTCGCGCGAGGCCTGGAGCTGCTCCCGACGGTGGTCGAGCTGCGCGCCCCCACTGGTGACCAGGTCTGTGGCCACCAGCTGCTCGAGCAGCGGGGCGCCGAGGTCGAGGCTGAGCCGGGCCCGGAGGAACGCGTCCACCCGCGCCTCGGGGAGGCGCAGCCAGCCGATCCGCAGGCCGCCCCAGTAGGGCTTGCTCAGGCTGCCCACGCTGACGGCGTCCGGGGCGTACGACGCGAACGGCGCCGGCATCCGCTGCCCGTCCAGGGCCAGCGACACCATCGACTCGTCGACGATCGCGGTCGTCCCGGCGCGCGAGAGCACCTTCGCGATGTCCCGACGCGCCTCGTCGTCCATGAGCGCGCCGGTCGGGTTGTGGAAGTCGGGGATCAGGTAGGCGACCCGCGGGGCAACCTGCCGCAGGGTCGCGGCCAGCCCAGCGCTGTCCGGCCCGGTGCAGGCGGCGTCGGGAGGCACGTCGACACCGACCAGGCGGGCGCCCGAGTGGGTCAGCGTCGCGATCGCGTTGGGGTAGGTGGGGCTCTCCACCACGGCTCGGTCCCCGGTCGAGAGCAGGGCTCGCGCGGCGATGGCCACGCCGGCCTGTGCCCCCGGCACGATCATCACCTGCTGCGAGCTGGTGGGCAGGCCGCGTGCGTCGTACGCCGCAGCGACCGCCTCCCGCAGCGTCGCCACCCCGGAGGGGTAGTAGCCGGTGCCGGCCAGGTAGGCAGGCAGCTCGCCGACCGCTCGCTGGTAGGCGGCGAGCACCCCGGGCCCGGGGAGGGGCGCCGCGCAGGTGAGGTCGATCTTGTCCTCCGGCAGGTCGCCAGGAGGCAGCAGGTGGTCGCCGCGATGACCGCGGCTCGCAGGCAGGCTGGCCACGCTGCCGGACCCCTGGCGGGAGATGAGGAACCCGTGGTCGCGCAGCTCGGCGTAGGCGCGGGTGACCGTGGTGCGGCTGACCGCGAGCGCGTCGGTGAGCTCCCGTTCGCTGGGCAGGCGCGCCCCGACCGGCACTCGACCGTCGGTGATCAGCACGCGCAGGCCTTCGGCCAGGCCCTTGTAGGCAGGGGACTGGTCGAACCGGCCGAGCAGTCCGGCTATCCGGGAGGCGGCGAGGACACGTGACATGCAGGCCAGTGAAGCACGATTGGCTATGTGAGACCAGACCACTTCGTGGTGGACTGGTCCCATGACCAGCGACGTCCATCTCGACCGCGGCCGCGGACCCGCGGTGCGCCGTACCCGCGAGCTCGCCCTTCTCGGACCGGTCGCGCAGCTCCGCGCGGGACGGCTCCCACGCCGGCTCACCCAGCTCGCCGGGGGGCTGGTCCTCTACGGGGTCACCCTGGCGATGATGATCCGGGCCACCCTCGGCAACGCTCCGTGGGACGTGCTCCACCAGGGCATGGCCATCCACCTGCCGATCAGCATCGGCACGGCAGTGATCGTGATGAGCGTGGTGGTCCTGCTGTTCTGGGTCCCGCTGCGCGAGCTTCCGGGCCTGGGCACCGTGGCGAACGCGATCCTCGTCGGGCTCACGACCGACGCAGCCCTGATGCTGATCGACGCGCCCGAGGGGCTGCCGGAGCGGAGTCTGCTGATGGTGGGCGGCGTGGTCGGCAATGCGCTCGCGACCGCGCTCTACCTCGGCTCGCAGTTCGGTCCCGGACCGAGGGACGGCCTGATGACGGGCCTGCACCGGCGTACCGGTGTCTCGATCCGGCTGGTGCGCACCAGCCTGGAGGTGCTCGTCGTGGTCATCGGCTGGTTGCTCGGCGGGGTCGTGGGCCTCGGGACCGTGCTCTACGCCATCGCGATCGGTCCGCTGGTGCAGCTGCTGCTGCCGCTGTGCATCGTCGAGCTCGACCCGCCAGCAGCGGACTAGTGCCAGTCAGCGCCGGGTCGCGATGAGGGCGGAGGCGTCGGGAGCCACCATCACCTCGACGGCGGTGAAGCGCTCGTCGGTCAACCAGCTCTCGCGCAGCATGTCGACCCGCCCGTCGGTGATCGGCGGCCACATCTCGCACGGCGCGAAGTCGTCCATCACCACGATGCCGCCCGGCTCCACCAGGTCGGCCACCGCGTCCACGCTGGCGTCCTGCGGCACCGAGGGATCGAGGAACAGCAGGGAGTAGGGGCCCTTGTTGCGCAGCGTCGACCAGTCGGCGGCCAACACCTCGACCTGCGGGTCGTCGGTGAAGATCTCCTGCGCCGCCGTGGCGAGGTCGGCGTCGAGCTCCGCTGAGAGGATCTGGGTGCCGGGACGTACGCCGGAGCGCAGCCACGCCGTGCCGACGCCGCAGCCGGTGCCGAACTCGGCCATGGTGCCGCTCCGCGTGGCGGCCAGCGTGGCCAGGAGGCGCCCGGTCTCGTTGCGGCAGAAGGACACGTAGCCGGCTCGGGCCGAGACGGCGAACGCCCGCGAGACGATCGGGGGTAGCTCGGGCGGTGCGCTCATGGCACGAGTCTCGCAAACTCACGGTGCCGAGCCAGCGGCGAGACAACTGTCTCGCATCCTGGGACCACCTGGCATTCGGCTGCAGAGGAGCGGCCCGGCGGCCTAGGGTCGTTCCATCATGCGGAGGAACTTCGTACTTATTTGCCGCCGTGGCGGGGCCTCGATTCGATAGGCCACCTCGCCGCGGAGTTCGGCGTACCCGCCGACAGGCCTTTCACCCCCTCCGCGAGCGAGACTCAGAGAAGTCCCACCCCTGATTTTTCGCGAACCAGATCCGGCCTTGCGATCCATCGCCGTCGAGCTGAGTTCATCTCCTCCGGAGTGACATCCACTCACAAGCACGATCACTTCAGGAGAGCACGATGTATGACATGTACCCCGAGTGGGGACCGGCCAAGAACTACCCCGAGAACTACCCCGGGGACCCGCGCAGCAGCCAGGCGGTCCAGTCCGCGCTTGACCTGCGAGACAGGGGCGGCGAGCGGCCGGACGACAACTAGCATCGCCGCATGCCCCAGCCTGCGCAGAGTTCTGGTTCGTTGAAGCTTGCCGTCATCCCCGGCGACGGGATCGGCCCCGAGGTCACCACCGAGGCGCTGAAGGTGCTCGAGAACGCAACGCCCACCGGCGTGAAGTTCGAGCCCACCCGTTACGACCTGGGCGCCGAGCGCTACCTCACCACCGGCGAGGTGCTGCCCGACTCGGTGCTCGAGGAGATCCGTCAGCACGACGTGATCCTGCTCGGCGCCGTGGGTGGCAAGCCCAACGACCCGAACCTGCCGCCAGGCATCCTCGAGCGGGGGCTGCTGCTGCGGCTCCGCTTCGAGCTCGACCACTACGTCAACCTGCGCCCGAGCCGGATCTTCCCCGGAGCGGCCTCACCCCTGGCACCGCACGTTCTCGACGGCGGCGAGGTCGACTTCGTCGTCGTACGCGAGGGCACCGAAGGTCCCTACACCGGCAACGGTGGCGCGGTCAGGGTCGGTACGCCGCAGGAGATCGCCACCGAGGTCTCGGTGAACACCGCGTTCGGCGTGGAGCGCGTCGTCCGTGATGCCTTCCGCCGGGCCCAGAAGCGTCGCCACAAGCTGACGCTGGTGCACAAGACCAATGTGCTCGTGAACGCGGGCGCGGTCTGGTGGCGGCTGGTGCAGCAGGTGGCCACGGAGTTCCCGGAAGTCACCGTGGACTACATGCACATCGACGCGGCGATGATCTTCATGGTCACCGACCCGGCGCGCTTCGACGTGATCGTCACCGACAACCTCTTCGGTGACATCGTCACCGACCTCGCCGCCGCGATCACCGGTGGCATCGGCCTGGCGGCCAGCGGCAACGTCAACCCCGACCGCACCGCGCCGTCCATGTTCGAGCCCGTGCACGGTTCTGCCCCCGACATCGCCGGCCAGCAGATCGCCGATCCGACCGCGGCGATCCTGTCGGTGTCGCTGCTGCTCGACCACCTCGGTCTCGAGGACGCCGCCAAGGCGGTGGAGGACGCTGTCGTGGCCGAGCTCGCCGCCCGCGAACCCGGACACCGCGCCTCCACCTCGCAGATCGGCGACGCCATCGCCGCCCGCCTCGCTGGGTGACCTCGGGGGCGGCTCACGCGGCCCGGACTCGGCTGGGACGGCCAGGGGCCCCCGACAGGAGCGTAAAAGCGACGCGCGGCGCTCGAAGACCAGGTCGGGCACCGCGCAGAAGTCCGAGCGACGCGGGCCG
>Ga0190275_10002289_pt1 | contig 13861 bp, 12 predicted proteins | sample Popmic550T_FD_133745 | JGI IMG/M metagenome (GOLD analysis project Ga0190275, IMG submission 133745) | Populus adjacent soil microbial communities from riparian zone of Yellowstone River, Montana, USA - 550 T | ecosystem: Environmental > Terrestrial > Soil > Riparian zone > Trees stand | place... | reverse complement strand
CGGCTGCAGCGGCGAGCGGCGCATTGCCGTCCGAAGTGCTCCTCGACTGGTACGCCGTGACCGCTCGCGACCTTCCCTGGCGCGACGATCGGACCTCAGCCTGGGGCGTTCTGGTCAGCGAAGTGATGCTCCAGCAGACCCCGGTCGCGCGCGTGCTTCCGGTTTGGACGGAGTGGATGCAGCGCTGGCCCGATCTCGCTGACCTGGCGCAGGACAGCAGCGCCCAGGCCGTACGAGCATGGGGCAAGCTCGGTTATCCCCGGCGAGCCCTGCGGCTGCACTCCGCGGCGCAGCAGATCGTGGCGCGCTTCGACGGTCGAGTTCCGGACGTCATCGAGGATCTGGAGTCACTGCCCGGGGTCGGCTCCTACACCGCCCGTGCGGTCGCGGCGTTCGCGTTCGGCCTCCGCACGGCCGTGGTCGACACCAACGTCGTACGCGTGCTCGCCCGTGCCGTACACGGTCGCGGTCAGGCCGGGCCTTCGGTGTCCGCGGCCGATCGAGCTTCAGTGGAATCACTGCTGCCCGTCGAACCTACCCGGGCCGCTCGGTTCTCGGTGGCAGTGATGGAGCTTGGAGCGCTGGTGTGCACAGCGACAGCGCCGGCGTGCACCGCCTGCCCGATCCGGGTGGACTGTGCCTGGCAACGGGCCGGTGCACCTGCCTACTGCGGCCCGCGGCGCCCGTCCCAGCGGTTTGCCGGCACGGACCGTCAGGTACGCGGACTGCTGCTCGATGTCCTTCGCGGCTCGCCAGACCCGGTTGCTGCCCATGATCTGGACGCGGTGTGGCCCGAAGCGCCGCAGCGTAGCCGTGCGCTGGGCTCCCTGGTGGCCGACGGCTTGGTGGAGCAGGCGCCCGACGGCCGCTTTGCCCTTGCCGGCGAGACCAAACCGAGTTGATCATCGGAACTAGGCGGGGTTTTCGCCTCCATCCGGCCGATAACTAGGCCGAGTTCCGATGATCAACTGAGGATGTCGGCGGCGATCTGTTCAAGCGTCTCCTCCGAGCCGGCGTAGGGACCTTCCAAGCGCGGCCAGTGGGTCACTACGTCAGTGAAGCCCAGCTCACCGGCTCGGCCCACAGCGTCGCGGAAGCATTCGACCGAGGACATCGAGAAGACCGGTCCGGCGTCCAGTTGGAGGTATCGGTCCATGGCCGTCACGTCTCGACCGTGCTCGGCCACGACGTCGGTGAACCGGCGGCAGATTCCGGCCAGCGCGTCCCACCAGTCGGTGCCCTCGGGCCGATTGGGATCACCGGTCGTTGCCCAACCCTGCCCAAACTGCGCCGCCAACCGCATCGCCCTCGGCCCGTTGGCGGCCACCACGAACGGGACCCGCGGCTGCTGCACGCAACCTGGAATGACCCGAGCCTCGACAGCCGAGTAGTACTTCCCGGACCACGTGGTGTGCTGATGGGTGAGCAGGGTGTCCAGGAGCGTCAGGAACTCGGCGAAGCGATCCGTGCGGTTACGAAGTGAGATCTCGGGCCCGCCCAGGACGGTGGTGTCATATCCGGCTATGCCCCCTGATCCGACGCCCAGGATCAACCGTCCGTCGGATAGATCGTCGAGCGCAGTGAGTTCCCGGGCGAACGGGACGGGGTGCCGGAAGTTCGGCGAGGCGACGAATGTGCCCAGCCGGATCCGCGAGGTCACCATCGCGGCAGCGCTGAGTGTCGGAACCGCGGAGTACCACGGGGAGTCCACCAGGGTGCGCCATCCGAGGTGGTCATAGGTCCAAGCGTGATCGAAGCCGTACTCCTCGGCCAGGGCCATCGGCGTAGCAACTCAGGTCGCCGACATTCGGGAGTATGACGATTCCGACTCGCACCCTGCGACGCTAACCGAGCACGGGGTCGCGGTGCGCAGGCAAGGCTGTCAGGCGAGACCTTCGAACATGTCCTGCAGGCGCCGTCGGCCAGGTTCGCGCGGCGGCCACGCGATGATCCATGATTCGCGAGCCAATATCTTCATCCACTCCTCGTCGGTGGCGTTGGGCTCGAAGATGACCTGGCGCTGGCTGCGATGCTCCTTGATCGCCGCCAGTACCTGTGTGATGACCGGCCGGCTGTCGGAGATGATGCCGAACTGCTCGTCGGGGATGCCGCGCAGGTGATACATCTTCGTCGGATCCCAGGCCGGCAGGCCGAGCTCGCGCAGCCGTAGCTGACCACGCCTGAAGAAGGACAACGGGATCCCGTTGAGCAGTAGACGTTGCATGCCTGGTCCAGGCTCTTGCCTGACGATGTGGAACGCCTCAATAGTCGCGTGGCTCACGATGATGTGGTCAGGGTGGCCGGTCACGCCATCGGTTCCGAGGGTTGCGACGACGTCCGGGCGTTCCTCGCGCAGGAACGTCACGATGGTCTCCCGCAGGGCCGCAACGCCGATCCGGTCAAGTCCGCCATCGGGAAGGCCAAGCCAGTCGTGCCGGTCAGGAACCTTGCCCAAGGCACGCCACGCGCTCTCGTCCTCTTGCCGACGCCAGGCCCCCAGGGTCTCGCGGGTGGCCGGAACACCATCGGCAATTTCCCCGCCCTCGCCATCGGTGGCGTGCAGCACGACCAACCGGAACTCTGGGTCGTCGGCGTAACGGGCGACGGTCCCGTACGTCGAGTAGCTCTCGTCGTCGGGGTGCGCGACGATCACCGCCAAGGACCTGGCCATCAGGCGATCCTGGCACTATGACCAAGGGTTCGACAGCTGAGAAGGCCCGGCCCCTTGCAGGGCCGGGCCTTCGTCGTCGTGCGGATTGAACGCGAACTAGCCGGCGCTGGCCGCGCTCTCGCTGTCTCCGCCGGCCGTCAGGCTGACCGGCGGGGAATCGGGAACAGCGATCGGCTTTGCCTCACCGCGGAAGGTGAACTTCGTCTTCGTCTCGTCATCTGGGTCTTCACCGGGTTCGGTGTCGACCACGATGATCTGGCCGGGCGAGATCTCGCCGTAGAGGATCTTCTCCGACAAGGCGTCCTCGATCTCGCGCTGGATCGTGCGCCGCAGCGGCCGGGCACCGAGCACCATGTCGAAGCCGCGCTTGGCGAGCAACTGCTTGGCACTGTCGGTGACCTCGAGGACCATGTCCTTGTTGGCCAGCTGCACATCCACCCGGGCAAGCATCAGGTCGACGATGTGGACGATCTGGTCCTCGGTGAGCTGGTGGAAGACGACGATGTCGTCGATCCGGTTGAGGAACTCCGGCCGGAAGTGCTGCTTGAGCTCGTCATTGACCTTGAGCTTCATCCGGTCGTAGTTGGACGCGTCGTCGTTGCCGGTCTGGAAGCCCAGCCCCACGGCCTTGGAGATGTCGCGGGTGCCGAGGTTGGTGGTCATGATCAGGACGGTGTTCTTGAAGTCCACGATCCGGCCCTGACCGTCGGTCAACCGGCCGTCCTCCAACACCTGCAGCAGCGTGTTGAACACGTCCTGGTGGGCCTTTTCGATCTCGTCGAAGAGCACCACCGAGAACGGCTTGCGGCGGACCTTCTCGGTCAGCTGCCCGCCCTCGTCGTAGCCGACATAACCGGGAGGGGCACCGACCAGCCGCGACACGGTGAACCGGTCGTGGAACTCACCCATGTCGATCTGGATCAGCGAGTCCTGGTCGCCGAAGAGGAACTCGGCGAGTGCCTTGGCCAGCTCGGTCTTACCGACACCGGACGGGCCGGCGAAGATGAAGGAGCCACCGGGGCGGCGCGGGTCCTTCAGACCAGCGCGGGTACGGCGGATCGCCTGGCTGACCGACTTGATGGCCTCTTCCTGGCCGATGATCCGCTTGTGCAGCTCGTCTTCCATCCGCAGGAGACGAGTGGTCTCCTCCTCGGTGAGCTTGAAGACCGGGATGCCGGTCCAGTTGGCCAGGACCTCGGCAATCTGCTCGTCATCGACCTCGGCGACGACGTCCATGTCGCCGGCCTTCCATTGCTTCTCGCGTTCGGCCTTCTCACCGAGCAGGGTCTTCTCGTTGTCCCGCAATGAGGCGGCCTTCTCGAAGTCCTGCGCGTCGATCGCGGATTCCTTCTCGCGACGGACATTGGCGATCCGGTCGTCGAACTCGCGCAGGTCCGGCGGTGCGGTCATTCGCTTGATCCGCATCCGGGCGCCGGCCTCGTCGATCAGGTCGATCGCCTTGTCCGGGAGGAACCGGTCAGAGATGTACCGGTCGGCCATCGTTGCCGCAGCCACGAGGGCGGCGTCGGTGATGGTGATCCGGTGGTGTGCTTCGTACCGGTCGCGCAGCCCCTTGAGGATCTCGATGGTGTGGCTCAGCGTCGGCTCACCTACCTGGATCGGCTGGAAGCGCCGCTCCAGGGCAGCGTCCTTCTCGAGGTACTTGCGGTACTCATCCAGCGTGGTTGCACCGATGGTCTGCAGCTCACCACGGGCAAGCTTCGGCTTGAGGATCGACGCCGCGTCGATGGCGCCCTCCGCCGCACCGGCACCGACGAGGGTGTGGATCTCGTCGATGAACAGCACGATGTCGCCGCGGGTCTGGATCTCCTTGAGCACCTTCTTGAGCCGCTCTTCGAAGTCACCGCGATAGCGGCTGCCGGCCACCAGAGCACCGAGATCGAGGGTGTAGAGCTGCTTGTCCTTGAGCGTTTCGGGAACCTCGCCTCGGGTGATCCGCTGGGCCAGGCCCTCGACAACGGCGGTCTTGCCGACGCCGGGCTCACCGATCAAGACGGGGTTGTTCTTCGTCCGGCGGGAGAGCACCTGCATCAGGCGCTCGATCTCCTTCTCCCGGCCTATTACCGGGTCCAGCTTGTTCTCCCGTGCGGCCTGGGTCAGGTTGCGGCCGAACTGGTCGAGGACCAGCGAGGTCGACGGACCACCCTCGGCCGGGCCGCCTGAGCTGGCCGGCTCCTTGCCCTGGTAGCCCGACAGCAGCTGGATGACCTGCTGGCGGACCCGGTTGAGGTCGGCGCCGAGCTTGCCCAGGACCTGGGCGGCGACGCCTTCACCCTCGCGGATCAGGCCGAGCAGGATGTGCTCGGTGCCGATGTAGTTGTGGCCCAGCTGCAGTGCCTCACGCAGCGAGAGCTCGAGGACCTTCTTGGCGCGTGGGGTGAACGGGATGTGCCCGCTCGGCGCCTGCTGACCCTGGCCGATGATCTCCTCGACCTGGGAGCGCACGGCTTCCAGGGAGATGCCCAGCGACTCCAGAGCCTTGGCGGCCACGCCTTCGCCCTCGTGGATCAGCCCGAGCAGGATGTGCTCGGTGCCGATGTAGTTGTGGTTGAGCATGCGGGCCTCTTCTTGGGCCAGCACGACAACCCGACGCGCTCGGTCGGTAAATCTTTCGAACATCACCGCTCCCTTGACCTGGCTGTTCGGTCACCCGACATTCGCGGAGCGGACCAGCTTCGGTCGTCTCCACTGTAGTCGGGGTCTACCGAGTCCAACGTCTGAGCGCCGAGGGACTGTTCCGCCCGAACGGGATCGACGTTGCGCTCAGGGCGAACGCGACCTGGTGCGAGCTGGTACGACCCCGCTGACAAGCCGGTACGGGCAGGTCCGGTCAGTCCCAGGTGTGCTGGGCCTGCCAACCTGGTCGCTGGCTCGCCCAGTCGCCGAACGCGGTCACGACTTCCTCGACGGTGTTCAGCATCGTTCCGGACAACCCCTCGGTCGGGGTGCTGACCTCGAAGCGGTAGATCCCGTCCAGGTTGGCCACTTGGGCGAACTCCTCGGTCCCGGCCCGCGGGTCCTGACCGGCCGGCTCGGCGATCACGAAATCGAAGTCCGGACGGGCTATGAAGCTGGCGAGTTCCGCAGGCGCCACCGGCGCGTTGACGACGTAGGAGTCGCGCTTGAAGCGGACGTTGCTGAAGTCCATGTCAGCCAGCCCCCGACGTGCTGCCGGCCATGATCAGTGCGCGGAGTTGAACGCGTCGAGCACCGTCGACGGGATACGGCCGCGGTCGCTGACCTTGTGCCCGTTGCGGCGCGCCCAGTCCCGGATCGCCTGGGTCTGCGCGCGGTCGGTCGTCGCGGCACTCCGGCCACCCGCGGAGGTCCCGGACCGACGTCCCCGAGTCACCCGTCGGGCGTGTCCGACATATACCGAGAGCGCGTCGCGCAAAGCCTTGGAGTTCTTCGACGACAGGTCGATCTCGTAAGACGTTCCGTCGAGTGCGAATGTCACGGTCTCGTCGGCCCCGTTGCCGTCGAGATCATCTGTGAGAATGACTTGGACCTTACGAGCCACGGGTTATCTCCTGATGAATGGGCTGGCAATCGATGTGATCGATGATAGTGAATCACGGCAAAGAAATTCAGTCGTCAGCGGGATAGGAAAAGCCCTATGCGTTGTTGCTCGCAGTGACTCAGGGTGAAGGTGGCAGTGCTGGATTGGAGGCGTGCACAGTGCGGGAGATTTCCTCGGCGAGACTGCTGGGCGGCTGGTATCCGAGGGCACGCAGCGCATCAGTCGAGAAATGTCGGATACCGAAGGGACGGTGCAGAGCCGCGGCGATTCGGCGCACAGCCCAAGCGGGGAATGGCAGCGTGGGCAACGGCCCTCGCCCTTCCACGGCGCGTACGGCATCCTGCAGCGCACCATATGTCGCGTTCTCGGGCGCGTCGTCATCCGCGACAATGAACGTCTCGCACGTGTCGTCCCCTGCATGATCGATAAGCAACCGGATCGCCTCCACGACGTTATGCACTGCGACAAAGTGCATCGAACTCCGGCCGGACAGCGTCCGCTTAAGCACAGCTAGTAAGGGTCGATGGAGAGCATCGTTGATCACAGCCTGTAACGCCAGGCCGCCAGGAGCAACAATGATCGAGGGCCGCAGAATCGACAGGCGGCAATCGGCTCGAAGGAGTTCTCGCCAGAGCTGTTCGCATTCGAGCTTTATGGTGGCGTATTCGCTATCCGGCCGACACGGGGTTGTCTCATCGATAACCCCCGACCCAGACCATCCGTAGACCGACACCGAGCTGATCAGCACTACGTGGTGCACTTCTGGACTTCTGTTCACCGCCTCGATGAGGTGGCGGGTGTAGTCCAGGTTGGCTCGGTCATCGGCATAGACGTAGACCAGATGAACCAGCGTGCTCCCGGTCGGCAAGTCCAGCTCGACCGGAGCGGCGAGATCCAGCGGGCGGCGGGTCTCGTTGGAGGCGAGCTCGGTCGGGCGCCGGCTGAGCACGACCACCCGACGATCCCGCAGGGCCGCGCGCAGATGGCCTCCGAGCAGGCCGGTAGCACCGGTCAACGCAACGGTCCGACTCACGAGGAGGGGCCCAAAGGCCGTACCAGGGGAAAGAGAACCGTCTCACGCAGCGTCTTGGCCTCGGTGAGAACGGTGAGCAACCGGTCTATCCCCAAGCCGACCCCGCCAGTAGGCGGCATCGCGTATTCCAGCGACTCCAGGAAGTCCTCGTCGAGAATCATTGCTTCTTCGTCGCCTGCGGCGCCCAGGTCGGCCTGGGCGGAGAAGCGGGCGCGCTGCTCAACGGGATCGGTCAGTTCGGAGTAGCCGGTCCCCCGCTCCACGCCATCGATGTAGAGGTCCCACTTCTCCGCGACGCCGGGCTTGCTGCGGTGCGCCCGGGTCAGTGGGGAGGTCTCCAACGGGTAGTCGGCCACGAAGACCGGCCCGACCAGAGTGTCGGCGACGAGTTCGTCGAAGAGTTCTTCGGCGATTCGCCCGACTCCCCAGGACGGCTGCATGGCGATGTCGTGGCGCTGCGCCAACGTCACCAGCACTTCGCGCGGCGTCTGCGGATCCACGGTCTGGCCGACCGCACCGGTGACAGACTCGTAGAAGTCGAGCCAGGGCCATTCCCCGGAAAGGTCCAGCGAGGCGCTGTCCTCACGATGGATGACCAGATCTCCGTACAGAGCTTGCGCGCAGGCTTGCACGAGCCGGGTCGTCAACGCGGCCACGTCGGTGTAGTCGGCGTAGGACTGGTAGAACTCCAACATCGCGAACTCCGGGCTGTGGGTGGCATCCACGCCCTCGTTGCGGAAGTTGCGGTTCAGCTCATAGACCCGTTCCAGGTCGCCCACGATGCACCGCTTGAGATAGAGCTCCGGGGCGATCCTCAGATAGAGCGCGAGGTCCAAGGCGTTGGAGTGGGTCACGAACGGTCGCGCTGTCGCCCCACCCGGGATGAGCTGCAGCATCGGTGTTTCGATCTCGAGGAAACCCTCGCCGTCCAGGGTGGCGCGCAGCGAGCGGAGCACCGCCGCCCGGTCGCGAGCCATGTTCCTTGCCTGTTCCCGCACGATCAGGTCGACATAGCGGCGGCGCACCCGGAACTCCTCGCTCATCGCCCGATGTGCCACCGGCAGCGGACGCAGAGCCTTGGCGGTAAACGCCCATTCCTCGGCCAGGATCGAGAGCTCGCCCCGGCGCGAGGTGCCCACCTCGCCGGTCACGAAGATGGTGTCACCCAGGTCCACATCGCGCTTCCATGCGGCCAGGACGTCGGCTCCGACCCGGTCCAGGGCCAGCATCACCTGGAGCTCCACGCCACCCTCGCGCAAGGTCGCGAAGCACAGCTTGCCGGTGTTTCGGGCGAAGATCACCCGTCCGGTGATGCCGACGAAGGTCCCGGTCTGGCTGTTTGCCTCCAGATCGGCGTAACCCGCCCGGATCTCACGCAGCGAGTGCGTACGAGCAACGCGTACGGGGTAGACATCGACACCCTCGGCGCGGAGCCGGTCCAGCTTCTCGCGCCGTACCCGCATCTGCTCTGGAACTTCGTCGGGCGCACCCACCGTCGGTTCCTGGCTCACCCGGCGAGCCTAGTGGTGGGCACCCCTTCGTCCCGGGCGCCGGTTGGGCCCGCTCGTGCTCAACTGCGCTTGGCGGGGGCCGCGTTGCGCTCGAAGGCCAGCCGCAGACCGTGCAAGGTCAGGTCCGGGTCGTGCTCCTCGATGGTGCGTGACACCGCGATCACCAGGGGCGCGAGCCCACCGGTGCCGATCACCCGGGGGCGGGTGGAATAGGACTGCGCCAGTTCCTCGATGATGCGGCCGACCAAGCCGTCGACCAGACCGGCGAACCCGAAAACCACACCGGACTGCACGGCAGAGACCGTGTTCTTGCCGATCGCGCGCGGTGGCGCGAGCAGTTCCACCATGCGCAGTTGCGCTGCCCGTTCGGTCAATGCGTCGACGCTGATCTCGATTCCAGGAGCAAGGGCGCCGCCCAGGAACTCCCCACCGGGGCCGACGACATCAAGGCTGGTCGAGGTACCGAAGTCCACCACGATCGCCGGGCCGCCGTACCGCTCGAAGGCAGCAAGGCTGTTGACCACCCGATCGGCTCCCACCTCGTGGGGATTGTCCACGTGCAGCGGGACGCCGGTCCGTACACCAGGTCCGATCACGACCGCCGGGACCTGATCGAAATGCCGGGCGAACAGCGCGACGATCTCCCGGCGTATCGAGGGCACCGTCGAACAGGCCACTACCTCGGTCACCGACCGCCGGTCGAGCAGACCGAAGATCGTGAGCGCCAACTCGTCCGATGTCGCCCGCAGGTCCGTGCTCACCCGCCACGAATCCACGATCTCGGCACCGTCGAACAGGCCCAGCACGGTCTGGGTGTTCCCGACGTCGATGGCCAGCAACATGGTGGGCTGTCCTAACCGGTCCGCAGGTCGCGGGCGCGCAGGTCGAGAGCAAGGTCGAGGATCGGAGCTGAGTGGGTCAACGCGCCCACCGAGAGGTAGTCGACCCCGGTCTCGGCATACTCCCGCGCCCGATCCAGCGCCAAGCCGCCGGTGGCCTCGAGCTCGGCTCGGCCGCCCACGGCGCCTACGACATCCGCGAGCACGTCGGGAGTCATGTTGTCGCAGAGCAGGAAGGTGGCTCCGGCCTGGACGGCGTCAATCGCCATCTGGACCGTGGTGACCTCCACCTGGAGGGCGATGTCCGGGAAACGGCGCCGGACTCGCTGCATCGCAGGGAGCATTCCGCCCGCGGCCAGGACGTGGTTGTCCTTGATCATGGCCACGTCGTAGAGACCGCTGCGTTTGTTGTGTCCACCGCCGACGCGAACGGCGTACTTCTCCAGGGCACGAAGGCCCGGGGTCGTCTTCCGAGTGTCCAGAATGCGAGCGCCGGTGCCGGCCACAGCTTGGACCCAGGCATGGGTCACCGTGGCGATGCCGCTGGCCCGACAAAGCAGGTTCAGCGCGCTGCGTTCGGCAGCCAGCAGACCCCGGGTCTGGCCGGTGATCGTGGCCACGACGTCGCCGGACTGGACCGTCGCGCCCTCCCGTTGGCCGATAGTGAACTCAGCCCCCTCGCAGCAGGCGAGAAAGACCGCCAGAGCGACTGGAAGGCCGGCCAGGACGCCGGAAGCGCGAGCAACGATGTCGGCAGTGTCGGACTGGTCGGCTGGGACAGTGGCCTCACTGGTCACGTCATGCCCGGCATACCCATGTTCGGACCCCACCCCGAGATCCTCGGCGAGGGTCCGGGTCACGAGCTCCCGAACCCAGGCTGCTTCCAGGTGGGTACCGACGAACCCACTGCCTGCGATCACACTGAAACATCTTGTCTTGCAGGAGCATTGATTACGTCAGTCAGCCGCCGGAATTCGGTCACCAACTGACCGTCTGCATCGAGGGTGACCTCGATGCGGCCGAGCCACGACGGGTCTGCTTCCGGGTAGTCCTCGCGCCAGTGGCACCCGCGCGTCTCGGTCCGCTGGGCCGCCGCTGCGGTCAGCGCACTGGCCACGGTGAGCAGGTCGGTGACTTCCCATGCCGCAGGTCCGGCCGCATCGTCGCGCCGCTCAGCGAGGGCGAGGAGGTCTTCTCCGGCCCGCGTCAGACCTTCGCCCGACCGCAGCGCTGCGACATGGGTCGACATCGTCGCGTTGAGTTCGGCACGGATCGTGGGGTCCAGGGCTGCTGCGTATCGCGCGGCTGCCGGCACTGGATCGGCTTGGGGAGCAAGGTCCTTACCCAGGACCGACGCGATCCGGGCAGCGAAGACCAGACCCTCCAACAACGAGTTCGAGGCCAGCCGGTTGGCCCCATGCACCCCCGTACAGGCAACCTCACCGCAGGCGAACAATCCGGCCACCGACGTGGCTCCCCACACGTTCGTGCGCAGGCCACCGGATGCGTAGTGCGCCGCTGGGCGGACGGGGATCGGCTCCTGACTCGGTTCGATACCTGCCGCGCGGCAGGAGGCGGAGATGATCGGAAAGCGGTTGTCGAGGTCCTCGACCGCGCTGACATCCAGCCGCACATGGTCGCTGCCCTCGGCCAGCATCACTCGGGTGATCGCCTTGGCCACGACGTCGCGCGGCGCGAGATCTGCCAACTCATGCAGGCCCGTCATGAAGCGCTTGCCGTCGGCGTCGATGAGGAAGGCACCCTCGCCTCGCATAGCCTCGCTGATCAACGGTTGCTGCCCGGTGGCTTCGGGACCGAGATAGAGCGCGGTGGGGTGGAACTGAACGAACTCCAGGTCTGCGGCAACCGCCCCTGCCCGAAGTCCCAGGGCGACCCCGTCCCCCGTGGAGACCGAGGGGTTGGTCGTCGCCGCGTAGATCTGGCCCATTCCACCTGTGGCCAGTACGACTGCCCGGGCCAGGACGGCTCCGACGCCGTCGGTGCTGCCCTCCCCCAGAACGTGCAAGGACACCCCGGCGGCTCGCCCGTCGGCGGCCAGCAGGAGGTCGAGCACCATTGCGTGCTCGATCAGATCGACTCCGGCGTCCTCGAGGATCGCCGAGTGCAGCGCCCGCTGCACCTCGACGCCGGTCGCGTCTCCGCCGGCATGCACGATGCGTCGAGCGTGGTGGCCGCCTTCGCGGGTGAGCGACAGCGAGCCGTCTGCGTCGCGATCAAAGGCCGCGCCCAGATCCATCAGCTCGCGCAGCCGCCCTGGACCCTCGGTGACCAGGACGTCAACGGCCTCGGGGTCGCACAGACCCACGCCGGCTGCATGAGTGTCGGCTGCGTGCGCGGCCGGGGTGTCTGCCGGGTCGAGTACTGCTGCGATACCCCCCTGCGCCCACCGGGTCGACCCGTCGTCGATGTTGACCTTGGTGACCAGGATGACCGACAGACCGTAGGACCGAGCATGCAATGCCGTACGCAGACCCGCCACGCCGGATCCGACAACGCAGACGTCGGCCTGCCGGGACCAGCCCGGGATCGATGCGTTCAGCCGCCGGGGCAGCCCACCTCCGGCAGGACCGATGCTGGCAGCCGGTCTCACTCCCGAGAGCCAGGAAGCGAAGGCGCCAACCGGGTCATCGCGCCAGGCTAGGGGAGGCGGGGTCATCCCCGCGACGCAACGTCGCCGCTCCGGGCGGCGGGGCGGCTGGGTCATGATCGATGGAGACCATCCGGTTGGACCTGTCCACGTGCACCACTCTGGGCAGGTGACCCTTTGCCTCGGTCTCGTCCATCTGCGCGTAGCTGATCAGGATGACGAGGTCCCCGGGGTGGACGAGATGGGCGGCCGCTCCGTTGATCCCGATCACGCCGCTGCCCCGCTCCCCCGGGATGACGTAGGTCTCCAGCCGGGCGCCGTTGGTGATGTCGACGATCGCCACCTGCTCTCCGGGCAGCAGGTCGGCGGCATCGAGAAGGTCCTCGTCCACCGTGACCGATCCGACGTAGTGCAGGTCGGCGTGGGTCACCGTCGCCCGATGGATCTTGGACTTCAACATGGTCCGGAACACGTTGGCTACCGCCCCTCACTCGCTGGTCGCAGAGTCACCGGGAGGTTGTCGATCAGCCGGGTGCTGCCCACGCGCGCGGCCACCAGGAGACGCGCCGGGCCCGAGGCTGGCGTTGGTTGGAGGGCCGGGCCGGTGAGTTCCAGGTAGTCGACGCTCAGCTCCGGCTCCGCGTCGAGCACCTGTTGGGCTGCGCGCAGGACGCCCGGGCCGTTTGCCCCGCTGGCGGCTGCGCACGCACCGGCGCGAAGCGCGCGCGACAGCGCCGAGGCGACCCCGCGCTGGTGCTGATCGAGGTAGCGATTGCGGCTGGACAGCGCCGTACCGTCGGCCTCGCGCACCGTGGGGATGCCGCGGACGTCCACGCCCAGCGCCAGCTCCCGGCTCATCGCGCGGATCAGGACGAGTTGCTGGTAGTCCTTCTCGCCGAAGACGGCGGCATCGGGGCGGACCATTCCGAACAGCTTGGCCACCACAGTCAGCACCCCGGAGAAGTGGCCGGGCCGTACGGCGCCCTCCAGCCGATCTCCCAGCTCTCCCGCCTCGACCCGGACGCCGAGACCAGAGCCGTACATCTGCTCGGTGTCCGGCATGAACACGACCTTGACGTCCTCATCGGCGCAGATCGCGAGATCGGCTCCCGGCGTGCGCGGGTAGCGCTCGAGGTCCTCGCCCGGTCCGAACTGGGTCGGATTGACGAAGATCGACACGACGACGTGATCGCCCAGGGCGTGGGCGGCCCGCATCAACGCTCGGTGTCCGTCGTGCAGGGCGCCCATCGTCGGGACCAGCACGACCCGTCCGGTCAGCGTGGCGCGAGCGGCGGCGAGTTCGGCGCGCGTGCGAACCACCCGTACGGCCCCAGCATCCTGGCGGTTTACGTCCAAACCGCCAGAATCTTGGCGGTTTACGTCCAAACCGCCAGAATCTTGAGCGCCGGGGACCATTGCGGTCCCTGGTTCCCGGGTCTCTGCTGGTACGTGGGTCGTGGTCATGAGGCGGCCGCGGGGCTGGGTCTCGATGCGGCGGGGTCGGCTGAGTCGGTTGAGTCGGTCGGGCGTGGGGCCATCCGACCGGGAGCCAGCTGCCCTGGCCGGTTGGCCGGAGGTGGCCGCTCGGCGAGCAGGTCCAGCAGCGGGCCTGCCTCGTGCCGCTTCAGCCTGCCGGCGGCCAACGCCCGCTGTGCGGT
>Ga0190275_10002288_pt1 | contig 13862 bp, 7 predicted proteins | sample Popmic550T_FD_133745 | JGI IMG/M metagenome (GOLD analysis project Ga0190275, IMG submission 133745) | Populus adjacent soil microbial communities from riparian zone of Yellowstone River, Montana, USA - 550 T | ecosystem: Environmental > Terrestrial > Soil > Riparian zone > Trees stand | place... | reverse complement strand
CGCGACAGCAGCGTGCCCAAGGTGCTGCTGGAGCTGGGCGACCACCTCCTCTTCTACCCGATCCCGCAGGCCGCGCTCGACGTGAACCCCGAGCTGGTGCAGAACCCGGGGTACTGATCGGGGGATGATGGAGCTTGGTGGAGGCCCCGCCGCGCGTGAGCGTGGCGGGGCCTTTCGCATGCCGAGGCACCGCCAACAGGTGCGCGAGTGCGTGACCGGCACTGGCGACGCCGATTCGCGTGACCACGCACGCGATCGGAAGATGCATCGTAAGATGCGAGTGAACTCGCGGCCTCGCGGCTACAACGGCACGCAGTCCGCCTTCGCGGACTTCAACGGCGATTTGGGTTGCTCCGCAACGACCTCGCGTGGCTGACTTTCCATTCGGGCCGGTCGTGCTGAACCTCCGCCATGCCGAACTCCACGCCAGCACCGTTGCTCACCCGCTCCGCCCGTCGTGTCATCCTGAGGCCGATCACGCTGAACCCTCGGCGTGGATGAAGCCGGCAGGCCGAAGGATCTGTACTCTCCCCAGCGACACGCTTCCGGAGCGCCCCCGGCCCCTCGCACCCGTATCATCTCACGAAGCCGGAAAACAGCCCGCTCCGGCGGCGGAGTCCGAGGGACCGGCTTTAGATCCTTCGGCCTGCCAACTCTTTCGATGGCAGAGAGTTAGGGGTGGTCGGCCTCAGGATGACACTCATGGGCTCAGGCACTTCATCGCGGAGCGAGTCTCTCCAGCGTGAATCGCCGTCGAAGTCCGCGAAGGCGGACTGTGTGGCGTTGTAGCGGCGAGTTCACTCGCATGTTTCGCGATATCTCCGCCCCGCACGCCGTTGTAGCCTCGCCAACCCGCCCTTCGTCCTCCAGATTCGAATCGACCGTGGATGCGATGTAGAGAACGGGAGGGGCGGCTCCGACTACTCCTTGCAAGGGCCAACGAGGGCACCTGACGCATCGCCGACGGCGGCGACGAAACCCGGCACCGGAGATCGAACCATGAAGTTCATGATGATGATGCACGCGCCGCGCGGGACCGGCGACTACCAGGTCGGCGACTGGTCGCCGGACGACTTCAAGGCGCACATCGGCTTCATGCACGGCTTCAACAAGGAGCTGATGGACGCCGGCGAGTGGGTGGACGCCCAGGGGCTGGCCGCTCCGGGCGAGGCGAAGCTGGTGCGCGCCGGCACCGACGGCGCGCCGGTCACCGACGGCCCCTTCGCCGAATCCAAGGAGTTCCTCGCCGGCTACTGGATCGTGGACGTCCCCTCGCCCGAGCGCGCGTACGAGCTGGCGGCGAAGGCCTCGGCCGCCCCGGGCCCCGGCGGGGCGCCGCTGAACATGGCCGTCGAGGTGCGCCAGGTGATGAGCGGCCCGCCCGAGGCGTGAGCACGGAATCCACCGAAACGGCCGTCGGGCACCTGCTGCGCGAGCTTGCGCCGCAGGTGCTCGGCGCGGTCGCGCGGCGCCACGGCGACTTCGCCGCGGCGGAGGACGCGGTGCAGGAGGCGCTGATCTCGGCGGCGGTGCAGTGGCCGTCGTCCGGGATCCCCGCCAACCCGCGCGGCTGGCTGTACCACGTGGCGCTGCGCCGCATCACCGACCACCTGCGCAGCGAGATGGCGCGGCGGCGCCGCGAGGAGGCCGTCGCCACCGACCTGTGGGCCGAGTGGGCGTTCGTGCCGCCGCCCGACGCGGAGATCGGTTTCGAGGGCGACGACACGCTCGTCCTCCTCTTCATGTGCTGCCACCCGGCGCTCACCCCAGCCTCCGCCATCGCGCTCACCCTGCGCGCGGTGGGCGGCCTCACCACGGCCGAGATCGCCAGCGCCTTCCTGGTCCCCGAGGCGACGATGGCGCAGCGGATCAGCCGGGCGAAGGGGAGCATCAAGGCGTCGGGCGAGGGGTTCACCATGCCGGCGGGGGCGGAGCGCGCGGAGCGGCTGGGCGCCGTGCTGCACGTGCTCTATCTCATCTTCAACGAGGGATACGCCAGCAGCGGCGGCCCCGAATTGCAGCGCACCGACCTTGCCAACGAGGCGATCCGCCTGGCGCGCGCCGTCCACGCGCTCCTGCCGGGCGACGGCGACGTGGCGGGCCTGCTGGCGCTGATGCTGCTCACCGACGCCCGCCGCGCCGCACGCACCGGCCCCGCCGGCGAGCTGATCCCGCTGGACGAGCAGGACCGGGCGCTCTGGGACCCGGCCTCGATCGAGGAAGGCGTCGCGCTCGTCTCCGGCGCGCTCTCGCGCGGGCGGGTGGGCGCGTACACGCTGCAGGCCGCCATCGCCGCCGTGCACGACGAGGCGCCGCGCGCCGAGGACACCGACTGGGCGCAGATCCTGGCGCTCTACGGCCTGCTGGAGCGGATGTCCGACAACCCGATGGTGTCGCTGAACCGCGCGATCGCGGCCGCGATGGTGCACGGACCCGAGCGGGGGCTGGAGCTGCTGGCGGCGCTCGACGGCGACGCGCGGCTGCGCGGGCACTACCGCCTGGACGCCGTCCGCGCGCACCTGCACGAGCGCGCCGGCGACCCCGAGCGCGCCATCGCCCACTACCGCGCCGCGGCCGAGCGCACCGCCAGCATCCCCGAGCGGGACTATCTCACGCTCAAGGCGGCGCGACTGGCGGCGGCGCGGCGGGCGGCGGCGGGGTGAGCGGAGCCGTCCCCGCGGGGCCCCCTCCCCGCGCCTGAGAGCGCTCGCCCTCCCCCGCTTCGCGGGAGAGGGTTTGGGGTCGTCGTGGCCTGCGGAGTTGCGCTCACTCCGATGTCTCGGCGCGACCGGGTGCCCGGCCGGAGAGGGCGCGACGCCGCGGGCATGCGCAGCAGCCGGTTACATCCACAACCAGGGGGAGATGGCGATGCGACGGATCGTGGCGTTCAACCGGGTGTCGGCGGACGGGTACTTCGCGGCGGCGGACGGCGGGCTGGGTTGGGCGGTGCCGGAGGAGGCGCTCGACCGGGCGGCCGCGGAGAACCTGCGATCGAGGCACTCAAGCATCAGCCGGGGAAGGACATCATGCTCTTCGGCAGCGGCTCCATCGCATCGGCTTTGACGGCGCACGGGCTGATCGACGAGTACCAGTTCATCGTCAACCCGCTCCTGCTGGGCAGCGGCCAGCCGCTGATCCACGGCGTCCCCGCGAGCCTCAAGCTGGAGCTGGTCGAGGCGAGCGCCTTCCCCTCCGGCAACGTCCGCCTGCGCTACACCCGCCTGGGCTGAACCCGGCAACAACCCGGCAACAATCCGGCAGCGACGGGAACGTCCTAAGACGGCAACAAGGAACCCGATCTCGGGCCCCCGAGATGTCATCCTGAGGGCGACAACGCGAACCCCATCGTCGAGCTAAAGCCCGCAGCCCGAAGGATCTATAGCCGCAGCCACGCTACCGCCGGTCACGCGCGGTGAGTGTCTACGGCTCCTTTGGCCTGCCGGTATTTCCGCGAGCGGAGCAGGTGGTGGACGGCCTGATTGGACAGGACCTGCGCGGCTCCTAAGAGTGTGTTGCGGCCGCGGTTATAGATCCTTCGGCCGCCGCCGGAATTCGGTGGGCGCGAGAGGCCGGAGAGGCGGCGGCGCTCAGGATGACATCTCTTCTTATTCCTGATTTTCACAGGAAACAGCGCCGCGCGTCCGTGTTCGGACGCGCGGCGCTGTTGTATGCGGCGACGTGCGGCGCTCGGCTCACGCGCGCGTCATCGGCTGCTCCTGCTCGACGCGGTCGTAGTCGAAGCGGCGGGTGTCGGCGGAGGGGGCGACGGTGATGATGACGAACTTGGAGGTGGGCGTGTTGCTGCGCTCGGCCACGCTGTCGATCGGCACCAGCACGTTCGCCTCGGGGAAGTAGGTGGCGGCGCAGCGGCGCGGGATCGGGTACTCCAGCACGATGAAGCGCCGCGCCACCCGCGTCTCCCCCCGGTGGTGCCCGGTCAGGTCCACCACCTGCCCCGTCCTGAGCCCCTGCTCGGCGATGTCCTCGGCGTTCATCAGCACCACGCGGCGCTCGTTGTAGATGCCGCGGTAGCGGTCGTCCAGGCCGTAGATGGTGGTGTTGAACTGGTCGTGGCTGCGCATCGACATCATCACCAATTGCCCCTGCTCCAGCCTCACCGGCTGGATCCGGTGCACGGTGAAGTTGGCCTTCCCCGTGGTGGTGGTGAACTCGCGCTTGTCGCGGGCGAGATTCGGCAGATAGAACCCGCCCGGCTCGCGCACGCGCCGGTTGTAGTCGTCGAACCCCACGATCACCCGCTCGATGCGGTCGCGGATGCGGTCGTAGTCGGCCACCAGCGCGTCCCACGCCACCGTGCTCCGCGGGCCCAGCACCGCCTTCGCCATCTTCGCGACGATCGTCGGCTCGCTGAGCAGGTGCGGCGAGGCGGGCTCCAGCATCCCGCGCGTGGAGGAGACGATCCCCATCGAGTTCTCCACGCTCGTGAACTGCGGGCCGCTCGCCTGCACGTCGCGCTCGGCGCGGCCGATGGTGGGGAGGATCAGGGCGCGGCGGCCGGTGACCAGGTGGCCGCGGTTCAGCTTGATCGAGACGTGCGCGGTGAGCCGGCAGCGGCGCAGCGCCGCGGCGGCGTACTCGGTGTCGGGGCCGGCGGAGAGGAAGTTGCCGCCCATCCCGATGAACACCTTCACCTTGCCGGCGTGCATCGCCTTCAGCGTCTCCACCGTGTCGTAGCCGTGGCGGCGCGGCGGGTCGAAGCCGAACTCGCGCCCCAGGCTGTCCAGGAAGCGCTCGGGCATGCGCTCCCAGATGCCCACGGTGCGGTCGCCCTGCACGTTGCTGTGGCCGCGCACCGGCAGCGCCCCCGCCCCCGGCCGGCCGATGCTCCCCGTGAGCAGCAGCAGGTTCACGATCTCCTGGATCGCCGCCACGGCCTGCGGCTGCTGCGTGAGCCCCATCGCCCACGCCACCACCAGCGAGCGGCTGGCCATCACCATCTCGGCCACGCGGCGGATCTCCTCGCGGGTGACGCCGCTCTCCTCCACGATCAGGCCCCAGTCCTCGCGCCCCAGGTCGTCGACGAAGGCGTCGTAGCCGTGCGTGTGGTCGCGGATGAAGGCGTGGTCGAAGACGGTGCCGGGGCGGCGGCGCTCCTCCTCCAGCATCTCCTTGAGGATCCCCTTCATCAGCGCCACGTCGCCGGCGATGCGCACGGGCACGTACAGGTCGGCCAGCGGGGTGCCGGCGCCGGTGAGCACGTTGAGGATGCGCGTGGGGTGCTGCAGGTCCTGCGGGTGCTTGAAGTGGTTGAGCCCGGTCTCGGGGAGCGGGTTGACGGCGATGATCCTGCCGCCGTTGCGCTTGAGCTCCTGCATGGCGGTGAGCATGCGCGGGTGGCAGCTCCCCGGGTTGTGGCCGATGTCGATCAGCAGCTCCGTGTGCGTCACGTCTTCCAGCCGCGCCGTCCCCTTGCCGATGCCGATGGTGTCGGTGAGCGCCGCCCCGCTCGACTCGTGGCACATGTTGCTGCAGTCGGGCAGGTTGTTGGTGCCGAACTGCCGCACGAAGAGCTGGTAGAGGAACGCCGCCTCGTTGCTCGTCCGCCCCGAGGTGTAGAACGCCGCGTGGTCGGGCGATTCCAGCACGTTCAGCTCCTCGGCGATCAGCGCGAACGCCTCGTCCCAGGCGATCGGCTGGTAGTGCGTGGCCCCCTCGCGCAGCACCATCGGCTGACTGATGCGGCCCTGCTTGGCCAGCCAGTAGTCCGAGCGGGTGCTGAGCTCGGCCACCGTGTGCTGCTGGAAGAACTCGGGCGGGATCAGCTTCCGCGTGTTCTCCTCGGAGGTGACTTTCGCGCCGTTCTCGCAGAACTCGGTGAAGGCGCGGTCGCCCGGCTTCGGGTCGGGCCAGGCGCAGCTCTGGCAGTCGATCCCGCCCGGCTGGTTCAGGCTCAGCAGCATCCGCATCCCGTCCACGGCGCCCATCTCGTCCACCGTGTGCTGCATCGACACCTGGATCGCCTTGATCCCCGCCGCGGTGCGCTTGACCTTGCCGGTCCTGAGCCCCGTGAAGCCCTCCGGCGGCTGCGCGCGGACGTCGCCGTGGTCGGCCTCGTCGGCGGCGGTGGCGGGCGGGTAGCCTTCGGAGACGAGCTCGTGGCGGACGCCCGGCTCGGTGGCCAGGTCGATCTTGGCCGCCTCCCACGCGTCGGGCTGTGCCTTCCCCCGGTCGTCGCCGCGGATGGCGCCCTGCTCCGGCTCCACCGAGGCGTCGCGCTCCTCCAGCTCCTCCCGCTCCTCGGGATGTATGTTGCCGCGCTCGGACATGCTGGGGTTTGGTATGAGTAATCTGGCCGAATGACGAGGACGCGTGCACGAACTTACGCATTCTTTCGCCGGAGCGCCCCCATCGGCGCAAGATGCGTACTGGCAAGCGGACAGGATAAAGCGCGCGGCTACCCGTAAACTACGGTGCCAAGGCCAAGGGTAGTCGGTCTCAAATGCACAATGTAGGCACGGGTGTCCTTGCGTCTTCGGCGAGGTTGATCTACTTAGCGGAGGGTAGCCGCTCAATCCCCTTGCCGAATAGGCCTTATGCCGGCTGAAATTCCTGTGCTGCTTTCTGGTACCCAGGTATTGGGATCCCATCCTGTCGTGATCATCGGTCCCAATGGAGCTGGGAAGACGCGCCTCGGGGTGGAGATCGCCCGCAATAGCAATGGGCGCCGAATATCCGCGCTAAAATCTTTAACCGTTGTGAATGAGATAGACATGATGCCGTTCGAACGAGCTCGTGATCACGCTCGCTCACAACAAAGAAACGGCCGAGAAAACCCTTGGGACGTTGCGAACGAACTCAACGCTCTTCTCACACAGTTCAAAGCCGAAGACACTCAATCGGCGGTCGCATTCCGGAATCAGTCGTTACAGGACCCGAGCAGTCGTCCTCCAGAAACCACCCTGACCCGGCTGGTGAGATTCTGGAACGAACAGTTCCCCGGCCGAACCATCGATTTTTCGTCGTATGAAACCTTGGCGACATCTTCGCTCGGCGGGACGGAAATCTCCTACCAAGTTTCGCGGATGAGCGACGGTGAGAGAGTCTCTCTCTATCTCACTGCGAGCCTCCTAGATGCCGACCCCGGATTGGTAGTAGTGGACGAGCCCGAAGTTTATCTCCATTCTGTTCTCGCAAGACGGCTTTGGGATGCATTCGAGCTAATTCGGCCAGATTGTCGGTTTGTTTACATTACACACGATCTGCCGTTCGCCTTGTCACGGTTAGATCCACAGTTTGTGATTGTCCGCCCTGCCACATCTCCAGAGGTGCTGCCACGCAATTCCGCTATTCCTGATGGTGTCTTCGAAGCAATTCTAGGTGCAGCTTCGTTTTCTGTAACCGCAAAGCGAATTGTATTCTGTGAAGGCGTACGCGGCGGGAATAGGGATGAGGCGTTGTATTCGGCATGGTTTAACGGCCCCGAAACCGCTGTGATTCCGGTGGGAAGTTGTAAGATGGTGCGACAGTGTGTCGAGGTATTCAATGGAGGCGAAACGATCCGCGGCGGAACCTCTATTGGAATAATTGACCGTGACTATTGGCCAAATGAGTATTTCGCCACTCTACCTGCAGCCGTTCACGTACTTGCTGTACATGAGGTTGAGAGCCTTTTCTTTTTGCCAGGAGTTTTCACGGCAGTAGCAAGATACGTTCAAATCCCTGTCGAAGAGATTCCTCGACGATATGAAGCGTTTTTGGCTGGAGCTCGTGCCAGCTTCCATGGTGCTTTGTTTAATAAGCAGATATTGGAGAGGGCGAAAAAACGTGTGGAGCTTAATACAGCTCGGTTATTGAACTCTGTGTCCGTAAACCCCGACTTGGACAGGATGCGGCACAACTTCGAGAGTGCCATTCAACCCGCCACTTGGCCATTTGACCCGGCGATGATCTTCACTGAAGAGGAGTCCAGGGTTACCGCGTCGTTGGCCGGCGACGTTCTTGATTTCTTAAGTCTCTTTCCGGGTAAGTCTTACATCTCGCTCGGCCCCTCGCAACTCGGTCTGACAGCCGAGCGTTACGTCGAGATAGTGCTTGCTGGTTTATCTTCTCGAGGTGAAGACGGGTCCTCACACACTCGACTCTATGAGGAGATAGAAGAATCACTTAAAGACTACTTGCCGCCGCGACGAGCTGAATAGACGCGTCGAAGTAGTCGCTCGTTTGGCGCGCAGCCCCGGGTTGCGTAGCTTGCCTGCCACATCCCAAACCACAGATCCAACCTCATCCCAATGGTGCAGATGAAGCAGCGACGGGTCTTTGCCGCCACGCTCGCCGCGCTAGCGATGCTCGCCACCGCGGCCACGGCATCCGCGCAGCAGGTGGCGGGGCGGTGGACGGCGGAGCGGGCGAATGCGTGGCAGCAGCAGCAGGGGTGGCTGGTGGGGAGCAACTACGCGCCCGCCACCGCCATCAACCAGCTCGAGATGTGGCAGGCGGAAACGTGGGACCCGCGCACCATCGACCGCGAGCTGGGGTGGGCGAAGGGGCTGGGGATGAACACCATGCGCGTGTTCCTTCACGACCTGCCCTACCGGCAGGACCCGCAGGGATTCCTCAACCGCGTGGACCAGTTCCTGGCGATCGCCGACCGGCACGGCATCAAGCCGATGTTCGTGCTGTTCGACGCCGTGTGGGACCCGTTCCCGCGCGCGGGGCGGCAGCGCGCGCCCACGCCGGGGCTGCACAACTCCGGCTGGGTGCAGGGCCCCGGCGCCGAGATCCTGCGCGACAGCGCGCGCTGGGGCGAGCTGCTGGAGCCGTACGTGCGCGGCGTGATCGGCCGCTTCGCCAATGACCGCCGCGTGCTCGCGTGGGACCTGTTCAACGAACCCGACAACAACAACGGCGGCAGCTACCGCGCCTTCGAGGCGCCCAACAAGGGCGAGCTGGCGATGGCGCTGCTGCGGCGCACCTTCGCGTGGGCGCGGGCGGTGAACCCGTCGCAGCCGCTCACCGCCGGCCCGTGGAAGGGCGACTGGGCCGACAGCAGCCAGACGGCGCCGATCACGCGCTACATGCTCGACAACGCCGACGTGATCACCTTCCACAGCTACGACGCGCTCCCCAACCTGCAGCGCGTGGTGGCCGTGCTCCAGCGGCTGGGCCGGCCGGTGATCTGCACCGAGTACATGGCCCGCCCGCGCGGCAGCACCTTCGAGGCGATCCTGCCGTACTTCAAGGAGCAGCGCATCGGCGCGATGAACTGGGGCTTCGTCTCGGGGAAGTCGCAGACCATCTACCCGTGGGATTCGTGGGAGCACGCGTACCCCGCCGAGCCCCCCGTCTGGTTCCACGACATCTTCCGCCCCGACGGCACCCCCTACCGCCCCGCCGAGGCCGAGCTGATCCGCACCCTCACCGCTCGCCGGTAGAGACGGAACGGCGGGTGGATGAAGATCGAACGGCGGCACCGCGAGTCATCCGCGGTGCCGCCGTCTTTTTTCGCGCTTCGACGATCGAAGTCCGGCCGATCGGCGCCGGCCCATGAGCGGGCCGGCGCACGGGAACCCCCGCTACGGCGTGACGGTCAGCACGGTGGTGTACCCCGCCGAATCGGCTTGGGCGGCGGTCAGCGCCAGCAGGTTGTTCGCGTTGTCCACCACGTGGAGATACTGCATCCGCCAGGTCCCCGCGTCGCCGGCCGCGAAGCGCAGCGCGCACTTCACCGTGCGGCTCGGCGCGGCGGTGAAGCCGCCCAGGCAGTTCCGCTGGAACAGGTTGGCGTCGGCCCCGTCCTTCACGAACCGGGTCTCCAGCGACTTCACGCCGCTCCACGAGTCGCTCCCCGTGATCGTCACCACCACCGAGTCGACGCCGTTGGCGGCCACCGTGGCCGGCGAGGCGGTGAAGGCGGTGACCGTGGGCGGCACCGTGTCGGGCCGCACCTGCAGGAAGCGGGGGAACCCGTTCTGCTCCAGCTCGCTCCCCGACACCACGCGCAGGTTGTTGTTGCGGTCGCGTATCTCCACGTCCCTCACCTCCAGCCCGGTGGAGGTGATGAAGCCGGGGATGACCATCCGGCAGCGGTAGAGGCCGTTGTAGATCGTCCCGCCGGTGGGCACCACGATGCAGCCCACCGTCTGCCCGTTCCCGTTGGTTAAGGTCGTTTTCACCGACGCGATCCCGGTGTCGGCGTCCATGGCCGCCACCTCGATGGTCAGCGTGTCCTTCACGGTGCGGACCGAGTCGGGCGAGAAGGAGAAGCCGAACAGCGTCGGGGGGATGTAGTCCGACAGAGGTCCGCGCACGTACACGCCCGTCTGGATTCCGGCGTTCTGGAGGCCGTAACCGAACTCGCTGATGCTGCGAGAGTTCTGCGCCCCCGTCACCGTCACGTCCGTCACCCGCCAGACGCCGCCGATCGCCCCCGGGGCGAAGCCGAACTTGCAGGCGAACACCCCGTTGGCCTGCGTTCCCGAGATGCGGGTCACGGTGTCGCACTGCCGGCCGACCTGCTGGTTGGGCGAAACCAGCGTCACGGCGATCGACTGGATCGGCTGGACGTCGCTGGCGGCCACCCGCACCGTCACCGAGTCCACCCCGTCGGGCTCCACCATCGCGGGGGAGACCTCCACGCTCAAGATCATTGGAACCCCCGGGTCCTGCGGGCCGCGCACGTGCACCGTCACCCTCCCCTCGCGGTCGCCGGTGCTCGCGGCGACGGTCACGAACCCGGGCTGGTACACTCGCAGCAGCCCCGTGGAATCGACGGTCGCGAGAGAGTCGCCCGACGACTCGATCGACCAGGCCACCGGCGCGCCGTCGGCCGGGCGCCCGGTCACGCCGCGCACCAGCGCGCTCAGCTGCAGCGTGCCGCCCGCGACCAGCGACGGCGCGGCCGGCGTCATCACCAGCCAGCCGCCTTCCTGCGACACCGGCGCCGCCACGTACACCGTGAAGGTGAAGGCGGTCACCGTCTCGGGCAGCGCGAAGCGCCACTCCTTCGCGGCGGTGGTGTCGCCCGGCGCCAGGATGCCGGGATAGCGGAAGAAGCTCTGCCCGGCCGAGGTGAACACGTCGGTTCCATCGGCGTTCGCCACCGTCACCGTTCCGGTCCCCTCCGTGACGTCGGGCCCCGTGGCGAAGAACACGCGGACCCCCTCCGGCGCGGGGAGGTAGCCGTCGGTGGTCCCCAGCATCTGGCCCGTGAGGTTCTCCACCGTCACGTCCGTGCGGAGGATGCCGGTGCCGGCGTCGTACGAGGTGCCGCTGGAGGCCAGCCGCACGTTCAGCCCCTGCCCGCCCAGGATCACGCTTCGCACGCCGCTCGCGGGGGCCGGCTGCGAGGGGCGGCAGGCGAGCGTGCCCGCGCGCACGTCCACCGTGCAGCGCAGCGCGGAAAGCGCCGCGGTGGGCTCGGGGGCGGCGCTGGCCGGCGGAGCGGTGGGGGTGCGGTCGGCACAGGCGGCGGCCAGGGCCAAAACGGCGCAAATCGCCGCGGGGCGGCAACGCCGCGCGAAGCGGATCATCGAAAGAACTCCGGGAACGAAGAGAGATACGAGATGACGGGGATCCGCCGGCGGGACGCATCGGTGAGGATAATTCTACTCGCGCGGGAACATCTGTGCAACGGATACGGGTGGCCCCATCATCCTGGCCGAGGTTTCGGCCGCCCGTGCCCGCACCCGGGCGGCCGAAACGCATCATCCTCGAGTCGCCGATGAAGTCCGCGAAGGCGGACTGCGTGCCGTTGTAGCCGCGAGTTCACTCGCATATCCCCCCAACCCACCGAAGCGCACCGTCGTCCCGCCTCAGCGGCGGCCGGAGGCGATGCGTTCGCGGGCGGCACGGAGCGCGGCGTCGAGCGCCTGCTCGGAGGGGACCTCCATCTCCGGCTTCACCCCCACCAGCTCCCACTCGCGCCCGGTGCGCGGGTCGGAGACGCGGGTGACGGAGATGGAGGCCGCCAGCCCCGCGCCCACCGGGAGGATGGTGTTGTTCCGCCCGGCGCCCGCGGTGACCTCGCCCACGATGGTGGCGCGACCCAGGTTCTGCAGCACGAACGGGACGTCCTCGGCGGCGGAGGCGGAGCGGCGGTCCACCAGCACGTACAGCGGGATGTCGGTGCGCCGCGGGCCGGCGACCTCCGCCAGCGTCTGGCGCACCTCGGTGGTACCCTCGGAGCGGCTCACCACGCGCAGCGAGGGGATGTTGGGCCCGGTGAAGTGGCTGATCACCGCGTTCGCCATCTCGTCGCTCCCGCCCGGCGTGCCGCGCAGGTCGATGATCATCGCGCGGATGTCGCCCAGCGCGGCCAGCGCCCGGCCCAGCGCCGCGGGTGCGTCCGGGTGGCCGGAGAGCCCGCTGAGCTTGAGGTATCCCACGCCCCCCTCCAGCACCCGCGACGCCGCGATCCCGTAGGTCTCGCCCTCCGCCGGCGGGCCGCCCGGCCCCACCCGCCGCCGCCCGCCGCCCACGCGCACGTTCAGGTGGCGGTCGCCGTTCACCGCGCGCATGTCCTCGGTCACCGCGTCGGCGAACGCCTGCAGCGTGGCGGCCGAGGCGTAGGCGCCCGCCCGCTCGCGCCCGCGCAGCCGCTCGCCGATCGCGCACCCCGTGTCGGCCGAGGGGTACAGCCGCTCCAGCAGCTTGGCGATGCTGTCCACCACCGCCATGCGCGTGGCGGCGTCCGGCGCGGCGGCGGCCGCGGGGGAGGCAGAGGCATCGTCCCCGCCGCCGCCCGCGCGGACGCCCAGGTCGTTGATGCGATGCGGCGGCGCGGCTTCCACCCCCAGGTTGATGGTGAAGCGGCCCTGCTCCGATGCCAGCACCACGCGCACCGAGTTCTCGCCCGGCACCGCCGCCACGATCCGCCCCTGCCCGAAGTCGCCGCGCATCCGCGCGAACAGCGCCTGCGTGCGGTCCATCGGGCGCGCCTGGAACTCCGCGTCCATCCGCTCCGCCACGAAGCGGCGGATGGCGACGGTGTCGCCGGCGCGCACGGTGGCCAGCAGCGCCGCGGCCGCGCGCCCCGCCGGCGTCTCCGGAAGCGTGACCTGCGCCCCGGCCTGCGCTCCACCCAACCCGGCGGATACCGCGCCGGCCGCCGCTCGACCCGACCCCGCGGACGGCGCCGCGGCCGCCGTGGAGGACGGGGCGGGCGCCGCGTCGTCGTCATCCCCCTCCGCCTCCACCCGCAGGCCCACGATGCGGTGCGGCGGCGCGGTCTCCACGCCCACGATCACGGTGAACCGGCCGCGCGCCGACGCCATCACCATGCGGATCCCCGCGTCCGTCGCCCGCGCCGAGACCACGCGCGCGTCGCCCAAATCGCCGCGCATCTGCTGGAAGAGCGCCAGGTTGCGCGCCAGCGGGCGCGAGGTGAAGCGCTCGCCCATCCGCTCGCCCGCGAAGCGGCGGATGGCGGCGGTGTCACCCCCGCGCATGGTCTCCAGCATCGCCGCCACGGTGCGCCCCGCGGGCGTCTCGGGGAGCGTGGCCGACGGGCCGGCGGCGGCGGGCTGCGCCACGCCCGCCATCGAGCGGACGGCGGTGCGCAGCAGCTCCACGAACTCGCCCTGCGGCTGGCCGTTGGCCTGGTTCATCAGCAGCACGGTGGTGTAGCCCGCCTCGGGGTAGATGTCGAGCTGCGCGAACACGCCGGGCTTGCCGCCGTTGTGCCCCACGATCCGCATCGGCCCCGGCGCGGTGCCGAAGCCGTAGCCGTAGCGGCGGCTCCCCACCTCGGGCTTGGGGCTCGTCAGCAGCCGCACCTGCTCGGGCGACACCAGCCGGCCGGCCAGCAGCGCCTGTGAGAAGCGGACCAGGTCGGCCAGGGTGGAGACGCCGCCGCCGGCCGGGCTGCCGCGCCGGAACACGTCCGGCTCCCACGCGCCGCCGGG
>Ga0190275_10002287_pt1 | contig 13863 bp, 12 predicted proteins | sample Popmic550T_FD_133745 | JGI IMG/M metagenome (GOLD analysis project Ga0190275, IMG submission 133745) | Populus adjacent soil microbial communities from riparian zone of Yellowstone River, Montana, USA - 550 T | ecosystem: Environmental > Terrestrial > Soil > Riparian zone > Trees stand | place... | reverse complement strand
GTCCACCTTTACTTCATAATAACCGCGCGACCGATAATAGGTCTGGAGCCGCCGCGGAATATCGGAGACGCGGCTATCGGTGTAGGGCTGTTCGAGGAGATCGAGCAACTGGCCGCGCAACGCTTCCGAGCCATAAATCGTCTCGCCCGAAAACCGGACCGAGCCGAAGGAATATTGGCGGCCCTCGGTGATCGGAATCGTGGTATCGACGCGCGGTTCATTGGCGGCGTAGTGATAAATCGGCTTGTCCACTTTCGCGTCGAGATAACCGTTCGAGATATAAAGACGGTGAACGAGATCGGCGCCTTCCTCGACGTCCGCGGCGACGAAGGGGAGCTTCTTCTGAAGGCTGGAGTAGCGTTCGCGGGTTGGGCCGACCGCGTAATCGAAGAGGAGTTCCGCCGGCTGATGCTGGTTGCCGACAAAGTTCACCATCCCCAGCGTGATCAGCGGGCCTTCGTCGATATCGAGCCGCAAACGATCGCCGGATTCGATGGTGTAGCGGACGCTGACCTTGGCGTAGCCGTGCTTGCGATAGAAAAGTTCGAGGAAAAAAGCGGCATCATCGCCACGTGCGGCGGTGAGGCCGTACTCATCGATGGTCGTGATCTGCTCCTTCAATTGCGAGCGGAGCTCTTTCTCGGCAAAGGCGGTTTGCCCGTGGAACTCGATCACGCTGGTTCGTTGCGCTTTCTTCTCCTGCTCCTTTTTGACGGCTTTCTCGACCTTGTCCTTTTCCTCGGGCTTAGGGACTTTCACCGCCGTCTGCGCGAAGGCCGCCGCGGCGACAAAGGAGACAGCAATGGCGACAGCGAGGGCCGTGACCTGCCGCCACGCGCTGGAATTGGTAGGGACGCCGCGCTGCGGCGTCCGGTCGGCGCAGCGCGCCGACCCTACCATGTCTGACTCAGCCCCCTTCATCTCACTTGAATCGGATCAAATACTTCACCATGCCGCGAAAATCTCCCCCTACCCCAAGGTCCCCTACCAGCACAAACTGTTCGTTTACCTTGAACCGCGCGGTCGCCGTCTGCTGGCCGGTGCGCGGATCTACATTGCCCACGTCAACCTGCAAGCGGTCGAATACCGAGTTGCTCTTGGTCGGTTCGCCCTTCTTAAAGGTCTTCCGGTAGAGCTGCTGGATCAGAAGCATGGCGGCGCGGCCGGCCAGCACGCTGTTGTTCCCGATCAATTCCTGCCGCGTCACTCCGGTGGCCAGGAGCGAGATGATTTCTTCCTGCGGCAAAGGCGGTTCGCTGGTGAAGAGAGCTTCCGGCGCGAGTGCGGTCCCGTAAACATAAACGTGCACCGTGTAATCGCGGATGAGCGAAGTCCCCTGAAGATCGATCTTCGGATTAAACGAATCGCTCGGATCGAAGTAAAGAAGTCCCGAGGCGATTTCGAGCCGGCTGAAGGGGAGCGTCGCCTCCACGTTCTGGAGCCGCACCACGCCTTGCAGCTGCGGGTGCAGGCCGGTGCCGGTTAACTGCAACTCCACCACTGCGCCGCCGTTCGCGAGATTACCGCGAATGAGGAACGGATCTTTCGTCGTGACCTTGACGTCGAATTTCCAATCGCGAATCGGCGGGTCCGGAATCGAGAAATCGGGGCGATGGGAGGCCGGCTGGGGCGCGGGCCGGCCCGGAAGGCCTATTGGGATGAGGTCGATGTTCTTGAGGAGCGAGCTGTTCGTCAACGCTACGCTGCCGGTCACCGTCGCGTTCTTCAGCGGACCAACGACCCGCACATCCGCATCGGCCCGCGCGGTGAGTGTGTCATCCCGGGCCACGAGCATCGACTGACCCGTTAGCTGAAAATCAAGGTTCGGCTCCGTCAGTTTCGGGAACGTGACCTGGCCGGACACAGTGAACGGTCCGCCAGCCAGCTCGCCATTGAAGCGCTCGAAACGCAGCACGTCTCCTTCGAACGCCATGCGGGATTGAAAACCGCTGATCGCCGGCATCTTGGTGTTAGTAAAGCGCGCCATGTTGATGGTGATGTCGCCCGAGCCGCTCAAGACCGGTTTCGCGATGGTGCCATTGACGTTTACATCGAGCGCGAGATCGCCGTCGAGCTGCGTGATGCCGGGAAGAAATTGGCGGAGGAAATTCACCGAGCTGCGCGGCAGGACGACCTTCGCGGTCAATGGCGTCTCCTCGTTAAATTTCTTCTCGGCGATCATCTTCGGAATGTCGAAGGGGACATTGCCGGTGATCTGCACGGGCTGGATTTTCGACTGCTGCAAGCGGCCGTTGAACGCAAGCTGGTTCTCTTTCAGCTCCGCCGCGAGATCGAAAGTCGCGGGCTCGAGCTTTGGATAATCGGCGCTATGCAGCTCGCGCATTTGCACGTCGAGGCGGCCGGCCACCTGCTCGAGCGTGCCTTGCGCGTCGAGTTTAACATTGATCAAGCCCGTGCCGAGCGGCGGCGCGCCGAGGTCGGCGAAAAGTCTCTTCAAGTCCAGATTCTCCGACTGGAAGGTGATGAGCACTTTCCCGTCTGATGGAAAGAGAGGCCGGCCGGTCCCGAGATTTTTCCAGACGAACGGCAAAGCGATGTAACCGGCGGCATACTTGGCCTGACCCTGGTCGATCTGAATCTTGCTGACTTCGAGCGTGGCATCTTTCGCGGTGAGAATGGCCTGGAAGCTCATCTTGTCGCTGCCGAGGAAAATCGTCGGCACGTTCAATCCCTCGGGCGAATAATCGGCGTCGATGTTCGCCTGGAGCGCCTGGAGGTTCGCGTAGCGTCCTTTCTCCAGGGTGAGCTTCAGTTTGCCGGAGTTCTTGAAGTCCACGACCTCGCCGCTCCCCTCCCAATCGATGACGAGCGAACCAGCGATGTCGTTGTTGTTGCCAAAGGCGGCCAGGACTGGTTTCAGGCGCGCCAGATCGGCGACGTTCGCGGAGAGTTTGCCACTGTAAGCATGCGGCGCGTCGAGCGAGAAGACGCCGCTCCCGGCGATATAATCGCGCTCGTTCAGCCTGGCGGTGAAATCGTTGAGATAGACGACGTTCCTCGAAATCGCGGCCTGCCCGCTGATCTCCGGGATCGTGACCGTGCGGAATTTGAGGTTCGACCCGTAGATGGAGAGCTGGCCGTCAGCCTTTCCGTTCGTCACGGTGACTTCGCCGGAAACCTGGACCGGTCCGGTTATCTTATTCGGCGAATCTTCCGGCCAGTAATCGCCCAGCTCGATCGCGCCTAACGTCACGTTGAATCCGGCGGGCTGCGTCCGGAACTGCGTGAGATCGTCGGGTAAAAGATAAGTTCCGGAAGCCGTGAAGGTGTTCTCTTTCCGGAGGGCGACGACGCGGTCGACCTTGACGTTCTGGCCCTCGATGGTCACATCGGCCACGACTGAGTCGAAAAGGTTTTCGCCCGACCGCACATCGGTCATCTCCGCGTGAATCTGGGAACGCAGGTCGGCGTAATACATCTTCTTCTCGTTTGCCGGCGGCATATCCTTGGCGACTTTGATCGTGGCGCTTATTTGCGCGGCGCTGGAGTTGCCATACGAGATCGGTCCGCCGGCGAGAACCAGGTCGGCGCGCAAGACGGCATCGCTGATCTCCGCGGTGCCCGTCAGCGTCGCCGCGTCGATGAGCGGTTGGGCAAAACGCGCCGTGAGCGATTGGAGATCGGGAAGCGTTCCGTTGATCTCGAACCGCGCGCCCGATCGTCCGAATTCGCGGATGTGATTGGGAAGCTCCGCCCTTCCCGTCAAGCCGATCTTGTTCGCGCCGTTGGTCGCTTCGCCGGTATCGAGCGTCAGCATCCCATCACGCGCCGTCACATTAAGCGCCACGCGATCGAAGAAGAGATTCTCCTGGCGCAGATTGCTGACCTGCGCCTGGAGCGATCCCGTCCAGGTGCGGGGCAAATCGATCGCGCCGGTGGCTTCGATAGCGAGGCGCTGCACATCGCCGGCTAGGAATTCCGGCGGCCGGCCAATGTAACCGCGGAGGGTGTCGAGCGAAACGTTCTCGGCGACCAGCCGCAGCTTCGTGTTGAGCGATTGCGCCGTCTCGCTCAGGCCGATCGAGCCGGCCACGGTGCCACCGGCCAGCGAGGCGTCGATCACTACTTCGAGCGAGCGCGCCGCGATATGCGAGGCGTCGAATGCGATCAGACGAAACTGGTTCTGGTTGTCGAGCGCCAGCCCGCTAATGACGAGGTTCTTGTTCGTGTAGGACGTCTTGGCGGCAATGTTGCGCCACGGCTCGGCCGCGGGGATTTGGAGGGCGGTGGCCCGGAGCTCCCCGGGGCGCTTCGGGTCAAGCTCGAGATCGAAATGCTCGAGAATGAAATCCTGTTTTTCCGTGATCGAGCGGACGGCCAGATTGATGTCGGAGAGAACAACGCGCTCCGGGAAGAACGGGAACAGCCGGAGCCGTGCGTCCGGTGGCGGGATCTTTGGCTTCAGGGAAGCTTTCGCCGGATCCAGAATGATCCGCGCGGTGCGAATCTCCGCGTTCTTCAGGACCTCCGTCGCGCCGCGCCGCGCAAAATCCCACAGGCTGTAATCCGCGCGAACGTAATCGACATCGATTGATTCAACAATCGTGGGGCCTGTCGGCACGACGCGCAGATTTCGGATGATCAGGTTTGTGAAAATCGTCCCGTGGAGGGTCCCATCGATTTTCAAGTTCTCCTTCGCTGCGTAGTGGTTGGCGACGGCAAAGCCGATGCGGAAAAGGATCGGCCGATGGAAGATCAGGACCAGCGCCAGGAAGACGAGCAAGCCCCGAACGATCCACCACCGCCACGGGCGGGGAGTTCTATTGAGGGTCTTAAAGTCTTCAGCCACGAGGGCGGTAATGTATTTCCACGAGGGAAAAGGGCAACCTTTGGAGACGGCCGGCTCCCGCAGATGCGGGGACCGTTGGTTTCCCTCCTGCTCTTGATCCTGATCCTGATCATAATCCTTCCCTTGTGATCGCGGGCTCAGCGAAAGATCAGGAGCACGAGCATGAAGGTGAGACCGGCACGGGGGCGTGCCGGCTCCATCGAATTTTGCGACCGCCTCGTGCCCGTAAAGCGTATCCAGCGTAAATACGCAATGAGGGGAAATCCATTCGCCAGGGGAAAAGCGAAACCGCCCAGACAACCGCGCGATTCATTCGCGGCCGAAGCCGAAAAGGCTTTCCGGGAATTTGTCTTGCGGCCCGAGTTTCCCTGCGTCGGCGCGAAGGCGGCCTTCAACTCGAGTTCGTACACGTTGCGGGTTTATGGGGAGCTTGGGAGTGACAAAGCAGCGAACGAGCTTGCCGCGGAGCTTTGCGAGTTTACTCGAACCCTCACTCAGCCGGACCCTCATCCTAACCTTCTCCCTCAGGGAGAAGGAACTGCTTTGAGCCAGCGCGTCCGCAACGGCCACAAGCACGGCAGCGTGGACGAACTCCCTCTCCCCTTGGGAGAGGACAGGGTGAGGGCCGGACTAAGTGAATACGCGACCTTCGTGGCGATCTTCCGAGGACCCAAAAAGACCGACGAGCTCCAATTCGAAAACCTGTTCTGGCAGCAGCTTCGCCTCTTGCACGAACTCGACGCCGCCCATTTCGGTTGGGACCCAAACGTCCGCTCCGATCCGGGCGATCCGCATTTCTCCTTCAGCTTCGGCGGGCAGGCGCTGTATGTCATCGGTCTTCACGCCAACAGCTCTCGCGAGGCGCGCCGGTTTCCGTGGCCCGCGCTTGTCTTTAATCCGCATGAGCAATTCGAGTGGCTCCGGGCCGATGGGAAATGGAAGCGAATGCAGGAAACAATCCGCGCGCGCGATCTCGAGATGCAAGGATCGATCAACCCGATGCTGAGCGATTTTGGCGTGGATTCGGAAGCGCGCCAATATTCCGGCCGCGCCGTGGAGGAAAATTGGCGGGCGCCGTTCAAGGCGGTGGAGCGCAAGTGTCCCTTCGCGCATTGACTTTCGGAGGGACATGCTTCCGCATGTCCGACTACTTATGTTGCAAGTTTGGGACGTGCAGAAGCACGTCCCTCCGATGATGAACCGCCTCGAACCACAAACCGGCACCGCCTTCGAATTGCGCGCGGGACAACTGCTCCGCGTCACCGACCTCGAGGGCGAACAGGTCGCCGACCTGATCGCCTTCAATCTCGCCGACAAAGCCGAATGGCTTTCGTCGGGCCGCAGCATCGATTACGCGAACCGCATTTATCTCACCAAAGGTGACATCCTCTACTCAAACCGCAGCCGGCCGATGTTCACAATCCTGGAGGACGATGTGGGCCGGCACGATTTCCTCCTCACGCCATGCAGTCCCGAGACGTTCCAGATCATTTACAAGAACACGCAATACCATCCGAGTTGCTTCGAAAACCTCGCGACAAATCTGGCGCGCTTTGGGATTTCTCCAGACGCGATCCCGACGACGCTCAACATCTTCATGAATGTCGAGGTTGACGCTGATGGCGCGCTCAGGATCCTGCCTCCGCGTTCCAAGGCGGGCGACTCGATCATCCTCCGAGCCGAGATGGACTTGATCGTAGGGCTGACCGCCTGCTCCGCCGAGATGTCGAATAATTACCGGTTCAAGCCGATCGGGTTTGAGATCACCTGAAGCCCCAAGGGACTTAGCCGGCCGCTCTCTGTAGCCGCGTCCCTGTGGGACGCGCGAGCGCCGATATGCACAAGCAAAAACCGCCGCCTCTCACGCCGCCCACAGGGCGGCGGCTACAGGATAACGGCGGTTTGTAAACCGCCGCTCCTTGATTGATGCTTGCCGCCCACGCCATGAACCCCGAAAAACTTTTCGATTATCTCGAAGGAAAACTTTCGGAGACGGAACGCACTCAGCTCGAGGAGCGACTGGCCGCCGACCCTCAGTTGCAGCGCGAGCTGGCCATCGCGCGGGAAATGCACCGCCGTTCGCGGGGCTCTCGCGAAGTCTCCTGGAGGACGAAGAACCGGAAATCCCATCGCCGGCGAAACCGCTGGGGCGCCGCCTGATCACGGCCTTCGCGGCTCTCGTGTTGCTCAATGTGCTGGTGGGCATCGCCTTCATTATCGGAAAAAAAGGGGACCGCACCGGCGAACGCGAGGCGGCGACGCGGCAGCAGTTGACGGAGTCGCTTCAGAGGACCGCGGAGACCGCCCTCCCCCTACCCACAATCGCCGACGACATTTTTCTTCCGGCCCTCGTCGATGAACGGGAGCGCATGGCGGACAGCGTTATCCTGCTGGCGACGCAAGCCGGCGGCTCCGCGGCAAAAGCCCCGCCAGATGAAAAGCGGATCACCGTCATCGTTGATCTGCCATCGACGCGCGCGGACGAGTTCCGCCGTTCGCTGGCGCCGCTCGCCCCGGCGGATTACTCGCCGCCTCCGCCCGATCCCTCAGCGGCCCCCGATAAGCGCGCGATCATGCAGGTGCGAATCGGCGAGCCGCTGCCCTCCCCCACTCCGTGACGGCGCCTGTCGATGATCGCGATTAGCGCGCAAACTTCGGTCTCTAATTCCGGGGAGCGCACGCGCCTCGCGTGCTGGTTTCGGCGCCTCGCCGAAACGGACTTCCAGGCGAAGGAACCAAGTGCGAGCAGGAAACGAGAAAGTTCGCAATGGCGAGGCGCCATTGCCGGCACGCGAGGCGCGTGCGCTCCCCCGAGGTAGGACGGAAACAAATCGATGATCGCGATCACGTTTGCGCTCCCGGCGGAAAGCTCTGATTTCGTCGCGTTACTCGAGAAGCCGGCGGTGAATTCTCGCGAGGGCGTGGAAAGCATTCGCGGCCGGCTCCACGGGAAATCGGTGGCGGTGATCCATACGGGTGTCGGCAGAAAAGCTTGCTCCGAGCGGATGGATATTCTGCTCCGTCGCGAGCGATTTGAATACTTGATCAGCGCGGGGTTCGCAGGCGCGCTGGAGAGAGAGCTGCGCATCGGGAACGTGCTCGTCTCGGAGAATTACTCGAGCCCGCAATTGTTGCGGTCGCCTCAGCTCGACCTGGCGGTCGAAGGGATCTTTTTCGGCAGGCTCCTGACCGTGTCAGGCGTGATCGAATCCAATGCCGAGCGCGAACGGCTGGCGGCGGAGACGGGCGCCGCCGCAGTGGATATGGAAACGGAGTTCATCGCGGAAGCATGCGCGGATCATCACCTGCCCATGCTGTCGCTTCGCGCGATCAGCGACACGCCATCGGAGCCGTTTCCCGCTCCGGCGCATGTCTTGTTCGATCTCGAGAAGCAACAGACCGATTTCGCCCGCCTGGCATTTTATTTGATGCGGAATCCCGGCGCAATCTCGAGGCTCAAGGCATTCCAGAAGCGCGTGGGCGTCGCGCGAAGGGCTCTCGCCGGCACGCTGGAGAAGATTGTGCGGGCGGATCTTCTCTAGCCGCTTCGCTGTGCGAAGCGATGGAGACGGCATGTCCCCAGGCCGTTGGGAGAAATCGCAGCCACGCCTTCCGCGTCCGGCACGAGGTCGTGCCGGCTCCATCACAGCGAAGCGGCTACAGGGCCGTCGGCTCCACATGGACCAACACATCGGCGATCCGCGAATCGGTTTGTTTGATCGCGTCCTTCACCAAATGGGCAATGTCATGGCCCTCGCGCACCGAAATTCCGCCCTCCACGCCGACATGCAGATCGACGTAAAACGACAGGCCCATTTTGCGGACGAGACATTTTTCCACCTCGAGAACGCCCGGCACGCTGCCGGCCGCGCCTTGAATGAGCGCAACAATTTCGCCGCGCGGCGCGGTGTCCATCATCTCGTGAATGGCCGGGAAGAGGAGCCGATAGCCATTCGCGGCAATGATCGCGCAAGCGAAAAGGGCGGCCCAATCATCAGCGCTCTGCCACCCCTCGCCGCCGATGAGGGCGATCGAAATGCCGACGAACGCAGCCGCCGACGTTAGCGCGTCGCTGCGATGATGCCAGGCATCGGTTTGCACCGCCGTGCTCGCCACATTTTTCCCGAGCCGAATCACCGAGCGATAAAGAAGTTCCTTCACGATGATAACGATGATGAGAACGATCAGAGTGAAGGGCGCTGGACCGTGGTGCGGAGTGAAGATTTCCCGCACACTCTGAATCGCCAGACCGATCGCGGCGATGATAACGCCGGCGGCCACGATACCCGCCGCCATCGGCTCGGCTTTGCCATGGCCGTACGGATGGGTCGCGTCCGGCGGGCGCGCGGCAAATTTGAGTCCGCCCCAGATCACAGCCGAGCCGGCGATATCGAGCGCGGATTCGATCCCGTCCGCGATCAACACATACGAGTTGCCGAGGAGGCCGGCGGAAATCTTCGCGACGGCGAGCACGAAGTTCACCAGCATTCCGGCCAGCGCCACGCGCGCGCCGGTTTGCATATTGCTGGCGGGATCGTTCGATGTAGGCTGAAATCCCTGCGGCATTATGAGCAAAACGTTTAAGGCCGCGATCTACGAAACGCACGGAAATCCGGCGGATGTCCTGCGAATTGTCCGATCAACCATGACCCCAAGCCAGCGCCACGAAAGTGATTGTAAAGATGGCAGCAACGTTGGGGATGACGGCGGGACGCAGCGAAGAAACTCTTCGGGGAATATCTCCCGAACAAGCCTACAAAATCATGCACGGCTCTGGCATCCGCCAGATGTCGTTTCCCAAACTGGTTAGCGAGGGCACGGAGTACACAACGCCAGTGAAGTCCTCTGCCAACTCTGCACCAACACCGATCCGCAGCGCGATTCAATCTTCACGAGAAAGGCAAACAGACTGTCTTGGCCACGCAACATGGAGATCACCGCTGGAACGGCGTTGGAAAATGCATGCCACGCGCAACCTTTTCGGGAACGAATCCAACAAGCCGGGGCCACCTTGATCCGGTTGAACAACTAAATACGAGGGCAGTTCTCGATGAATGACTACCCTCGACCTTGTTTTGGCGAAAACATCCGTCCCCGGCGCGATTGTAGCGCTTTCGTCTTCCTATTTACACGTTAAAGCCCGGGTGCGTATCGAAGTTCGAGTTGATAATATTATTTGCGCGCTGCGTAGCGAGCGTCTTCATCGCCGTTGATGTTCGTGTCCCAGCGAAAGCGAACCAGGCCAGCCAGCAAACTTGCCAGCGCCAGGCGCCATTGTAGCTCCAGCTCGAGTCGTTGCTGCCGCTGTCATGGCCCCGGCCATCCGCGTGGCGCGCCTCGTGGACCAGTGTGCCTGCGCGGAGGCTTACCGCTTGCGCGAAATAGGCCAGATAAAGCTCCGTCTTGTCGTCGATGAACGGGCCCCATTGGGTGTAAGCAATCAAACCATCGCCGCAACGCCCATCGAGCTCATCGATCGCGTTCCGGGCGAAACGGCATCCCCACTGTAGAATATTCGAATCGTAGGACTCGTTTTGATAATTATCGGCAGAATAGGTGAGACACCAGATGCCGCTCATCGTGCGGCATAAAGGTCCGGTGTTATCGCAAACGTTCTCATAGCCAAATCCATCGTCCCAGTCCCCCTCATCGAAGTCGAACGCTTCCCAGGCCCAATCGATGAAAGGCTGCCAACAAATGCGGGGTGCATACAGAGTATCGCCAGTGGCGTCTAAATTGGGCACATTGAACGTGCAAGTTGCCATCACGGTCTCCTATGGACACCTGCAACACGACGATCTCGGGGAGGAAGGTTTCGCACCGAGCTGAGGAGCCAGACGAGCCTTGTCGATAGTCTTGGTCTCATGCTCTACGGCAAGCGCTTCCGCCCGGACCTTGGTGAGGTCAGTGACGAAATGCAATTCCTTTGGGAGTGTCTCCTTGATTCGTCCCGCGGCTCTTGGATCGAGAGCCATTAGTGCTTTTACCGTTTCGATGCGCAGTGCGCGTTCCGGCTGCGCCGCGAGGAGCTTGTAAAGCAATTCGGTGGCGTCTTTGTTATCGGGAACAGTGCGGGCAAGCCCGGCGATGGCCATAGTCCTCACCAACACTTCCCCGTCACGCGGCGTCTCGCAGCCCTGTGGATAGCGGTCGCGGGACGGAACAGGTTCTGCAGCGGCCTTAAAGAAGATTTCTGCCGCAGATGCATCGCCAACTTCGGCGAGCAAATAGAGAAGCGCCCACCGTAAACTATGGTCTTCTCGAGACGTTTCATGGAAGGCCTGCGCGATCGCTGCGGTGGCTCCAGGCATCCTCTGGAGGAGTTCGACGGTTCGCTTGAAAGACATCTCTTCATCTGCATTAGCGGCATGGAGATATCGAATACCCTGACCTGCCAGCCAGGCGACAGCATCACGGTCCAAAACGCGCCGCGGCGTTGCCGCATCGAGGTCATCACCGGTAGCGTCTCTGCAATCGGACCTCCCTTGGCGAGATTCTCGAATCATAGCATCACCTCAAAAGTGAGAGGAGGGGGGGCCGGGGTCATCTTAACACGCTGCTAGAGATGTTCCGTGAGTTTAAGCTTACGCGAAATGGCGTCAAGACGTTTTTCGGCGTCTTCGCTAAGTCCGGAGAAGCACGCCCGTTTTTCTGGCCGGGACTGTCAGGCGTATCGACGTCGTAGGGAAAAGCGGAGCCCACCGACTAAGACGACGTGCGCGCCGCTTTGCGGATTGCTCAACGGAGTGCTCGAGGTAGGATGGGTCCCGGATATGGGAGACGCTAAGACGTTACATCGTTATAACGGTTAGATCGGTGGGGGCAATGACGAAGACTGTGCGAACCGCCATCTACGAAACGCACGGAAATCCGGCGGAAGTTTTGCGCGTGGTCGAGCGGCCGTGGCCGGAACCGGCGCCCGATGAAGTGGTGGTGAAGATGTCAGCCGCGCCGATCAATCCGGCTGATCTCAACTCGATCGAGGGCAGATATCCGATCAAGGCGGCGCTGCCGGCGACGCCGGGGATGGAAGGCTCGGGCATCGTGAGCGAAGCCGGATCGAACGTGCGCGATCTTGCGGCCGGCGCGCAGGTGATCCTGCCGCACAGCTTTGGAACGTGGCAGGAGGCGTGCGCAATTTCAGCGGACAAGCTTGTCGCTGTGCCACGGGAGATCGAGCCGATCCAGGCGGCGATGCTGAAGGTGAACCCGATTACTGCGTGGCGCATGCTGCACGACTTTGTCTCGCTGCGGCCGGGCGACTGGTTGATCCAAAACGCCGCGAATTCAGCGGCAGGCCAGTGCGTGATCCAGATTGCCCGGGAGCTGGGCTACAAGACGGTGAACGTCGTTCGCCGGGCCGAGCTGGTCGAAGAGCTGCGCGCGCTGGGCGGCGATGTGGTGCTGGTCGATGGCGAGAACCTTCGGGATGAAGTCGCGGCGGCAACGGAGCGAGCGCCGATCCGCCTGGCGCTCAATGCGGTCGGGGGTGAAAACGGATTGCGAGTGGCGAAAACGCTGGCGTCCGACGGGACGATGGTGACCTACGGCGCGATGAGTTTGCAGCCGCTCTGCATTCCGAACGGCATGCTTATTTTCAAGAATCTGCGGTTCACGGGATTCTGGGTGAACAAGTGGTACGACGCCGCCACGCCGCAGCAACGCGCGGAGACTTTCGCGCCGCTCTTTGAGATGGCGAAGCGAGGCCTGCTCCAAACGAAGGTGGAGAAAACCTATCCGCTTTCCGAAGCGAAAACCGCGATCACGCACGCAATGCAGGACAAGCGCGAAGGGAAGATCGTCTTTCAGTTCGACGCGTAAGGGAACGGCGATCCCGAAGGCCGGGACTGTTGCCAGCGCTTGCCAGGTCCTTTTGCGTTTTGTAGGCTCAGCTGTAGCCGCCTCGCTATGTCGAGGCGTCTGCCCCCCAATTATGAACCGCTCCCCAGAACGCGGCGACGTAGCGCCGCGGCTACAGCGCCGATTCCGAAAACGTCCGCCGAGACTTGAATTGATTTTTCCCTCGGTGCAGCCGTTTTATTTTGTGACGTTTAATTCGCACAAACGCGTACCTCTGCTCGCGCGCGACGAGATCCATGACGCGTTTCGCTCATTCTGCTTTCGAGCCGAGGCACATAACATCGCGATCGGTCGCTACGTGATCATGCCCGATCACATTCACTTGTTTGTCGCGTTCCCTATTACCGGACTCACTCTCTCTGAATGGATGGGTGGGCTAAAGACGGTTCTCGGGAAACAATTACTCAGACTGGGAATTCAGAAGCCGCATTGGCAGGAGGGATTCTTCGACCATGTGCTGCGGAGCGCCGAGAGTTACTCGCAGAAATGGGATTATGTGCGGATGAATCCGGTGCGAGCGGGATTGTGCGAAAAGCCGGAGCAATGGCCGTATCAGGGGGAGATCGTGAGCATCTCCTTTGATTGACGCCCGGCACGGCGACATAGCGCCGTGGCTACAGCGATTGTTGCAACGCAATGGAGAACGAGCGGCGCTGTAGCCGCCTCGCTATGTCGAGGCGTTCCCCGCTACCCGGAGGCGGGCGACTGCTGGGGCTCGGCTTCGCGTTTGGGCTGGCGCTTGAGCAACGTGATCTGTTTGATCCGCGCGGAATCGGATGGGCTCCAGGTCGCCACGTCGGGATCGTCCTTGAAAGCATTATGGACAAGGCGGCGCTCGTAGGAATTCATCGGCTCGAGCTGCAACGAGCGCCCGGAAATGCGCACGCGCTCGGCAAGCTCGCGCACCCGCTGCACAATCCGATCTTCGCGCATCGAACGGTAATGCTCGCAATCGACGATCACTTTGGGCGCGTCCTTGTCTTTCGCCTGGATGAGCCGGTTGAGGAGGAATTGGATCGCCTCCAGCGTCTCGCCCTCGCGGCCGATGAGCGTGTGGCTTTCCTCCATGTAAATCTGCAAGGTCGGATTGCCACCTTCGCTTTGCGTCTCGTCGATCTGCACCACGAAACCGAGGTAACCGAGCATGGTGTCGAGTAATTCCTTGGGCGTCATGGTCGTCCTTTGCGCGGTTT
>Ga0190275_10002286_pt1 | contig 13865 bp, 10 predicted proteins | sample Popmic550T_FD_133745 | JGI IMG/M metagenome (GOLD analysis project Ga0190275, IMG submission 133745) | Populus adjacent soil microbial communities from riparian zone of Yellowstone River, Montana, USA - 550 T | ecosystem: Environmental > Terrestrial > Soil > Riparian zone > Trees stand | place... | reverse complement strand
CCTTCAGAGCTTTCTCGCGGCGCTCTGTGTCCTCGAAGTAAGAGTTGCCGCCGTCAATGATGATGTCGCCCTCTTCCAAAAAGGGCTTGACCTGATCAACCGTCCAGTCAACGGGCTGGCCGGCCTTGACGAGCAGGATCATCTTGCGCGGACGCTCAAGAGCCTTGACGAACTCTTCGGGCGATTTCGTGCCGATGACCTGATGACCTTCGAGCCGTTTGGTGAAGGCGTCAACCTTCTCAGGCTCGCGATTCCAGACGGCGATGGAGTAGCCGTTGCGCTCGATGTTGCGCGCGAGGTTCTCGCCCATCACGCCGAGGCCGATCATACCGATGTTGGCGGTCTTCGTAGTCTGTTCCGGTGCTGACATTTTTTTATCCTCACATTGAAGGGGTTGGGTGTTGGGTGCTGGGGGCTGGGGCTAGTGTTCGGATGTAAGGGTTTCGCCAACCCCCAACCCCTAATCCCCAACCCCGCTTTTTCATTTCGCTCCGGTCGCGTCCGAGACCGGCAGAGCCTCGCTGATAAGCTCGTGTAGACGCTTGAGTCCCGCGGGCACGTCCGAGCCGAGGTCAACGCGGATTGCGCGCCTGCCACGCAACGAGAGCGAGCGGAAGTCGCCGAGCGCCTGCGCCTGTTTGAGCGTCGAGAAGGTGTAAGACTCGCCCGGTATCGGCAAGTCTTTTGCGTCGGACGCGGTGACTTGCAGGAAGACTCCTGCGTCCGAGCCGCCCTTGTGCAGTTGCCCGGTCGAGTGCAGGAAGCGCGGGCCGTAGCCGGTCGTCGTCGCGCAACGCGTCGCGTCGCGAAGGCGCGTGCGAATGGCCTGAATCTCGGCCTCATGCTCAGGCGTCTCCTCGATGTAGTCGAGCATTGCGATGTAGTCGCCGGGCTTGACGCGCGCGAGATGAGCCTTGATCGCATCACCGATTGTCGAAGCGGACAAGTCCGCGACGGTTTTGTCGTCCGCGTAGATGGTCAGCCCGCCGTCGCTTGCGACAACGGTCTGTTCGGTGAGCTTGCCGTCGCGCGTGTAGGCTTCCAAGAGTTCCTTCGTCGCGTCCTTCGACTCCTGCACGTTCGGTTGGTCGAACGGGTTGATGCCGAGACGCCAGCCCGCAAACGCCGTCGCAATCTCCCAGAGGAAGAACTCTTCGCCGAGGTCGTATGTGTCGTTGAGCGTGCGATAGACGACCGGATGGCCCGCCGCTTCAAGAGCCTTGAGCTTCGACTCGGTCTCGCTGTCGGGCTTGCCGACCGAGATCGAGACGAACAGGCGGTCGTCGCCGTAGACGGAAGGCGAGCCGAGCGTCTCGCCCGCGATGGGCACGATGCCTTTGCGTTCCTTGCCAGTGCTTTCGGCGAGCAGTTGCTCGACCCAGAGGCCGAACGAAGAAATCTTCGAGTCGCAGATGATCGTCAGCTTGTCGCGCCCGGCCTTCGCGCACTCGCCCATGATCGCGCCGAGGCGTGCGCCGGGGTTGTCGGCGGCGGGGACGACCTGCGAGCATGCGTGCACGATTCTTTCGGCGCGGTCGAGAAGTTTCTTAACGTCGAGTCCCATCAGCGCGGCGGGAACCATGCCGAAGTAGGAGAGCGCGGAGTAGCGCCCGCCGATGTCCGCAGGGTTGAGGAAGATGCGCTTGAACTTGTCGCGCGTCGCGTCGGCCTCCATCTTCGTGCCGGGGTCTGTGACGGCGATGAAGCACTCGCCGGGATTCTCTTTTCGCTTGCCGACCTGATCGTACCAGTACTTGTAGAAGACGAGCGGCTCGGTGGTCGTGCCGGACTTCGACGAGATGATGAACAGACAGTGCGTGATGTCAATCTGGTCTGCTATGTCGGAGAAGGCGTCGGGGTCGGTCGAGTCAAGGACGAGCAGTTCGGGGTAGCCCTCCTGCTTGCCGAAGGTCTGACGCAGGACTTCGGGGCAGAGCGACGAGCCGCCCATGCCGCAGACCATGACGTGCTTGAACTCGCGCACGCCGCGTATGCGGTCTGCGAAGGCGACGAGGTCGTCTTCGACGCCGATCATCATGTCGGGCACGGTCAGCCAGCCGAGCGCGTTCTTGATTATCTTCTGGTGGTCCTCGATTTCCTTCCGGTGCGCCTCGTCTTCCTCCCGGCCCTTCTCGATATCCTTCCAGAGCTTCGCGTCTTTGCGCCAGACGCGGCGCATCGCGTCGCCCTTGTCCGCTTCCTTGATGGCTGCGGACACCGCCTCGCTATACTTTCCCAGAGAGGCGGTCAACCTTTCGTGGATGCCCGAAAGAATCGCGTCGCGTTTCGACTCGATGCTTTCGGCGAGCGTGTCGAAGGACGTGACGAAGGAGGCGAGACCGTCTTTCTGAAGCTTGTCCGTGACGGCATCAATATCAATGCCGACCTCGCGGAGCTGATCGAAGAGCGTGCGGCATTCTTCAACGCCCTCTTCGAGCGTGGGCGCGGTCTTGCCGTGATCGCGTATGGCCGTGTAGGTCGCGGGCGGGACGGTGTTGACCGTCTCCGGGCCGATGAGGTTGTCAACGTAAAGCACGTCGGAGTAGTTCGGGTTCTTCGTGCCGGTCGAGGCCCAGAGGCAACGCTGCACCTGCGCGCCCTTCGCCTTGAGGTCTGCGAAGCGCGGGCCGTGGAATATCTCTTTGAACTTCGCGTAGGCGAGTTTCGCGTTTGCGACTGCCGCGCGACCGAGCAAGCCTTCGAGCCTCGCCTTCTCTTCGGGCGTGTCGGCGTGGCGAGCTTTGTATTCGAGGTCGGAGTCAATCGCCGAGTCAACGCGCGAGACGAAGAAGCTCGCGACCGAGGCGATGTGGTCAACGCTCTTGCCTTCGGCGGCGCGACGCTCAAGCCCCTTGATGAAGGCTTCGGCCACCTGCTCGTAGTTCTCAATCGAGAAGATCATCGTGACGTTGACGTTGATGCCGCGATAGATGGCCTCCTCGATGGCGGGCATGCCTTCCTGCGCCGCGGGGATTTTGATCATCACGTTCTTGCGGCCAAGACGCGCGAAGAGGCGGTCGGCCTCGTCAATCGTCTCCTGCGTCTTGTAGGCGAGGCCCGGATTGACTTCGAGACTGATGTAGCCGTCTATGCCGTCCGTCTTGTCGTAGACCGGCTTGAGTATGTCGGCGGCGTTTCCGATGTCCTGCACGACGAGGTCTTCGTAGATGTCGCTCACGTTCTTGCCGGCCTGTACGAGCGAGCGCAACTGTTCGTCGTAGTCGGTCGAGCCGGTGATGGCCTTCTCGAAGATGGTCGGATTGGAGGTGACGCCGCGCAGGTCGTCTTCGTCAATCCTTTTCTTGAGGTGGCCGCCCGTCAGCTCGGCGCGTCGGATGTTGTCGTACCAGATGGACTGGCCGGTTTTCATGATTTCGACAAGGGGGTTGGTCATAAGAATGCTCCTGAATAAGAGGTTAGAGGTTGGAGATTAGAGGTTAGTAGAAGACCGCTTTTTACTAACCTCTAACCTCCAGCCTCTAGCCTCTGTTTTTTTCGATCTCCCTCTTCGCCGTCTCGACTACGTTCTCGACGGTGAAGCCGAACTTCTTCGTAAGCTCCTTGAGCGGCGCGCTCGCGCCGAAGGTCTTCATGGCGATGATCTGGTCGTTGTTGGTCGTGTAGCGCTGCCAGCCGAAGCGCGCGGCCTGCTCGACGGCGACGCGCGCGCGGACGCCCGAAGGAATGACGCTCTCCTTGTACTCGTCCGGCTGATGCTCGAAGACCTCCCACGAGGGAATGCTTATGACGCGCGCCTTTATTCCGTCGGCGACGAGTTTTTCGTACGCCTCGACGACAAGGCCGACCTCCGAGCCGGTCGCCATCAGAATCACTTCGGGCGTCCCGCCGTCGCCGGACGAGTCGGCTAGAATGTAGCCGCCGCGCTGCGTGCCTTCGGCGCTCGCGTACTTCGTGCGGTCGAGCGTCGGCAGAGCCTGACGACTGAGAATCAGAACCGCCGGCTCGCGCTTGAGATGCATGATGTAGCGCCACGCCTCGGCGCACTCGTTCGCGTCGCCCGGTCGGAAGACGACGAGGCCGGGGATGGCTCGAAGGCTTGCGATCTGTTCGACCGGCTGGTGCGTCGGGCCGTCCTCGCCGACGCCGATGGAGTCGTGCGTGAAGATGTGTATCGTCGGTATCTCCATGATCGCGCCGAGGCGAATTCCAGCGCGCGCGTAGTCGGAGAAGATTAGAAAGCCCGATCCGTAGGGTCGCAGCTTCGAGAGCGCGAGGCCGTTGAGGACGGCGGTCATCTCGTGCTCGCGTATGCCGAAGTGGAAGTTGCGCCCGCCGTACCAGCGGCCTTTGCCGGTGTCGTCGTCAGCCGTGAAGTCGCCCGCGCCGTCGAACGTAAGACGCGTCTTGGTAGAAGGCGCGAGGTCTGCCGAGCCGCCGATGAGCCACGGCACGTTCGGGGCGATTGCGTTAAGGATTTTGGCCGAGGCGTCGCGACCAGCCACGCCTTTCGCGTCCGCGGGGAAGGTGGGGATGTCTTTGTCCCAGCCGTCGGGCAGCTCGCGTTTCTGCATCCGTTGCAGGTGATCCGCGAGCTCGGGGTTGGCCTTCTTGTACTCCTCGAACTTCTTGAACCAATCATCGCGCGCCTTCTTGCCGCGCGCGCCGATGCCGTTCTTGAACGTCTCGCGCACTTCGTCCGGCACGAGAAACTTCTCCTCCTCCGGCCAGCCGTAGACCTTCTTCGTTGCGCGTATCTCATCCTCGCCGAGCGGCTCGCCGTGCGCGGCGTGCGTGTCCTGCTTGTTGGGCGCGCCCCAAGCGATGTGGCTGTCAACGATGATGAGCGTCGGGCGATCCTTCTCTTTGCGCGCGACGGCGAAGGCGCGGCGGAGCATGTCGAGGTCGTTGGCGTCGCCGACGCGGGTCACGTTCCAGCCGTAGCCGACGAAGCGCGTCGCAACGTCTTCGGAGAAAGCCCACGCGGTGTTGCCTTCAATCGTGATCTTGTTGTTGTCGTAAATCCAGCAGAGGTTGTCGAGCTTGAGGTGGCCGGCTAAGGAAGCGGCCTCGTGCGAGATGCCCTCCATCATGCAGCCGTCGCCGCAGAGCGCGTAGGAGTTGAAGTCGAACATCTCGAAGCCTTCGCGGTTAAAATGCGCGGCCTGCCACTTCGACGCTATCGCCATGCCGACGCTCGTCGCGATCCCCTGACCGAGCGGCCCCGTGGTCGTCTCGATGCCGGAAGTCCAACGGTATTCCGGGTGCCCCGGACAACGGCTGTCGAGCTGTCGGAAGTTCTTGATGTCGTCGAGACTGACGGAGGGCTGGCCCAGCACCTCGTATTGCGGGTTGACGGACTTTACGCCCGTCAGATGCAGCATCGAGTAGAGCAGCATCGAGGCGTGGCCCATCGAGAGCACGAAGCGGTCACGGTTCGGCCAGATGGGGTCGTCGGGGTCAAAGCGCAGAATCTCGTTCCAGAGCAGGTAGGCCACGGGGGCCATCGCCATCGGCGTGCCGGGGTGGCCGGAGTTCGCGGCCTGCACGGCGTCCATCGCCAGCGTGCGGATGGTGTTGACGGAAAGAGTTTCGAGTTTAGGGTCGGTTTGCGGAGCGAGTTTTGCATCCATAATCGGACAGAGCCTCGTGTGACTTCGCCGAAAGCTCCCGACGGGTCAGGCCGCAAGGGTTCGGCTGAAATTAAAAGACTGTCCCAGGCAAGGGCAACTGACTTGAACCGGGGAGCGACAGTTTAGTCAAAATCCCTGATGGTCTTGCAAAGAAGTTTGTGCGGGACGCTTGGGCCGCTAACGCGCGGCGACCACGGCGTCGGGGCAGAAACCAGACTGAGCATTTCAAACGACTCTGATGAAGTGGCGGGATACTATCACAGGAGTTCCGAAATCGTCCATCAAATGTTTATGAAAATAAAAAAGCCCCGCTTGTCTCCTGATAGAAACAAGCGGGGCGCGTCACTTACCGCTGCATGCCTGACCGTGATGCCAGCCTGCCGATAACTTGTCCAATCCTAAGCTAACAACCTAAGCCCGCGACTCCTCAAGCCTCGTGATGCGATTGTCATGCCCGGCGTAGTCAGCGCGCAGTTGGAGCATGTCGCGATTGAGAACGTCGAGCTTGCGCTCGACATTATCGAACCGGGTATTCATCTCCGCGCGCGTCTCGGCTATCTCAGCGAGCGCACGCTCCCAAATCGGTTTCGTCTCCATAGCGCGCCGCTCCGCCGCCTCTTCCAGCTTCGTCAGCCGCGCGTCAATCGAGTCGAAGCGGGCGAACACGCGCTCCTCGAAAGAGCGCGCGTCCGGCTGTTCCGCCGTGGGGTTTTCGTCGCTCACTCCTTGCCGCCTTTCTTCTTAACTCACACACGTACTTCAGGGTTGAAGCGAGGCCGCTTCCGGGTTCTGGAAGACCGAGTCCTCCAACTTCACGCCGTAGGTCATGGTCATCAGCCGCGACTCCTCGACCTGCCTGTCGCCCGCGTAGAGGACGGAGCGGTAAGGGACGAGCGTCCCCTGCACGTTACGGTAGTCGTGGAAGCTGCGCCTGTATTTGACGGACGCGGATTCGCCTTCGGCGCGCTCTTCGTATTCGAGCCAGAGAACGCGGCCCGTCTTCGCGCTGATGAAATAGCGCGTGGCGCGGCTCTCTTTGTCGGTGAGATCAAGAATCCAGAGGTCGAGTCCCTTCTGGTTGTCCTTGCCGACGTACTTGACGCTCGCGCCGTTCTCCTTGTAACGGAGCAGTGCGTCGAGGCCGTGTGTGCGGTCGAGCATCACCGTCGTCACGTCCTGTTGACGGGGCTTGAAGGTCGAGCCTCTGAGTACGCCGGTGAACTGCCCCTCGTTGTAGATGATCGAATATTCGAGCGCCGGCATACGCTGGTCGAGCCGGATTTTGTCCTTGTCAAACGTCTCGCCGCGTTTGAAGGCGCGCTGGTAGTCAATCTCTTCGGTCTTACCTTCCGCGTTGAACCGTGTGATCTTGCCGCGCTCGACGCCGCTACGTCTGATCTGCTTCAAGCCCTCGCGCGAGCCGTAAACCAGCACGACCGTCTCCGCGACCTGCTCGGCGGTCAGGTTATTCCTATCTATCTTTTGCGGTGCGGCCTTTTTGGGCGGCTCGGACTTCTCCGTCTTCTGCGCGTTATCACTCTGCGCCGCGTGGGATGCGGTCGGCTGGCCGGCGACGAGCAGAAGTCCCGCCAGCGCACACAAAAACAAGCGTCGTAACACTGCGATTTTCTCCATTCCTAAAATGTATCCTGCGCGAACGGCGCTGAAAGCCTACGGCCCGCTTTAGGAGAGGTCGGTCAAAGTCGGCGGCGGATTGTAACACATCTACTCCGCTTAAACTCCAGCCGCGGCGCGACTCTGAGCCGCAAAATTATTGATGCCAAAAGCCTTTTGACGGATGCCCATCAGCCCGCGTTGACAACCTGCACTTTGGGAATGTAGAGTCCTGAGTTTTCATAAGCACTCCGAAAGTCTGGAGTCTGGAGTCTGGAGTCTGGAGTAAAAGCAATAATCTTCTCGTAAATAGTAGCCTGATTTTCGACTTCAGACTCCAGACTCCAGCCTCCAGACTCCAGACTTGTTTGAAAGGACATTTTAGCCGTGAAAAAAGTAGGAATCCTCGTCGGGCGTGAAAAAACTTTTCCCTTATCTCTAATCGAGAGAATAAACGAGCGCGGGGAGGGCGAGGTGGTCGCCGACTTCGTCAAGGTGGGCGGCGTGCGCCACGATTGGGCGAAAGAGTATGACCTAATCATTGACCGCATCTCGCACGAAGTGCCCTTCTATCGCGCCTTCCTCAAGCGTGCGGCGCTCGAAGGCACAATCGTCATCAACAACCCTTTCTGGTGGTCGTCGGACGACAAGTTCTTCAACTACTCGCTCGCCTCCAAGCTCGGCGTCGCCGTGCCTAGAACGGTGCTGCTGCCGCAGAAGGAGTACATGGAAGGCATCACGAGCGAATCTTTACGCAACCTCGAATTCCCGCTCGACTGGCAAGGGATAGCCGACTACATCGGCTTCCCCGCCTACATCAAGCCCTTCGACGGCGGAGGCTGGAAGAACGTATCGAAGGTCAGCAGCCTCGAAGAGCTTTGGAACGTTTACGACACGACCGACCGGCTCTGCATGACGTTGCAGGCGTCGGTTGAGTGGGATCAGTTCGTCCGTTGCTACTGCATAGGCCAGCAGGACGTGATGATAATGCCCTACGACCCGCGCAAGGGTTATCTGTCGGGCGAGCAGTACGTACACGACCCGACATACCTTTCCCCCGAGCTTGCCGAGCGCGTCGCGAGCGACGTTCTAACGCTCAACCGCGCCCTCGGCTACGACATCAACACCGTCGAGTTCGCCATCAAGGGCGACATCCCTTACGCGATTGACTTCATGAACCCCGCGCCCGACGCGGAGCTTGCATCGGTCGGCGAGTTCTATCACAACTGGCTGACGAAGACCGTCACAGACCTCGTCTTCCGCCGTCTCGCGGAGCCGCAAACCGAGCAACGCTATCGCTGGGACGCACTTCTGAACCCACCGGCCACGTCCGACGCCGCGGCGCAGCCGCTCGCAGCCGCCGCAGCAGCCGCGCAGTCCGCCGCCGACTCCATACTCCCACAGTCCGTGCGCGAGCTGCCTTCGGAAGTCGTCAATACCGTCAGCGAGTTTGTCGGCCAAGCGACGGATATCGTCTCCGGAGCGGTCGAGGCGTTCACGGAGGGCATGTCATCGGAGTCTCAAGAAAAACCGAAGCGCGCACGCTCGACATCCTCTACGAAGAAATCGTCTACTAAGAAGAGCACAACGACTCGCTCGAAAAAGACGAATGGGGATTAACTCGGAACCATCAAGGCGTGTTTCTTAAAAGCAGAAGGGCGACCGTTTAGGTCGCCCTTCTGCTTTTTTAGCTTTCGCACGCCGCCTCTGGCGCTCGTTTCCCACGGGGATCACTCGATCTTTAATCCCCGCGGGTCGTCAATGCGGCAGATGAATCCCCAGCCGCCGAAATAATCTGCCACGGCGAGGACTATCTCGTTGCGCCCTTTTTTCAGGTCGAGGTAAACGGCGTCGTTTTCAACGTCCATGATTCCGAGGAATCCGGGGTCTCGGAAGCGAAACGCGCTTCTGCCGGTGAACACGGGCTTCGAGTTTAAAAATACGGTCGCCTCGTCGCTGTATCCGAAAGACATTTTCTTGACCTGTTCGCGGTCGGAATAGATTGCGGTTCGCGCGAAGACTACTTTTCTTCCTTCGCGTTTCCCAACTCTTTCCGACGGGTCGGCGAAGAAACGCACGATGGCCGCGCTCCTTCTGTAGCGGTTGATGACGACCATGCCGGGCGGCTCAACTCCTACGGCCTGCCACTTCATCGCCTGCAAATCCGACGCGGGGGGAAGCGTTTCAGGGTCTCTTTTAACGTCATCGAACGCTTCCGACAGCTCCCACTTCGAGAGTGTCCCCGCGGCAACCGGCTGCCGTTTACTCTCCGGCTTCACGACCGCCGGCTCGACCGTGTAAGCGAAATTCGAGAAGTGCCCGCCGCTTGCGCCGCCCCAAATACCGACCGTGCCGCGGCTGTGCCCGCGTTTCAAATCCGTGATGACGAGGACGGGCTTGTCCGTGTTATTGAAGAAGACTTTCCCGCCCAGTCCCGAAATCTCGATGCGAACGCGAGACCACTGGCCGTTTGGAATCTCGACCGCGTTTGTAAAGCCCTTGTTGCTGTATAACTGCCACGCGGCCCCGCCGTTGAACGAGGGCGTGTACTGCACCGCATCCTCAAGCCCACTCTTGTGCGGTCGGAAGTAGACTATCTCGTGGTCGTCTTCATTCTCGAACCTGAAAACGATACCCATGAACGACCTCTGGCTCGGCGGTGCGATATCAACTTCGATGACACCGTTCTCAAACGCAACATCTTTTAAAAAAGCGAACCCCGATTTGACGTAGAGACTCTTTCGACCGAGATGGTCTTCGACACGCGCCTGCGGGTCTTTTATCTGCCAGCGGTCGGAGTCGAAAGGCACGGTTTGCGAATGAGAAGTGTTGCCGAGGATCAACACGCTCAAAAAAGCTGCCGCCAGATACGCAGGAAACTTCGTCATTGCTGCCCCCACTGAAAGAAGTTTTGTCCCGACGCGGCGAAGCTTACCAAAGCCGTCAGAAGCTGTCTTGAACGTTCTTGCTGTTTTGTATGTACTGCCCCGGAGTGGCTACGGCCAGCCGCTTGAAGTGGCGTGTGAGATGGCTCTGGTCTGCGAACCCGGTCTGCGCGGCGACCTGCGTAATCGGCCAACCCTGCCTCAAGAGCGCCTTCGCGCGTGTCACTCGAAGGTGCGTCTGAAATGCGTGTGGGGGCAAACCGAACTGCTCGGAGAAGACGCGGTTGAAATGGTATGGACTCAGGTTCGCGATTCGCGCGAGAGTTGCTAACGAGACGTTCTCGGCGTAATGCTCGACGAGAAAGTCGCGGGCGCGGTTGACGGCATGCCGCTCAGAGCCGAAGACGCGCGGCGAAGGGCGGTTCTCCGCGAAACGCGCGATCAGCACGGTCAGTAGGCCTAGCAGTAGCGACTCTCTTTCGAGCGATGACGATGGCCGGTCTAGGGCGGAGTGCAAGTCAAGGTACTGTCTTATCACTTCATCATCGAATGTCAGAGCAGTAGGAAAGTACGGCAGGCCAGACTCTTTCCCGTAGACTTCGCTTGCAGCGCGTCGCATCAGTTCCGAGTCCACGAACATCATCCTGTAACTGACGCCGACACTTTCATAAGTGTGATTCGCGTGTACCTCTCCGGGATGAACCATGAAGAGGCTCGCGGGCGGAGTGTGAATGTTATTGCCTCGATACGTAAGCTCTCCCACGCCCGATTGCATCAAGCATATCTGATATTCTTCGTGCCAGTGGCGAGGAACGGGTCGGACTACATCAACGCCCCGACGCAGTTCGAGTAGGGGGAGATCGTGCGGACGAAAAACCTCGATTAACTCGCGTCTACCGTTCGATTTCATTTCCCGATTTTCAATTCCCTCTGCTGAAGCGTAATTTCGGTCGGACAGCGAAAGCCTACCGCAAAGCCCGGGCAGCAGGTTCGGTATTTACAGAAAGAGAACAACTTTTATAAGGAGATTGAGTTTTGGTTCGTCGTCTACGTGGAAGACAATAGCGGCTGGAGCTACTCGGTTTTGCCTGCGACGGAAAAATCAATTTCGCTTTCGTCCAACAGAAAAGTTAGACAGGTTGTTGTGAAGGGTGTCGACCGATTAGGGAATGAATCATCGTTTTGAAACTTAACAATCAAACGCCCCGAGAACCCACTTCATTTGCGGAGGTATTTAATGCTCGACCTCGAAACGTTGATCCTCAACGCGCCGAAAGCTGAGCTGCACATCCACATTGAAGGCTCGTTGGAGCCTGAGTTGATGTTCGAGATCGCGGCCCGCAACCGCATCCCCCTGCCGTTCGCGACGGTCGAAGAGGTGAGGAGCTGCTACGACTTCCGCGACCTTCAATCCTTCCTCGACATCTATTACCAGGGCGCGCGGGTGCTCCTCCAAGAGCGGGACTTCTACGACCTGACCTGGGCCTACATGCTACGCAGGGCCTCCGAGAACGTGCGCCACGCCGAGATATTCTTCGACCCACAGACCCACACCGACCGCGGCGTCCCCTTCGAGGCGGTCGTCAAGGGCATTCACCGGGCATTGGCGGACGGCGAGCGGCAACTCGGCCTCACTTCGAAGCTCATCATGTGTTTCCTGCGGCACTTGGGTGCCGGCGCGGCTATGGATACGCTCGATGAGGCGCTGCGCTACGGGGGGATGATCGCCGGAGTTGGCCTTGACTCGTCCGAGGTCGGACACCCGCCCGGAGAGTTCAAGGCGGTCTTCGAGAAGGCGCGGGATCACGGCTTGCTGGCCGTGGCCCACGCCGGCGAGGAGGGGCCGCCGGCCTACATCTGGCAGGCGTTGGAGGAGCTGAAGGTGTCGCGCGTTGATCACGGCGTGCGCTGTTTAGAAGACCCGAGGCTAATCGAGAAGCTGGTCGCGGAGCAGATACCCCTCACGGTCTGCCCGCTGTCAAACGTGAGGCTCCGCGTAGTCAACTCAATGGCAGAACACCCCCTGAAGCGGATGCTCGAGGCGGGTCTGTGCGCGACGGTCAACTCCGACGACCCGGCATACTTCGGCGGCTACGTGGTGGAGAACTATCTGGCCGTCTACCGTGAGCTTGGTTTAGATGAAGACGGAATACGACGTCTCATCAAGAACTCTTTCCGGGCTTCATTCTTGAGTGAGAAGGAGAAGGAGGAGTTAGCGGTTGAAGTTGATAGCTATTTCAGCGGCGGGGCTGACACTGACCCGGATTCGCCTCGTACCGAAAACCCCGCGGCGTGATGCTTGGAGTACTCTACACACATTCTTGGCGGGCGCGTTATATCCGGGTACAGTGGCGAATCTTGTCTGCCCTGTTGCATACCCTATGCCGGCATCTTTGAAGGGCCGCCTCGCGATGTGATAAAGGCCTTAACGACCTTGCCCGCCGCCACGTCGGCCAGCGCTTCGTTAGCTTGGCAGAGGTCGTAGCGGTCGGGTTTTAATAGCGACCAGCCTTCCGAGCGCGCGGGGTCAGCCATGATTCGCACTCCCCGGTAAAAATGCGAGAAGTCCGAGCCCCAGCAGCCGCGCACGGTTAAATGCTTCCTGTTCAAATCGAGATGCGGGTTCAGAAAGACCTCGCCGTGATCTGTGTACTGCCCGACGACGCAGACGCTGCCCGCGTCGCGCGTGTACCGCATTGCCTCGGCGACGGCGCCGGGCACGCCGGTAGCTTCGACGGTAACGTCGGCCCTGCGGCCTTCCGTGTGCGCGAGCACCCATTGCTCACGCGCCCTCTCGTCGCTCGTCTCCACGTTAAGCGTGACCGCGGCTCCTAATTTTCGTGCCGCTTCGAGCCTGTGCTCCGGCGCGCCTATACATAAGACACGCAACGCCCCGCGCATTAGCGCGAAAATGATGACCGAGAGTCCGACCGGCCCGCTGCCCAGCACTAGCACCGTGTCGCCCAGCGCCACTTCAGCCCGCTCGACGGCGTGCAGGGCAGTCGGCAGCGCGCACCCTCCGGCCATGAACTTTTCGGAATCAACTCCTTCGAGTCCGATGCAGCGCGTGCCCGGCTTGAGGTAGACCTTCTCGGCCCAGCCGCCCGCTAGCCCGTCATCCACCCCGTACGTGATGCCGTAGACTTTTCGATGCGGGCAGCGCGTCGTGGCCTTCGCGACGAGGCAGTGCCAGCAGGCGTTGCAGGTGCGATGAACATCCAGAAAGGTGACGCGGTCGCCTTCCGAGAAGGGCTGCCCTGTGACGTCGAGTAAGCGACCGCGGATTTTACCGAGGCGACCTACCGAGACGTGCCCCGGGATAAGCGGGTAGGGCACGCCCTCAAGCCGCCCCTGTTGCAGGTAAACATCAGTCCCGCAGACCTCGCTCAGCTCGACCTCCAGTAGGGCCGAGTCCGGCTCTAGTTCCGGTTCCGGAAGCTCCCACACCTCGACGGGCGCGCGGGGCATGGGTATTACTGCCGCAAGGACTTTTGACATCGTTAGTATCCACGCCGAAAGCTGGTATTAACCGAGCGCCCGGCATCGCCCGCGCCTCGATTCAACGCATGTGACAAGCCCGCTGAAGGGGCGCAGGGTGCGATGCGGTTTATAGGTTGTCGCGGTTCGGCTCACCTCCGATTGGCTTCGACAACTCCGCGCGAGTCGTCGTAGCTTGTCCGAGGCTGAGAGGGACGTGCAGGCCGGGCGTGACGAATCTGCATGCCGGAGCGGTCTCGACGCTTACTAACATACCTTCGCACGCCCGCGCCCGCTG
>Ga0190275_10002285_pt1 | contig 13867 bp, 9 predicted proteins | sample Popmic550T_FD_133745 | JGI IMG/M metagenome (GOLD analysis project Ga0190275, IMG submission 133745) | Populus adjacent soil microbial communities from riparian zone of Yellowstone River, Montana, USA - 550 T | ecosystem: Environmental > Terrestrial > Soil > Riparian zone > Trees stand | place... | reverse complement strand
GGATCAGGCCGCCCTTGACGACCTCGATGACGGTGCCCTCCACGACGCCGTCCTCTTCCTTGACCTGCTCGATCGTGCCCCAGGCGCGTTCGTACTGCGCGCGCTTCTTGGACAGGATGAGACGGCCTTCCTTGTCCTCCTTCTGGAGAACCAGGGCCTCGACCTTGTCGCCGACCTCGACGACCTCGTTGGGGTCGACGTCGTGCTTGATCGAGAGCTCACGCGAGGGAATGACGCCCTCGGTCTTGTAGCCGATGTCCAGCAGGACCTCGTCGCGGTCGACCTTGACGATGGTGCCCTCGACGATGTCACCGTCGTTGAAGTACTTGATCGTCGCGTCGATGGCCGCGAGGAAGTCCTCCTCCGAACCGATGTCGTTGACGGCGACCTGCGGTGCGTCGGGAAGAGTGGGGGTGATTGTCATAGGGAGAGAGGAACCTTCGGATGGATTCGGGTCGTGCGGGCACGCGCAGAGGCCCGTTTCACCATCACGATTAGTGTTCGTTCGTCCCACGGCTTCCCGTGTGGACCGACAGCGAGCGAGAGGCTGCTACGTCTGAGACTCAGGCAGACTTCTGGCGCACCGCCCAGTCTATCCGCCACCGCGCGCGAGCGTCCAACCGAGGCCCCGGTCTACCCTCCCGTTGGTGTACACCCCACCGACCCCCGGGCCGCTGGCCTGCTCGGACCGCCGTAACCCACACCACCGACCCGAGCACGATGACCGGTGGGCTCGGCGCAGGCGCTAGCCTTCGCAGGTGCCTGGAGTCCGCCCTGAGCGACGTCGTGTCGACGAGGCTGAGTCGCTGATCGCCAACCGTGCCGACTGGGATGCCTACGCGGATGAGTACCAGTCGACGCACGGTGAGTACCTCGGAGACTCAGGGTTCCTGTGGGGCCCCGAGGGAGTCCGCGAGGACGACGTCCATGCGCTCGGTGAGGTCGCCGGGCGGGACGTCCTCGAGATCGGGTGCGGTGCCGGGCAGTGCTCGCGCTGGGTGCTCCTGCGCGGCGGACGCCCGGTCGGCATCGACGTCTCTGGCCGGCAGCTGCAGCACAGCCGACGCATCGACGAGGAGCACGGAGTCGTGGTTCCCACCCTGTGCGCCTCCGCGGCGCAGCTCCCCTTCCCCGACCACTCCTTCGACGTGGTGTTCTCCGCCTTCGGCGCGCTGCAGTTCGTCGCCGACGCCCCTGCTCTCGTCGCCGGAGTCGCGCGGGTGCTGCGTCCTGGGGGCGTGTTCGCGTTCTCCATCACCCACCCGACCCGCTGGATGTTCGTCGACGATCCCGGCGAGGAGGGCCTGGTGGCCTCCCAGTCCTACTGGGACCGCACCCCGTACGTGGAGGTCGACGACGAGACCGGTGCCACCCGGTACGTCGAGCACCACCGCACCCTCGGCGACTGGGTACGTGCCCTGGCCCGCAACGGATTCGTGCTGACCGACCTGCACGAGCCGGAGTGGCCGGCGGACCACGACCGGACCTGGGGTGGCTGGAGCCGCATGCGCGGCATGCTGACTCCGGGCTCAGCGATCTTCGTCTGCACCCTCGCCACCACAGGCTGAGGCAACCGGCTCGAGGTCAGGCCCGGCGAGCTCCGCCGGCGGGGCGACCCCTGAGCAGCAGGAAGGCGCCACCGCCGAGGCACAGCAGTCCGCCGATGATGCCGATGGCGGGGATCACCACTGTGATCAGCCTGATCTCGCCGATGTCGTCGTTGGCCTTGTCCACGTTCCTCTTCACCTGCGCGTCGGTGAACGCGAGCTTCAGGTCGAGCACCTTGGCGCCGTTGGCCAGCGACCGCTGCTGGCTGTCGGTCTGGTTGATGATCGCACCCGTGCTGGGGTTGACGTACAGCTCCTTGACGTCGTCATAGGTGCCGTCGACACCTTCGGCGATCTGGATCGGCGCGTCCTCGATCTCCACCCTGAACAGGTGAGTCTCGAGATCGCGGACCTTGACCGTGCGCACGTACTTGGCGTCGACCGCCTGACCTGCGGTGCCGTCCCAGTACGGATAGGTCTTCTGCTCGGTGTCGAAGGGCCACTTGTTGACCAAGCCCTCGTGCTCCTTGGCCCCAGCGGGCAGGTACTTGCCCTCGTTGGTCGCCAGCGCGGTCTTGCGGTCGGTGGCGAAGACGTCGGTGGTGGCCGTGACCAACCGCTCGTCGGTGCCGTCCACGCAGTCCGGGGTGTCGCCGTCGTCGATGACCAGGCAGGACGTGCTGGTCCACGCCGCGACCTCGTCGTCGGAGACGTTGGAGTCGGTCTTGGAGGTGCTGATCGCCTTGACGTCGTTGGCCTGCAGCCGGCCGGTGGCGGTGTTCAGCTTCTCGGCCTCGCCGGTCAGGTGAGTGACCGACGAGGTGTCGAGGGGCGTCCTCTTCACGACACCCGGTGCCCACAGGAGAGCGATCAGTCCCGCGATCAACAAGAACCCGCCCAGCCCGAACAACAGCGGGATCGTCTTGCGCATATCAGCCCCTCCCAGAACCTCGTCGCGAAACCGTAGCGCAACCGGCCAGTAGCCTCGGGCACCAGACCTCGACGCCCCGGGCCACCCGGGGACGAGCTTGTGCGTCGCTAGGATCGAGGTCGCGAGCCCGTCCCCGGAGGCCCCTGTGAGCAGCGTGACCCCGAACCAGCTCGAGCACGTCCCGGCATCCCCTGCGGTGTTCCCCGTCCTGGACACGCTCCGCGCGGTCGGGGCAATCGCCGTGCTCACGACCCATGTCGCCTTCCAGTCCGGTGACTACGTGCGGCACGGCATCGTCGGCTCGCTGCTCTCGCGGCTCGACGTCGGGGTGGCGATCTTCTTCGTGCTCTCCGGCTTCCTGCTGTCCCGGCCCTATCTCGCCCGGGCGCTGGTCGGCGAGCGACACCCGCCCACGGGCCGGTTCTACTGGAAGCGGTTCGTTCGCATCTTCCCCGTCTACCTCGTGACCGTGGTGATCGCCTCGGTGGTCCTGCGCCAGAACGACCTGGGCGGTGACGCCCTCGGGTGGCTGCGCGCCCTCACCCTCACCGATGTCTTCTTCACGCCGCAGCTGCCGCAGGGGCTGACCCAGATGTGGAGCCTCTCGGTCGAGGCGACCTTCTATCTGGTGCTCCCACCCCTGTTGGCTGTCCTGGTCGGCCGGGGCGCTGCCCTGCGGCCGCGCAGGGTGATCGCCCTGCTGGGTGTCGGTGCCGTGTTCAGCTGCTGGTGGAACCTCAGTCTGGCCGGCCTCGCGGAGGAGCTCACGAGCGGTACGCCGCTGCTGTGGCTTCCCGCGCACCTGACCTGGTTCCTGGTCGGCATCGCGCTTGCGCTCACGCAGGTGATGCACGCCGCGGGGTCGAACGCGTGGCTCGTGCACTGGCTCAGGACCCTCGCTCAGCTGCCCGGCGTCTGCTGGACGATCGCCGTCGGCCTGCTGCTCGTCGCAGCCACACCGCTGGGCGGGCCGGTCCTGCTGCTCGTGGCCACCCCCACGCAGTCGCTGGTCAAGCACCTCACCTTCGCCGTGGCAGCCGGACTGATCGTGCTCACCGGCATCTTCACCGCCTCCAACAGTCGCTACGCCGGCGTGATGTCGGCGCAGTGGCTGCGTCATCTCGGGCACATCTCGTTCAGCACGTTCTGCATCCATCTCGTCGTGCTCCACCTCGTGCGTGGGTTCGTCGGGCACGAGCTGTTCAGCGGCAGCGGCCTCCAGCTGTGGGTGCTGACCGTGGGACTGAGCCTGGTCGCCTCCGAGGTGCTCTACCGACTGGTCGAGAGACCCGGTCTGCGGCTGAAGGGTCTGCGCAGCGAGGAGTCCAGGGGCCGGGCACACTGCGCGGCCAGCGCCACCACCACCAAGTAGTGCGGCCAGGCCAGCTCGCCGGCCCACGGACCCTCCCCACCCCAGGGGCGCAGGGCGTAGCCGAATGCCGGAAGCAGGACCACCGCGCCGAGCGTCCACGGGGCGGCATCAGGTCGTGCTCGCTGGAGCACTGCTGCACCAGCGAGCGTCAGCGCCGCCAGGACCAGCCCGAACCAGCCCGCGAGCAGGCCTGAGCTCAGCAGACCGACGACACCGAGGGCGGACGTGGACAGGGAGCGCGGACGAAGCGGCGGGGCGGCCGCCCCGGACCACCACCGGAGCCGCAGCGCCGTGCACACCATCAGCAGCGCCATCGCGGCCAGACCGACCAGCAACGACCAGCGATAGAGACGATCCGGCGCGAAGAAGACCGACACGGCCTCGTCTCCCCGGGTCACGCGCCACCCCTGCTGCCACCCGTCGACGACCACACGACCCAGGGGTGCCTCCCCCTGCACGGCCGACCAGCCATCGTTCAGGTTCTCCCGCAGCACGAGAAGGCCGGCGGGCGAGCTGGGCACGACCGACCGGGTGACTGCGTCCTCCGATCGCACGCTCGTGGCCTGCGTCCGCGAGGATCGGGTGCCCCCGCTCGACAGCACCAGTGACCGTGGGACAAAGAGCTCGGACCCGACGACGTCGATGGTGTTGGTGCCGGACCTGAGACTCACGGCGCCGCTCCCGCAGGGCACCGCGGGCACGCGCCTGTCCGTCTCCAGCTCGGCGAGGATCACCTCGACCGTCGTCTTGACGGGGGTCCCGTTGACGCTGAGCGTCGGACCAGAGCCGCACGGGAGCCGCAGCTGCGCCGTCGGCACGGCGACCGGCAGGTACGGCACTCCGATGACCCTCAGCTCGGTGATGCCGACCGGGACCGGCGAGGACGTTCCGTCGAAGCCGAGGCTGCGCACGTCCTCGGCCTCCGCCACTCGCAGGGTCAGCTCCCGGGTCCAGATGGCCGGGAAGCGCACCTGCCCGTCGCGACCCAGCCTGACCTCACGACGACCTCCGGGCCAGGTCAGCTCCAGCTCCGTGGGTGCCCGCGCCGCCACGTCGCCGGAGACGTTCAGCTGCAGTCCGCTCACGCGACGCCGGTCCACCCAGTTCACGGAGAGCACCGGATGGTCGTCGCTCAGCGCGGCGGTCCAGGTCGTCCCCGCGTCGTCGTCGACGGCCCCGAGCACCGACGCCCGCGAGTCGGGGGACGCGGTGGTGCTCGCTGTGAGGCTCACCGGTTGGTCCTGGAACACCCGACGTGCGAGCGCCCCTCCGGCTCTGAGCTCTGCCTCGAGGGCCACGTCGTAGCTCTGCGGGGCGTCGAGGGTGAGCTGCCGGTGGAACTCGGCGTCCTCCTCGGCGGAGACCTCGTTGCCGGCCACGCAGCGGGCGTCCCCCGCGACCTCTGCGCACCCGCGACGGCTGTCCGAGACGGCCCGCAGCACGATGTCGTCCGGCGTACCCCACGAGGAGGGGACGGTAGGCAGGCGCAGCGCGCGTTCGACCTCCAGCCCGGGGATGTCCACCTCGGCGAGGCTCAAGCGGTTTCCGGTCCGACCGGACTCGTCCTCGACCCGCAGCCGACCGGTGTCAGGGTCGTTGACCGGAACGTCGCGAGAGGTGCCGGCCTCAAGGACGACCGGCTCGCTGGTCCGGTGGTCGGTCCGCACCCGGATGACCTCGCGATCCGGGCCGGCGGTGACGCGCACCGTGTCAATGCGTCGGGAGCTCCCCAGCTCGACCTGCCACCAAGCCGGGTGGTCGTTCTGGTAGTTCGCCCGCCAGCGTGTCTCCGGCTGCCCGTCGATGGCGGCGTAGGCCTGCTGTCCACCCTGCGCGACGCCGAAGGCGGTGGCGTCCGACATCGAGGACGAGGCCGTGACGGCCTCGACACCCACGAGCGTGGCGAGGGTCGACCACTGGTCCTGGTGGGGCAGCAGGTAGTCACGGGTCGGCCTGCTGAGCCGACGCTCCTCCCCCGGCAGGAGAGTCGCCGAGGCGCCGTCGTGGACGCGGCCGAAGTCGCGCTCCACCACCCGCAGGCCGTCGGTCAGCACCAGCGACGCCGGACGCTCCCCGCGCGCCATGTCGGCTGCCAGGACGGTCGGTTCGTCGCCCAGGACTCCGAGGTCCGCGAGGTCGAGCAGGTCCTCCGGGCCGCCGACGACGGTCGGCGGCTGGGCAGCCTGGACCGCACGTTCGGCGGCCTCACTCACCGCGAAGACCTCGACGGCGGGATACCTGGCCTGCCACCCACCGTTGACCACGACTCGTTCGGTGCCCCGGTCCAGGGAGGGCTCGCCACCGACGACCGGACCGAAGCTCGCCACCCGACGCAGTCCCGGTGAGCCCTCGATCGCCTGGTGCACCAGGACCGGGTCAGGGACGTCGCTGAGCCGGGCCAGGTCGTTGCGTACGACGAGGTAGCCGATGCCGGCGCGGGCCAGATAGCTCGACAGACCGGCAGACCCGCGGCCCTGCGCGAACCGCGACTCGATCGCGTCGAGCATCCTGATGTTCCCGGCGGGGGCCAGGGGTACGGCGTTGCGCACCGCCCATCTGCTCCGGGCCAGGTGCTGCATCGGCTCGTCGCGAGGGGAGCCCCACACGTACTGCCCGAACGAGGAGCCCGGCACGAGCAGCGCCTGCCCGTCCCCGGACCGTTCGGCCAGCCAGTCAGCCGTCTCCGTCCAGTAGCCCGGGGTCGAGAGCACGGCCCCTGCCGGGCTGATGCGTCCGGTGAAGGCAGGCATCGACGCCGTCAGCACTGCGACGATGGCAGCCCCGAGGAGCACCCGGGTGCTGGCCCGCAGCGCCCGCTGCTCGAGGACCGAGACCCCCTCCCGTGCCCGGTCGTTCTCGCGCAGCCGCTGCCACAGCGTGTCCACGGTCCAGGCGAGACCGATCACCAGCGGCAGCCGGATGACGGGGTCGAACTTGTGCACGTTTCGCAACGGCGCCAGGACGCCGTCCAGGAGGGACCGCGTCCCTTCGGCGCCCCACCCGTGGACCGGTCCGAGGTGACCGGCCGTGACCATCAGCATGCCGAGGACCAGGCCGAGACCGAGGAAGATCCGGTGCGGGTTGCGGGGATGAAGCAGCCCCACCAGTCCGAGGAACAGCACCACCCCGCTCAGCAGGGGCAGGTGGAAGAGGCGGATCAGGTCGTTGCCGGCCCGCGAGCCGCGGTCGACGTACGGAACCCAGTTGGAGGTGCCTCGCAGAGCGTCGAACAGCGCGGTCGAGAACGTCGTGTTGGCGGCCGACTCGATGAAGTCCAGGAACGGTGGGCTGTAGGCACCGAGCACGAACAGCGGCACCAGCCACCACGCCGTGCCGACCACGACGAGCACCGGCCACCAGGTCATCATCGAGCGCCGTCGCGGCCCCGGTGTACGGGTGAGCAACCACAGCGCCGCCAGCGGGACCACGGCGAACGTGGCCGCAGCGTTGACGCCGCCGACCATGGCCACCGCCACGGCCGAGAGCGCGGCCGCCCGCCGCGGTGACCCGCGTGCGCTGCCGTGCACCAGCGGCAGCAGCACCCAGGGCGCCAGCGCACCCGGCCAGGCCTCGATCGAGATCGGCCCGAGGACCGTGAGCATCCGTGGCGACAGGGCGTAGGCGACGCCGCCGAGGAGGCACGCCAGGTCGGACCTGACCCCGAGGGCACGGGCAAGCAGCGCCGCGCCGAGGAACGCCACGCAGATGACCAGCGCCAGCCAGAGGCGCTGGACCGCCCAGCCGGGGATGTCCGCGACCGCGCCCAGCAGGTGGAACGGGCCCATCGGCCAGAAGTATCCGTAGGCCTGGTTCTGCAGCTGGCCTCCGGCGGCCAACGGGTCCCACAGGTGGGTGGCACGGGAGAGGAACGTGCCGGGAGCCACCGCCAGGTCGAACTTGGTGTCGGCGACGAGGAACCCCGGCGACTGGGTCATCGACAGCCCGGTCAGGGCCACGCACGCGGCGGCCAGCCGCATCCTGGTCGGCAGCCGGCCTGCCGCGGTGGTGCCGCCCTGGTTCACTTCGCGCGGAGGATGATCACCAGGTTCCACGTCACCACCTCCCGGACGAGGGGCACGCGGAGCAGCCACCGCGACCACGACGGGTTGTAGCGCGGCGTCAGCTCCAGCACCTCCGCCGAGCGCTGACTGCGGGCCCACTCGAGCCCGTCCCTGACGGTGACCGGGAACAGGGACTCCCCGAACCTGTTCTTCGGCTCACGTCCCTGGCGCCGTAGGTACCGGCGACGCGCGCGAGCGCCGCCGAGATAGTGCCACGGCGCGGTCTCGTGCCCACCCCACGGTCCGTACCACGTGGTGTAGCTGATGACGACGGTTCCTCCGGGGCGGGTCACCCGAACCATCTCGGCCGCCATCAGCCAGGGGTCGGGCACGTGCTCGAGGACGTTGCTCGAGTAGCAGATGTCCAGCGCCCCGTCCCTGAACGGGAGCTGCATCCCACTGCCGATCACCGTGCGGCCGGTCATCTCGCCCAGACCAGCCAGCTCGCCGACGTCCGAGTCGAGCGCGAAGTACGTCGTCCCGGCGGCCTCGAACGCCGAACGGAAATAGCCTGGTCCCCCACCCACGTCGAGCAGGCGCTGACCCTCCAGGTCCACGTACTGCCCGAGCTGGCCGACCGAGTCTGCCGCGAGGGCGCCGTAGAAGCGCTGCGGATCGGGCTGCTCGTGACGGAACGCGCGCAGCAACCTCACCGAGCGTCGCAGTGTCGCCCGCCACCGTGGAGCGGAAGCAGGGGCTGGGCGGGACACGCGGGCGACCATATCCCGCGGATCCCCCGACAGATTTCCAGGCGACGGCCGCTAGCGTGTCCGGGATGAGCGAGCCCGTCGACCTGGCAGGCAAGCGCGTCGTCTTCCTCAGCTGGCGCGACACCCGGAACCCTGAGGGCGGCGGAGCCGAGAGGTACCTGGAGAAGATGGCAGCGGGTCTCGTGGACCGCGGCTGTGAGGTGACCATCTTCTGCGCCGCCCACGAGGCGGCGCCGCCTGAAGAGGTGGTGGGTGGCGTCCGGTTCGTCAGGCGCGGCACGAAGCTGTCGGTCTACCTCGCCGGGATGAGCGCGCTGCGCCGTGGCGACCTCGGTCCCGCGGACGTCGTCGTCGACGTGCAGAACGGGCTCCCGTTCTTCACCCGCCTGGTCACCAGCGCCCCGGTCGTCGTCCTCGTGCACCATGTCCACCGCGAGCAGTGGCCGGTCGTCTACCCGGGCATGACCGGGAAGGTGGGCTGGTGGATCGAGCACCGGGTCGCGCCGTGGCTCTACCGCGACTGCCAGTACGTCGCCGTCTCGAGGGCGACGCGCAGCGAGCTGCGTGGCCTCGGCGTGCGCGGACCGCGGGTCGCCGTGGTGCACAACGGCACCGACCCCGCCAGGCACGTCGTCACGAGGAAGTCCCCGACGCCGATGGTCGCGGTGGTCGGGCGCCTGGTGCCGCACAAGCAGGTCGAGCACGCCATCGACGCAGTGCTGGCCCTCCGCTCCCGGTTCCCGGACCTGCGGCTGCACGTCGTGGGCGGCGGTTGGTGGGAGGACAGGCTGCACGAGTACGCCGAACGACAGGGCGCGCTCGGCTGCGTGGTGTTCGAGGGACACCTCGACGAGCAGCGCAAGCACGAGCTCTACGAGCAGGCCTGGGTGCTGGCGCTGCCCTCACTGAAGGAGGGGTGGGGGCTGGTCGTGGGTGAGGCGGGCATGCACCGCACCCCGACCGTCGCCTACCGCAGTGCTGGCGGCACCCGGGAGTCGATCGACGACGGCGTGTCGGGGATCCTGGTCGACACCCTCGAACAGCTCACCACCGCGATCGGCACGCTGCTCGAGGACCCGGTGCGCCGGGCGGAGCTGGCCGCGGGCGCGAGCGAGATGAGCCATCAGTTCACCTGGGAGCACGCACAGCAGTCCTTCGCACTGGTGGTGCGAGAGGTGCTCGCGGACCGGCGGGTGGAGAGCCAGGATCCCGAGCTGCCGCGGGTGCGGTGAGGAACGCGGGCGCCCAAGCTCAGGCTCAGGCGTTGCTGCCGTAGTCGATGTTCACCGGCTGGGTCACGTCAGTCGGCGACTCGTCACCGGGGCTGGTCCGCGAGGTCACCAGACCGACGATGGCGACGGCGGCCACGAGCCCCCCGATGATCAGGCTGCCGACGGTGGCAAGAACTGTGTTTCCCACGATGCAAGGCCCTCCCTGGACTCGGCGGTCACTGTAACAGCGCAGGACACGCTCGGCCCCGCCCTCCCGACCGGGGTCTGGCGGACCTCACCGCGGCCCCGGCCCCGACCAGGAACAGACCCGCGAAGGCCACCCACGCGCACGCCACCGCAACCACCCAGGTGACCGGGATCTGTCTGACGACGGGGTCCTCCAACGACTGGACGAGCAGGTCGGGCCCGCTCAGGAGCGTCTCACCGGCAACACTCGGTGCCGTCCCGGCGCCGCTCTCGGTGACGACGTAGCCGATGCCGAGGGCGGCCAGCCCCGCACTGCGCCTCCCCGCGGTGGGCAGAGCCAGCGCGGCGGCGGCGTCACGAACCCGCGGATCCTCTCCAGCGACCCGGACGCCGGAGACATAGAGGTCGTCGCCGGCGACGACGTCCCGGGTCAGGAAGCGTCCCGCCGGGTCCAGGACCTTGCGGTGGTCGTTCCACTCGGGTTGGCGATAGCTGCTCAGCGGCAGGAGCAGGACGTCGCCTGCCTCTCCTTTCTCGGCCCCGCCTTTGTCAGCCCCGCCTTTGTCAGCCCCGCCCTTGTCACCCCCGCCTTTCTCAGCGACGCCTTTCTCAGCGCTCCGGGCCACCACCTCGCGTGCCGTCGCGTAGTCGGACGGGAACTCGTTCGCACTCAGCCTGCCCGAGAACCCGAACGCCACATCGGGCAGGACCGCGATCGGGGCGAGCAGCAGGGCGACCAGGGTGGCCGGCCGTGCTGGGGCCGGGACCGCAGCCGCGACCCGGGCCGCGCCGTACCCCGCCGCAGCGGCGAGCACAGGGGCACACAGCGCCAGCATGCGAGCACCGTCCCGGAGCACCCCGGCCCCCGGGACGTTGGTCACGACCCACGCCGCCTGCTCCGGTGCGGCCCAGGTGAGCATGGCGCAGCCGAGACCGACGACCCAGCAGCCGACGTACGCCGACACCTGACGACGCCCCGCACGCCGGCTCCACCGGCGCCAGCCCAGGGCGACGAGGGCGACCATCAGGACCAATGCGGTCCATCCGGCCCAGCCGGTGCGCGAAGGTGGAACCACCTCGGAGTTCCAGATGCCGCCCAGGGTGAGTGCGGCGACGGGCGCGGGCATCGAGCCCTCCCCTCGCGCGGCGAAGACCTCCGCGCCCGTCGGATCTGTGACCGCGCTTGCGGCGTGCAGCAGCCCGGCCGCCAGCCAGGGAGCGTTCGCCGCGACGGCGAGCGCAGCGGGCAGGACCCACCCCCGGAGGCTGCGGGTGGTTCCGAACGCCAGCAGTGCAACAGCCGTGATCAAGCCGGCACTGGCACTCAGGCTGCCGAGCGGCAGCAGGCACCACAGCGCGGCCGGCAGCCTCCCGGTGGTCCGCCAGCGTCCGGCCGTGAGGATCACCCACGGCAGCGTCGCGTAGGCCACCAGCACGGGCCAGTGACCGATCAGCAGCCGTTCGGCCACAAAGGGGTTCCACAGGTACAGGGTCAGCGCCACGAGCTGGGCGCTCAGCGAGCTCGGGTCGGTCAGCCGCGCCGCACCGAGCCCAGCGACGACGAGCGTGCCGACCAGGACCAGCTTCTGGAGCAGCATGCCCGGCACCACCTCGTCCAGGACCGACACCACGGCGTCGGAGGGCACCGCCCGCGGGAGGCCGGACCCGACCCCCCAGAAGTCGGGCCGGAGGGCTAGGTCGGGCACCCAGACCATGTCGTAGCTCAGGACGTACCCACGCGCCAGGGCGGGACCGAGCATGAGCGTGGCCAGGATGAGTGACCAGGAGAGCAACCATGCCAGCGGCAGGTGGCGGCGCCAGTCGGCCACTGCTCGCTCCCGTCCTCACGGCATGCTTCGCGTTGATCCAACCACTGTGCGTGCGTGCACGTACGCTCGCAGGTGTGACCGCTCAGACCCTGAAGCTGCGCCGGGGCCTGGTGATCGCCGTCGCCATGGGCGTGATGAACGTAGCGACCTACGGGTTCACCATCGTTGCCGCTCGGATCCTGGGGCCAGGTGACTACGGCGCCCTGGCGGCGTTGATGGGCGTGCTGATGGTCATCTCGGTTGCCTCGCTCGCGCTCCAGGCGACTGCCGCGCGCAGGATCGCCGCCGCGCCGCGAGACGTCCGGCAGATCGAGAGCGTGATCCTGCGGGTAGGGGTGCAGGCCTCGCTCGGAGTCGCTGCCGTCTGTCTGCTCCTGTCACCGCTGATCGACCTGGTGGTGCGGCTGGACAGCCCCGGCACCGCTGCCCTTCTCGCCGTCGCGGCCTTCCCGGTCACCCTGATGGGCGCCCAGGCCGGGATCCTGCAGGGCGAGCGGCGGTGGTGGCCACTCGCCCTCATCTACCTCGGGGTCGGCGTTCCGAGGCTCCTGGTCGGCACGGCCATGATCCTGTGGCGACCCACGGAGTTCGCAGCCCTGTCGGGGGTGGCGCTGGCCGCCTACGTCCCGGTGCTGGTGGGCTGGGTGGCCCTGCGACACCCGCGCGAACCCGGCGAGCAGTCCCTGGAGCACACCAGCAGGGCGCTGTGGCACGAGACCTTCCACAACTCCCACACCCTGCTGGCGTTCTTCGCACTGTCCAACATCGACATCCTGGTCGCACGCAACGTGCTGGACGCGCGTCAGGCCGGCCTGTACGCCGGAGGGCTGATCCTGGTCAAGGCGGTGCTGTTCCTCCCCCAGTTCGTCGTGGTCCTGGCCTTCCCCTCGATGTCGGAGGCGGTGGCGGCGCGGGCCGCCCTGTTCAAGAGCCTGGTGGTCGTCGCGGTGCTCGGCGCGGTGGCGGCCCTGGGGGCGATGGTGCTCTCCGGGCTGGCCGTGGTCTTCGTCGGTGGCGAGCAGTACAGCTCCATCCAAGAGGAGCTGTGGGTCTTCGCGAGCCTGGGAACCGTGCTCTCGATGGTGCAGCTGCTGATCTACAGCGTGCTCGCGCGTCAGGCCCGCCGGGCGGTCCTCCTCGTCTGGGGCGCGCTCGCGACGGTGGCCGTTGCCGGGCAGCTCGTGGACTCGGTCAACGGTCTGCTGCTGGTGGTGCTCGGCATCGACACCGCGTTGCTGGCCTGTCTGCTCGGCGTCAGCCTGGTGCACGCACAGCGCCCAGCTCTCGCGACGCCGCCGAGCGGGTCAGTGAGCGGCGGCGTGCCAGCTGCTGCCGGTCCCGACGGACACGTCGAGGGGCACCGTCAGCTGCGCCGCTGATGCCATCTGGTCGCGCACCAGCGCCTCCAGCACCTCGCGCTCGCCTTGCGCCACCTCGAAGACCAGCTCGTCGTGGACCTGGAGCAGCATCCGGGAGCCGAGCGCCTGCTCGCGCAGCGCCCGGTCGACGTTGAGCATGGCGACCTTGATGATGTCCGCCGCCGATCCCTGGATGGGAGCGTTCAGCGCCATCCGTTCGGCCATCTCCCGACGCTGCCTGTTGTCGCTGGTCAGGTCGGGCAGGTAGCGGCGGCGGCCGAGGATCGTCTCGGTGAACCCGGAGCGACGTGCCTCGTCGACGATCCCGCCGAGGTAGGTGCGAACGCCACCAAAGGTCTCGAAATATTCCTCCATCAGGCCACGCGCCTCGGAGGTGTCGATGCGCAGTTGCTGGGAGAGGCCGAAGGCGGACAGGCCGTAGGCCAGCCCGTAGTTCATCGCCTTGATCTTGGCCCGCATCTCCCCGGTCACCTCCGTGGGGTCGACGCCGAAGACGCGCGCGGCGGTCACCGAGTGGAAGTCGTAGCCCGAGCGGAACGCCTCGATCAAGGCAGCGTCCTCTGAGAGGTGGGCCATGATCCGCATCTCGATCTGTGAGTAGTCCGCGGTGAGGAGCTCGG